>RRZU013152657.1_pt1 | contig 18471 bp, 15 predicted proteins | sample 2165561 | NCBI WGS metagenome assembly RRZU01 (sample SAMN10456909, study PRJNA506462) | wastewater metagenome | isolation source: wastewater sludge | place: USA: Moscow, Idaho | reverse complement strand
TTGGGGTTTTGGAATTTAAAGCCTTCCTGCAAGCCTTCTTTGGTGTAGTCCAGCTCGGTGCCGTCCAGATACACATGGCTTTTCGGATCCACAAATACCTTGACGCCATGGCCTTCGAAGACGATGTCTTCTGCGTGCACTTCGTCTACAAACTCCAGCGTGTAGGCCATGCCGGAACAGCCGCTGGTTTTAACGCCCAAGCGGATGCCTTCGCCTTTGCCGCGCTTGCTTAAGAAGTTTTCGATGTGTTTGGCGGCGGTTTCGGTAAGGGTAATCATAAGAATCCTTTTATATTGCTACAGGTATTACTTTAATTGGCTGTCTTTGCTGCCGCGGCGGTTATAGGCTGCCTGAAAACGGTTGCGCCGGTCTGCTTCGTTTTGACAGCCCACGCACAGCTGTACGCCGGGCAAGGCTTGGCGGCGCGCTGAGGGAATAGCATCGCCACATTCGACGCAATGCTCGGCGCTGTCGCCTTGCGGCAGGTTTTGGCGCACAAAGGCCAGCGCGTCATCCAATGAAGCGTCGATTTGTGCCTGTTCGGCACCGTCCGGCGCCCAGCCGCCTGCCATATTGTGCCCCGCCTTATTCGCTGCCGTGTTTTTTCTTGTAATCGGACACGGCGGCTTTGATGGCGTCTTCCGCCAAAATAGAACAGTGGATTTTCACTGGCGGCAGTGCCAATTCTTCGGCAATTTCGCTGTTTTTAATCGACAGGGCTTCGTCCAAGCTTTTGCCTTTGACCCATTCGGTAATCAGCGAAGAGGAGGCAATGGCGCTGCCGCAGCCGTAGGTTTTGAATTTGGCGTCTTCGATTACGCCTTGTTCATTCACCTTAATTTGCAGCTTCATTACGTCGCCGCAGGCGGGCGCGCCCACCATGCCGGTGCCAACGGAATCGTCGCCTTTGTCGAACGAGCCGACATTGCGGGGGTTTTCGTAGTGGTCGATGACCTTGTCGCTGTAAGCCATTTGGTGCTCCTTAGGTGCGGTTTGAACCGCGTGGTGTGTTGTGGTTTGGGTATATTGGTATCGGAAATTAAATTTAAACCGATATTGTGTTGTAGTGCCCATTGGTGTTTCGAAAGTGGGCGGTGCTTGGTTTAGGGGTCTTCGTTGGCAAACCAAGGTTTGCGCGATGGTATGCGTTCAATAGGGTGTTCGTTTTTGGGCGGCAGTATGTGGATTTTACGATCCGCAGGCGGTTGTTGGGACAGGCAGTTTTGGCGTACTTGCTGGATGGTTTCTCGGCTCAGTGCGCTGGGTGCGCCCATGTCCGCGCCTGCCATGTTTAAATGCGTGCCGTCAAAATGCGCCGCCCATTGCGTGCCCGCACCAGCGGCCTCCATGCTGTAATTAACCAGGACACGGTTGCCACGGTAGCCGCCGATGTCAAAACGGCTGATGCGATAAGCGCCTTGTTCGTCTTGGTAACCCAGAAACAAATAACGTGCATCCGCTGGCAAGGGCAAGGCATAGCGGCGTGAAAACGAGGATTGATCCGCAGTAAACAAAGGTGCCAGATTATCCGGCAAGCGGGTGCTGTTGCCCCAACCCATCACCATATCTTGCTGCACCATCGACAAGGCGGCGCCATTCAGGATGATTTCACGTTGGCTGTCTTTTGGTTTCCCCGGCTCATTTTGTGCTGCGTCATCCACCACCACCACGAAACGGCTGGGAAACGGTGAAGTCTGGGTAAAGGTGATGTTATGGCTGCCTTGGGCGCTCGCTTTACTTTGCCAAGTGCCCGGTATCAATAAATCCAGTGCACCGGCGATAAGGGTATAACAAAAGGTTTGATCGGGCAAAACGTACAGGGCGGCAACGCTGTCTACCGTTCTATGATTGTAGACGCCCACAAACTTGGGCTGCGCTACCGCCAAAGTGCTGGTGGTGGCCAACAGTACCATGCCTAAGCTAGACCAGGATTTGAACATATCCCATTCCTTTGTTATTTCATCCCACTTTAATAAGCACGCATATTGATTTAAGGCTTTTAAGGCTACCTGAAGATTTTTTAATTTCTTCAGGCGTTTAAATTAATGCGCCGCCCATTCCACGGTGCTTAAATCCACGCCGTCTAAGTGCATTTCCCACAGCGGCGACAATTCGCGCAGTTTGCCGATTTTGGATTTAATCAGCTCGGCGGCAAAATCCACATCGGCTTCGGTGGTAAAACGGCCGAAGGTGATGCGCAAGGAGCTGTGTGCCAACTCTTCGTTGCGGCCCAGTGCGCGCAATACGTAGCTTGGCTCCAAGCTGGCCGAAGTGCAGGCCGAGCCGCTGGATACCGCCAGCTCTTTTACGGCCATAATCAGGCTTTCGCCTTCAACAAAATTGAAGCTGACATTCAGGTTTTGCGGCACGCGTTGCTGTAAATCGCCATTGATATAGACTTCGTCGATGTCTTTGATGGCATCTAAAAAGCGGTTGCGCAATGCCAAAATGCGTTCGTTTTCGGCATCCATTTCCAAGCGTGCCAAGCGGTAGGCTTCGCCCATGCCCACAATTTGATGGGTGGCCAGCGTGCCGCTGCGAAAGCCGCGTTCATGGCCGCCGCCGTGCATTTGCGCTTCCAAGCGTACGCGCGGTTTGCGGCGCACATACAGCGCGCCAATGCCTTTGGGGCCGTAGGTTTTGTGGGCAGACATGCTCATCAGGCCGATATTGAGCTCACGCACGTTGATATGCACTTTACCGGTGGCTTGCGCCGCATCAACATGCAGCAGCACATCGTGCTCTTTACAGATTTGGCCGATGGCGGCGATGTCTTGAATCACGCCGATTTCATTGTTCACCCACATGGTGCTCACCAAGGTGGTGTCGGGGCGGATGGCGGCTTGCAGTTCGGCTAAGTCGACCAAGCCGTTTTCCTGCACGCCCAAATAAGTGACTTCAAAGCCTTCACGCTCCAGCTCGCGCATGGTGTCCAGCACCGCTTTGTGTTCGGTTTTGAGGGTAATCAGGTGCTTGCCTTTGGCAGCATAAAAATGTGCCGCGCCCTTGATGGCCAGATTATTTGATTCGGTGGCGCCGGAAGTAAACACGATTTCCTTGCTGTCGGCGCCAATCAGGGCGGCGATTTCGTTGCGGGCGTTTTCCACCGCTTCTTCGGCTACCCAGCCGAAGCTGTGGCTATTGGAAGCCGGGTTGCCGAAGGTTTGGGTGAGGTAGGGAATCATTTTGTCGGCCACGCGCGGATCAACCGGGGTGGTGGCGGCATAATCAAGATAAATCGGGGTTTGAATGCTCATGGCGTGTTCTCTAGTTTGGGTTTGTTTTTATGGGTGATTAATGAATATGGGTGAGCGTGATGGTGTGGGTACCGCCGCCGCTTTGTCGGTGTTTGGCGAGCACGCAGTTTAAGGTAATACTGCGCAAATAGTTGTCGATGGTTTTATTCAGGTTTTCCCACAAATCGTGAGTAAGGCAGGGGCTGCCGTCTTGGCAGTTGGCGGCGCCGCCGCATTGGGTGGCGTCTAAAGTGTCTTCTGCGGCCGCAATAATTTGGGCGATGTTGATTTCAGCGGCACTTTGGCGCAATACATAGCCGCCGCCGGGGCCGCGTACACTTTCCACCAAACCGGCGCGGCGCAGCTTGCCAAACAGTTGCTCCAAATAGGATAAGGAAATATGCTGGCGCTCGCTGATGGCATTTAAGCTCACGGCGCATTCTTGCGCATGCATGGCCAAATCCAGCATGGCGGTCACGGCAAAACGGCCTTTGGTGGTTAAACGCATTGCGGGCGGCTTTCAGGTTTAAATTGATGGCGGAATAGGGTGATTGTCTAATATCCGACTAAATTAGTCAAGTATAGCAATGGGAAATGATGATGGTGTTTGCGCTGGCCATTACTGATGGCGATTTACGGTGAATAAGCGGCATTGTCTGCCAACGGTGTGCATTAACGGTAAATTGATTTGATAATGAATAAAAACAATACAAAATCATTCAATTTTGTCATAATGCATTCAGGCAGCCTGTCAGTTTGCCTAAAATGCCCGACACATCGATAACAACAAGACCCCAGAAGGAGAAACCACATGAGCGCGATATTGCTGCTTGTTGTCGGCCTCGCCTGTATGGCTGCCGGTTATTTCGTTTATTCGCGCTTTATTGCGCAAAAAATCCTCAAACTTGATCCCCATTTCCAAACCCCCGCCCATGAAATCAATGACGGGGTGGACTATGTGCCCACCAATAAATATGTGTTGTGGGGGCATCATTTTACTTCGGTGGCCGGTGCGGCACCGATTGTGGGGCCGGCGATTGCGGTGATTTGGGGCTGGGCGCCGGCGTTTTTGTGGGTGGTGTTGGGTACGATTTTTATTGCCGGTGTGCATGATATGTCGGCAGTGTGGTCGAGTGTGCGCAATAAAGGCCAGTCTATCGGCGGCATTGCCGGCGGCGTGGTGAATGGCCGTACCCGCAGCCTGTTTATGGTGGTGATTTTCTTGCTGCTGCTAATGGTGAATGCGGTGTTTGCGGTGGTGATTGCGGGCATGATGATCAAAACCCCGTCGGCCGTGTTGCCGGTGTGGGGCGCGCTGGTGGTGGCGTTTATTATCGGCCAGTGTATTTACCGCTATAAAATGAATTTGCTGTGGGTTTCGATTATCGGCGTGGGTGCCTTATACACGCTGATTTATTTGGGCCCGATATTCCCGTTGGCTTTGCCCGACACGGTAATGGGGCTACCTGCCAATGCGGTGTGGATTATCTTGCTGTTTGTGTATGCGGCGATTGCTTCGTTGCTGCCGGTATGGATGCTGTTGCAGCCGCGTGATTACATCAATGGCCTACAATTGTTTGTGGGGCTGATTGTGTTGTATGCCGCTATTTTCTTGGTGAACCCCACTGTGGTGGCACCGGCGATTAACCACGATGTACCTGCCGGTACGCCGCCGATTATGCCTTTGCTGTTTGTGACCATTGCCTGCGGTGCCATTTCCGGCTTTCACGGCCTGGTGTCCACCGGCACCACTTCCAAGCAAATCGACAAAGAAACCGATGCGCGTTTTGTGGGCTATTTCGGCGCCATGGGCGAAGGGATGTTGGCATTGGCGGCGATTTTGGCGGCCACCGCCGGTTTTGCTACCTTGGCCGACTGGAAAGCGGTGTATACCGCGTTTGGCCAAGGCGGGATTGGTGCCTTTATTGACGGTGGCGCCAGCATTATGCACAACGGCATTGGTTTGGATCCCACCTTATCGGCCACCATGCTCACGGTGATGGCAGCCTTGTTTGCCGGCACCACCATGGATACCGGCGTGCGTCTGCAACGCTATATTTTCCAAGAGTGGGGGCAAATTTACCATATTGAATCGTTCCAGAAAGGTTGGGTTGCCACTTTGCTGGCGGTGGGCACTTGTGTGCTACTGGCCTTTGGTGCAGGCGGTTTGAGCGGCTCCGGTGGCATGCTGATTTGGCCGCTGTTTGGCACCACCAATCAGCTAATGGCCGGTTTAACTTTGCTGGTGGTTAGCGTAATGCTGCTCAAAAGCGGGCGCAGCGTGTGGTATACCTTGCTGCCGATGGCGTTTTTACTGATTGTGAGCATCATCGCTTTGCTGCTGCAACTGAAAAGCTTTTATCTGGACGGCAAATGGTTGCTGGTGGTGTTGGACATCATCATCTTGGCCTGCTCCATTTTTGTGTCGCTGGAATGTGTGGCGGTGCTGAAGCGGGCCTGGCCGAAGAAAAAGGCTTGATATGCGCTGGCGCCACCGTTTGCAAGCAATTGCGGCAGGGCTGCATGAGTTTTACCATGCGCCCTACCGCCAAACCCTTAGCCGTGCATACCGCGATGAAGCCGATTTGTTTATGCTGATGGTGTTTGCCGAAAGCCTCGGTGTACCCAATCCGATGACATTCTACACCTTGGAGCTGCAACCCTTGCTGATGGAAGAATTTCACGATTGGCACCAACGCATGGGCATGGCGCATTCGCCGCTTGACCGCTTTGGTTGCTGCTGATGGATGCCTTGCTGCGCGATCTAGAACACAAGCCCTTGCTGTTTGTGGGTGGTAAAGGTGGGGTGGGTAAAACCACCCATGCCGCCAGCTTGGCCTGCCGTTTGGCGGCCTTGGGGCGCAAGGTGCTGCTGATTTCCACCGATCCGGCGCACAGCTTGGGCGATGTGTTGCAAACACCGCTGTCGGGCACCGTGCGTGCGCTCACGCCGTATTTATCCGCGCTGGAGCTGAATCCGCAGCAAATGGTCGACAAACATTTTGCCCAAGTGGCCGACACAGTGGCTGCCTATGCGCAGCCGCAGATGTTGCCGCAGCTCAAACAGCATGTGGAAGCCGCCAAAGCCTCGCCCGGTGCAGAAGAAGCGGCGATGTTGGAAGCCATGTGCCGCTATATTGTGCACTATCGCATTATGGGCTTTGAGCAGATTGTGTTTGATACCGCGCCCACCGGCCACACTTTGCGCTTGTTGTCTTTGCCGCAAATGATGGAGGCGTGGAGCGAAGGCTTGCTGGCGCAGCAAGGGCGACAACAGCGTTTGCGCGAGGCGGCCTTGCCGTTTTGGCGGCGCAGCGCTCAGGAAAATACCGTGTTGGATGAAGCCAAAAACCAACGCTGGCAACAGGCCTTGCAGGTATTGCAAAAACGCCGCCAATTATTTGCCCAGGCGGGTGAATTGCTCGGCAATCCACAACACACCGCCATTGTGCTGGTGATGGTGCCGGAAATGCTGCCCTTGGCGGAAACCCGCCGTGCGGTGGCGCAATTGCAGCATTTTGAATTGCCATGTCGGCATTTGATTGTTAACCAAATTATGCCGGCACCGGAGCCGGGCGATGATTTTTGGCAGCAACGCTATGCCCGCCAGCAAGAAATTTTGGTGCAAATTCGCACTGATTTGGCCGGTTTGCAGCAGCATGAATACGGCCTTCAGGCAGCCGATATCCGCGGCATTGAAGCCTTAAGCCGGTTTGGTGTAGATGGAATATTGGCCAAATCTTCGGGTTAAGGCGGTAAGTATTTTTGAATGTGTAGACAACAAAACAGCCGCAAGCCTTAAAGGTTGCGGCTGTTTTTGCTTTTCAGGCAGCCTTATACCTTTGCAAAATATCGTTCAGCCCTTCAAAAATCTTGCCGGTTCGTCATTAGCTACGCAAGCCCACTACGTTACCCCGGCGTAGGCCGGAATCCATGTCTTAAAATACAATAAATTGATTTTAAATTGATTTATAAGAATTCAATGGATTCCGGCCTGCGCCGGAATGACGAATTTGAACATTTTTCATCAGCGAATAAATATTTTGCAAAGGCCTCAGCCTTATCCATCAGCGCTTAGCGCCCGGAGTAGATATGGTCTTGCATGATTTTTTCGTATACCGGGGTGGGCACGTAGCGTTTGATGACTTCTTGCCAGTCTTTGGGGCCGACCATGCCCTTCACCATGGTGGAGGAGACCTCGGCGTATTCGCGCGGCGGCATCAGCAGCACGGTGGCGATGCTGGGCTGTAGGTCGTGGTTGATGTAGCGCATACTGCGCTCATATTCGTAGTCTGAGCCGGTGCGGATGCCGCGCACAATGTAGTCGGCACCGATGCCTTTGGCGTAGTTGACCAAAAATTGGTTTTCAAAGGCGGCGATTTTCACATTGGGAAAATTGCGGGTGATGTCGCGCAACATGGTTTTGCGCTCTTCGGTGCTGTAGGTGGATTTTTTTTCCGGGTTCACACCAATGGCCACCACCAGCTCGTCAAACAAGGCTTGGGCTTCGCGTATCATCCATAAATGGCCGTTGGTGGGCGGATCGAAACTGCCGGCATAAACGGCGCGGCGGATGCGGCGGGGCTTAATCATCAGCGTTTTTCCAAAATCACCGAGCCAATCGAATAACCGGCGCCAAAGCTGGCCACCACGCCCAAATCGCCTGCGGCCAAGCCGTTTTGATGCAAGTGCAGGGCGATGATGGAACGGGCGGAGCTGGTGTTGGGATAACGGTCGAGAATAATCGGCGCTTCTTCGGCGCTGGCGTCGCGCCCCAACACGCGGCGGCTGATTAATTCGTTCATGGTGCGGTTGGCTTGGTGCAGCCAGAAGCGTTTGACGTTTTGCGCTTCGATTTGGTGCTGCTGCAAGTGCTCAATGATGTGGTTGCCCACGGCGGGGCACACTTCTTTGAATACTTTACGGCCGTTTTGCACAAACAGCTTGTCGGCGGCCAAGGGGTCGTTGTGGGTTTCGCAGCGGTTGAGAAAGCCGAAGTTGTTGCGGATGTTGTTGGAAAACTGCGTCCACAGCCGCGTGCCTAAGATATTGAAGCCTTGTCTGTTTTCAGCTAAATCGGCACGTTGCACCAACATGGCGGTGGCGGCGTCGCCAAAGATAAAGTGGCTGTCGCGCTCGCGAAAATTCAGGTGCGCCGAGCAGATTTCGGCATTGATAATCAGCACGCGGCTGGCCGAGCCGTTGGCAACGGCATCGGCGGCGGCTTGCAGGGCAAAGGTAGCGGAGGAGCAGGCCACGTTCATGTCGTAGGCAAAGCCGGAGCAGCCCAAGGCTGCCTGAATTTCCACTGCCATGGCCGGGTAGGCGCGCTGCATATTGGAATTGGCCACCAACACCATATCGATGGCACCGGCATCCACGCCGGCGGTGTCGAGTGCTTGCCGTGCGGCGGCCACGCCCATTTCGGCCTGTAAAGACAGGGTGTCGTCGCTGCGTTTGGCAAATTGCGGGCGCATGATGTCGGGGTTGACGATGCCGTCTTTGTTCATCACAAAGCGGCTGTGGATGCCGGAGGCCTTAACGATAAATTCGCTACTGGATTCGGCCAAGGCTTCGAGGCTGCCTGAAGCGATTTCGGCGGCATGGGTTTGGTTGTATTGGTGGACGTATTGGTTAAACGCCGCCACCAGTTCGTCGTTGCTGATGCTGTAAGGCGGGGTAAACAGGCCGGTGGCGCTTAAAACTGCGGGTTGTCGGGTCATGATGTTAGGGGCTTTCCGCAAGGCAGGTTTCAGGCAGCTTTATGATTTAAAGGCTGCCTGAAACCTGCCGGTAAGTTGTGAATCTGTATTACAGCCAAGCATAATCGCCCACGGCGATGAAGTCAAAAGCAATTGCGGCTGCCTTGGCGGCAAATTGTATATGCAATACGGATTATCTGGGTAATTTTGGGTTAAATTGCCCTGATTTTAATGTTAAATTATCTTTAAAACAATGTTTTAGATTTTAAATGAGAATGGTTGCTAATTGTCAATATGTTAAGAATCACTTTAAAATAGCGCCTGTTTGTATTTGAATCCCGCGCAGGCGGGCGGCTGAAGGAAGCGATTTTCCCATGAAAAAATGGCAAAAAAGAAGTTTGTGGCTACTGCTGGTGTTGGGTGTGGCGGCAGGCTTGTGGTGGGCTTTCAAGCCGGCAGAGAAGGTGAATTACCTTACCGATACGGTGAAGCGCAGTAATATCGAGCAAACCGTAAACGCCACCGGCGAGGTTTCCGCCGCGCAGATGGTGGATGTGGGCGCGCAGGCATCCGGGCAAATTAAGAAGCTGCATGTGAAATTGGGGCAAAAAGTAAAAAAAGGCGACTTGATTGCCGACATCGATGCCACCACCCAAACCAACAACCTTAATACCAACCGCGCCCGATTGGATACTTACCAAGCACAACTGGCTTCGGCGCAAATCAAGCTGCGCACCGCCGAGCGCCAATATGCGCGTGAGCAGGCGCTGTGGAAAGAAGACGCCACTTCCAAGCAATCGCTGGAAAGCGCCGAAGATGCGCTGGCCGGTGCCAAAGCCAGCGTTACCGAGCTGAAGTCGTCTATCCGCCAAACGCAGATTGCCATCAATACCGCCGAAGCCGATTTGGGCTACACCCGCATTGTGGCACCCATTGATGGCACGGTGGTGTCCACCCCGGTGGAAGAGGGCCAAACCGTGAATGCGGTGCAAAGTGCGCCCAAAATCGTGCAAATCGCCAATTTAAGCACCATGCTCAATAAAATGCAGATTGCCGAAGGCGATGTGACTAAAGTGACGGCAGGCTTGCCGCTCACCTTTACTACCTTATCGGAGCCGGACAATATCCGCAAAGCCACTTTAACCGCCTTGGATCCGGGCCTCACCACCATGTCACAAGGCACTTACACCACCAGCACCGACACCACCAGCTCGGCGATTTATTACTACGCCCGTGCGCTGGTGCCCAATGAAGACGGCAAGCTGCACATCGGCATGACCACCCAAAACAGCATTATTATTCAGGCAGCCAATGATGTGCTCACCGTGGCCAACCAGGCCATTCAGCGCCGCGATGGCAAAAAAACCGTGCGCGTGTTGGATGAAAACGATGTACTGCGCGAAGTGGAAATTCAAACCGGCCTAAGCGACGGTATCCGCACTGAAGTGGTGTCCGGCTTAAAAGAGGGCGAACAGGTGGTTACCGCCGCGATGACGGCGGCCGAAGCGGCCGAGCAAGGCAATATGCAAATGCGCGGCCCGAGAATGTAAGCCATGAATTTAATTGAAATTAACGGCATCAACCGCCATTTCGGCGCGGGCGAAAGCCGGGTGCAGGTGCTCAAAGACATCAATCTGAGCATCACCAAGGGCGATTTTGTGGCCATTATCGGCCAGTCCGGCTCGGGCAAGTCCACGCTGATGAACATTCTGGGCTGCTTGGATACACCCAGCAGCGGCTCCTACCGCATCGACGGCGAAGAAACCGCCGCCATGGACAACGACGCACTGGCCGCTTTGCGGCGCAAGCGTTTCGGCTTTATTTTCCAGCGCTATAATCTGCTCGGATCGCTGAATGCGCGCGACAATGTGGCCTTGCCTTCGGTGTATGCGGGCATGGCGCAAAGTGCGCGCCACCGCCGCGCCAACCAGCTGTTGGCCGATTTGGGTTTGCAAGGCAAGGAAAACAACAAGCCCAGCGAGCTTTCCGGCGGGCAGCAGCAGCGGGTGAGCATTGCGCGTGCCTTGATGAACGGCGGCGAAATCATTTTGGCCGACGAACCCACCGGCGCGCTCGACACCCACAGCGGTGAAAACGTGATGCAAATCCTGCACGATTTGCACCGCCAAGGCCACACCATCATTATGGTAACGCACGACCCGGGCATTGCCGCCAACGCCAACCGCGTAATTGAAATCCGCGACGGCGAAATCATCAACGACAGCAGCAAAAACGCCGACATTGCCCCAAGCAAGGTGGCCAGCCTGCCTGAACACAATTCGTGGGCATTTTTTAAAGACCAATTTACCGAGTCGTTCCGCATGTCGGTGCAGGCGATATTGGCGCACAAAATGCGCTCCTTGCTCACCATGTTGGGCATCATCATCGGCATTGCCTCGGTGGTGTCGGTGGTGGCGCTGGGGCGCGGCTCGCAGCAAAAAATCCTGCAAGACATCAGCGCCATGGGCACCAACACCATCAGCATTTATCCGGGCAGCGGCTTTGGCGACCGCCGTGCCGGGCGCATCCGCACCTTGAGCGTGGCCGATGCCAATACCTTGGCGCAGCAGCAATATGTGGCCAGTGTTACCCCCAGCACCTCTACCAGCGGCACCATCACCTACCGCAACACCGATTTAACCGCCCAGCTTTACGGCGCGGGCGAGCAGTATTTCGATGTGCGCGGCATCAAGCTGGCCGAAGGGCGTTTTTTTGATGCCGACGATGTGCATCAAAACAACCAAGTGGTGGTTATCGACCAAAACACCAAAGACAAGCTGTTTGGCCGCAATAGCCAGCCTTTAGGGCAAGTGCTGCTGTTTAATAAGCGCCCGCTCACCGTAGTCGGCATCACCCAAAAAGACGACAGCCCGTTTTCCGGCGGCAGCGATTCCTTGCAGCTTTATGCGCCTTACACCACGGTGATGCACAAAATCACCGGCGATAAGCACATCCGCGCCATCACCGTAAAAGTGCAAGACGGCGTGAATTCGCAAACGGCAGAAAAAAGCATCACCGATTTGCTGGTGGCGCGCCACGGCACACAGGATTTTTTTACCAGCAACAGCGACAGCATCAAGCAAACCATCGAAAGCACCACCAACACCATGACCTTGCTGATTTCGTCGATTGCGCTGATTTCGCTGGTGGTGGGGGGCATTGGGGTGATGAACATCATGTTGGTGTCGGTAACCGAGCGCACGCGTGAAATCGGCATCCGCATGGCCATCGGCGCGCGGCAGAGCAATATCTTGCAGCAGTTTTTGATTGAGGCGGTGCTGATTTGCCTGATTGGCGGCTTGCTGGGAGTGTTGTTTTCGGTGGGCATTAGCGTGTTGTTCAATACTGTGGCCACCGATTTTGCCATGTCGTTTTCTACCGCCTCGATTGTGTTGGCGGTGCTGTGCTCCACCATTATCGGCATGGTGTTTGGCTTTATGCCCGCCAAAAATGCGTCTAAATTAAACCCGATTGATGCGCTGTCGCGCGAGTAGGCTGCCTGAAACTGCATAGGATGCGCCTTGGCGCATCAAATCGGAATACAACTTGAAGCCGATGCGCCTTGGCGCATCCTATGTAGATGCAGATTATTTTTGGTTAGGAATAAGGCTTGTAGACATTGCGAAATGTGAATGCCGGCGGCGGGCTTTCTGCCCGCCCGAGTGCCGCTTATTTTTTCAGGCAGCCTTAATCTGTTGAAACCGCAGGAATACAAAACCATGCAAAATACCTCGGTGCGCAAAAGCACAAATATGGCCGCCAGCGTGGCCGCTGCATTGCTGTTGGCCGCTTGTGCCAGTAGCACTACGCCCTATGCCGAGCAACAGCTGGCATCCGCACACATGCTCACGCCGCAGCAAGTGGCGGCGCAATATCAAGTTGACACCGCGTGGTGGCGTATTTATCAGGATGAGCAGCTCAACCGGCTGGTGGACACCGCCTTGGCCAATAATGTGGACTTGAAAAAAACCGCCATCACCGTGGAGCAGGCACGTTACAGCGCCGGCCAAGCGGCCGATGCGCTGTTTCCCATCAATAACAGCAAAGGCACTGCGGCGCGAACAGTAAGCAAAAATCTGAAAGAGGGCGGCGCCGCCAGCAACCAATTTGAGAGCAGCATCAGCTTGGGCGTGAGCTACGAGCTGGATTTGTGGCAGAAAGTGCGCGCCAGCGCCAATGTGGCGGCGTGGGAATACCAAGCCAGTGCGCAAGATTTGGCCACTGCCCGTTTGGCCTTAATCAACAGCGTGGTAGACGGCTATTTCCAACTGGCTTATTTGGACGAAGCGATGCAGCTTACCCGCCAAAGCATAGACCAATACCGCGAAATCGCCCGCATTGCCGACAGCCAATACCGCCACGGCAAAGTGGCCAGCATCAATCCGGCCAATGCGCAGCAATCGCTGCTCGGTGCAGAAGAAAGCCTGCTTAGCTTGCAGCAAAGCCGCAACCAGCTGGAGCAAAGCCTGCGCAATCTGCTTAATCTGCGCCCCAGCGACAGCTTGGCCATCGATCCTATTCGCCTGGCGGCCTTGCCCGCCACCCAAGTGGATTTGAATGTGCCCTTGCAAGTATTGGCCAACCGCCCCGATTTGCAGGCCGCCGAATACCGCCTGCACAGAGCGTGGGCCGGCCAACAGGTGGCGCAACGCAGCTGGTATCCGAGCATCAGCTTGGGTGCGGCGGTGAGTGCTTCTGCCAATGATGCGCAACGGGTATTTAGTGTGCCGGTGGGCATGGGTGTAGTGAGCCTGAACTTGCCATTTCTGGATTGGCAAACCTTGCGTTGGCAAAACAAACAAGCCGAAGCGTCATTTGCCGCGGCCAAGCTGGATTTTGAAAAAACGCTCACCAGCGTACTTAATGAAGTGGACGGCCATTACCGCCAATACCAAATCAGCCGCGAAACCTTGGCCAGCGCCGAGCAAAAATACCGCTACGACCAAAAAAGCAGCCGCTACCACCGCGTGCGCTACCAGCAAGGCGTGGAAGAATTGAGCGACTGGTTGTCCGCCATGAACACCGAATTATCATCGGCACAATCGCTGCTCAACCAGCGCTATACCGTGCTGCAACGCGAAAACCTGATTTACCAAGCCATGGCCGGGCGCTATGCGCCGCGTTGAGTTAGATATTTTTAAAATATTAATAACTGAAGTTACACACCCGCTTATCTAAGGCTACCTGAAATGTAACACTGCCATTGCCGAGCTGGATTCGGCAATCCATTGGTAAACTTTGAAACGAAACGGATTATTTAAAAACAGGCTGCATGTTTGTATTCGTTTCTTATCATTTTACTTTGCGCTTTCTGGCCGCGCGGCCACTTACTTTCTTTGCTTCGCTCACGCGAAGCGCGCCTGCGGCGAGAAAGTAAGCAAAGAAAGGCGACCCCGGTTGCAGGTTTGCTGCGCAAACTTTCCTCATCTACACGAATTTTAGCGGCGGGTGCGAACTCGCTGCGCTCAAACATAGCGCACCCTTCTCCCGCTAAAATCCGCTCCGATTCGGCTGCGCCAAGGGGGCTGCACGGAATATACGTTTCAGGTAACTTGAGCAAAATAACCTATAAATGGCCGCACTTTAATAAAAAATAATCTGCATAGGATGCGCCAAGGCACAGCCTATGCTTGCTCTTAACCAAGGCTGCCTGAAAACGTGTTCATCCGTTTTCAGGCAGCCTTATCTTTAATACCAATCAATATCAGCCCAATCCTTATTTTGCGCAACGAAAGCCCAAGCTATTTAAGGTGAATTTGGCTTGCAGGCTGGAGCGGAAGCCGTAGCGCATAAAGGCGGCGTAGTCGCCCGGGTCGGCGGTGCCGCCGCCAGCGCCGCAAAACATGCCTTCGGCGGCTTTGGCATTGCGGGAATCACCGCCGAGCATGCTGGCGTTGTTGAAGTCTTCGGTCCATTCCCAAATCAGACCGTGCAGATTGTGCACACCCCAGTAGTTGGCGCGGTCTTGGCCTACATTTTGCATCGGGCTGTGGCTGGCTTTGCCATACCAGTTGAGGATTTTTTGACGGTAACCAGCCTCTTGGCTGCCGTCGGCACGGGTGCTGGAGGCGCGGGCGGCGTATTCCCATTGCAAGGTGTCGGGCAGTTTTTTGCCTTGTGCTTGGCAATAGGCATGGGCGGCAAACCAAGAAACATAAGTTACCGGTTTGTTGGCGTCCTCACGGCGCGGGGCATAGCTATTGCCTTGTTTTACCCAGTGTTGCAGATATTGTTTTTCGGTAAACACGGCTTCCACGCTGCCGCGCTGCCATTGCGGCTGTTGGCGTACAAAGGCGGCAAACTGGGCGTTGGTGACCGGTTTTTTATCCAACAAAAAGTTGTCTACTTTGGATAAGGGCGCATCGGCGGCCAGATAGAGCGGGCGGAAGCTGCCGCCACGAATGGTGGCCATGTCGTTGGCGGCACTGGCGGTGTCGGGCAACAGCAAGATGGCCGCCAGTGTGCAAAAGAGGGGTGTGCTGATGATGGCGGCGGGTAGGGGTTTCATAAGGGTATCCTGATGATAAAGGCTGCCTGAAAGGTTTTGGCGTTGCAATAAACCTTCGGGCAGCCTTGTTGCGGGTATTGCTAGCGGTATCCGTTTAAAAGCCGATTAAATAAATTAACTGAAGTTACGCACTTATTGGCAAAAGTTGCCTGAAACCATCAAATACGTCATTGCCGAACTTGATTCGGCAATCCATTATGAAAATAAACCGGCACAGCAGCAATACAGAAACAGCATCAATATCATTGATTTTAAACAGATAATTTATGCTGTAATTTCCTGTCAATGGATTGCCGAATCAAGTTCGGCAATGACGGCTGTACGTTTCAGGCAGCCTTGATATACAACTGCGTAACTTCAGTAAATTAATTAAAAATCAGCTTGTTGTATTTTAAGACATGGATTCCGGCCTACGCCGGAATGACGAGCTGGAAAGATTTTTGAGGCTAAACGATATTTTGCAAAGGTCTCAGCCTTTAAATGTAAATGGCTGCGTTTTAATTTATACGGGTGAGTAACTTGAGTTACCAGCATATAGCCTAAAGGCTGCCTGAATGGCTTTGCTTCGCAGAAGCTTTGCTTTCAGGCAGCCTTCTAAGCTGATAAGGGTTTATCTCACCGCAAACAACACATTATACCAATTATAAAAAATAAACCATTTTAAAATTCACCCATATCAATTGACGTATAGGATGCGCCTTGGCGCATCAAGCCTAAAAATCGCGAAAACCGATGCGCCAAGGCGCATCCTATGCCGTATTTTGCAAATTTTAATTTAAGGTTATTTTTTAGAATTGGTATTAATCTTCAGGCAGCCTCGCCATCAAAGCCGCTGTGGCGCAGCAAAGCGTCGATTTCCGGCTCGCGGCCGCGGAAGGCTTTAAATGAAGCCATGGCGTTGCGGGCGCCGCCCACGGCGAGGATTTCTTGCCAAAAGCGGTTGCCGGTGGCCACCATTTGCTCAGGCCCGGCTTCTTCAAAAGCGGCATAAGCATCGGCCGACAGCACTTCGGCCCAGCTATAGCTGTAGTAGCCCGCCGCATAGCCGCCGGCAAAAATATGGCTGAACGCATGGGCAAAGCGGTTGTAGGCGGGCGGCTGGATGACAGCTACCTCGCGGCGCACGTCTTGCAGTGTCTGCATCCAGTGGGCATCGGCACCGGGCTGGCTGTGAATCAACATATCAAACAGGGCAAATTCCATTTGCCGCACCATAAACAGGCCGCGCTGGAAGTTTTTGGCCGCCAGCATTTTGTCGAACAGCGCGCGCGGCAGCTCGGCGCCGTTGTCTTCGTGGCTGCTCATGCCGGCCAGCACATCGTATTCCCACACAAAGTTTTCCATAAACTGGCTGGGCAATTCCACTGCATCCCATTCCACGCCGTTGATGCCGGACACGCCCAATTCGTCTACTTGGGTGAGCAGGTGGTGCAGGCCGTGCCCCATTTCGTGAAACAGGGTTAGGATTTCATCGTGGCTTAAACGTGCGGCTTTGCCGCCCACCGGCGGGGTGAAGTTGCACACCAAATAAGCCACCGGCGTTTGCAATTGGCCGCGGCGGCTGCCGGACTCAAAGCGGCGGCGACCACGGTAGTCGTTCATCCACGCGCCGCCGCGTTTGCCTTCGCGGGCATACAAATCCAAATACACGCCGCCAATGATGGCACCGCCTTTTTCCAGCTCGAAATAGCGCACATCGGGGTGCCATACCGGCGCTTTTTTCTCCATCAGGTTCACGCGGTAGAGCTTGGCAATTAGCGCAAACAGGCCGTGCAGCACGCGGTCGGTGGGAAAGTATTTTTTCACTTCGGTTTCGCTAAAAGCGTATTTGGCTTGACGCAGCTTTTCGCTGGCCCAGGCCAAATCCCAAGCTTGGATTTCAGGCAGCCCCAAGGTTGTGGTGGCAAAGGTGGCCACTTCGGCCAAATCCCGCTGCGCAAACGGCTTGGCGCGGGCGGCTAGGTCGCGCAAAAAGGCCAATACTTGCTTAGGGGTGTCGGCCATTTTGGTGGCCAACGACAATTCGGCATAGTTGGCAAAGCCCAGCAATTCGGCCTCGCGCTGGGCAATTTGCAGGCGGCGGCCGATATTGGCGCTGTTGTCCCACTGCGCCGCACCCAGTTCGCTGGCGCGGGTATTGTAGGCGTGGTAAAGCTTTTCGCGCAGGGCGCGGTTGTCGGCATATTGCATTACCGCCAGATAGTGCGGCATTTGCAGGCCGATTTTATAGCCGCTTTTGCCTTCGGCTTGAGCCGCGGCGGCAAACATGGCCAGCGCGTCTTCAGGCAGCCCGGTTTTGGCGCTATCGGCTTCAAAATCGGCGGCGGCGCAAGGGGAAGACGCGGGTACTTCAATCCCGGCCAAGGCGTTGCCGTCGGCAAAATACAGGGCGAAGGCATCGGTGGCATCGAGCACGTTTTGGCTGAATTGCGCGCCCAGTTGCGCCGCTTCGCTTTGCAAGGCGGCAAATTCGGCTTGTGCGGCGGCATCCAGCTCGGCGCCGCCCAAGACAAAGTCGCGCAAATCGTGGTTGAGCTTGGTTTGCTGTGCGGCGGATAAGCGGGTAAATTCGGGCGCGGCTTTCACGGCTTTAAAGCGCGCGTACAATTCGATGTCTTGGCCGATGGCGGTAAAAAATTCAGTAACTTGCGGCATTAATTGGTTGTATACCGCGCGCAGCTCGGGGGTGTCGACCACGCTGTTTAAATGAGATACCACGCCCCAAATTCGCCCCACGCGCTCGGTGATGTCGGTGAGCGCTTCTACGGTGTTGTCCCACGTGGCATCGGGCAAAGCCTTGATGGCGGCAATGGCGCTTTGCGCTTGGCTGATGGCGGCGCTTAAGGCAGGCTCAATGTCGGCCACGGCCACCGCATCAAAACGCGGCTCATCGGCCAAGTGGAGCAGAATATTGTCGGACATGGGGTTTCCTTTTATGCAGGGCAAGAAAATAACAACAGCAGCAACAGGCTGCCTGAAAAGCAGGGAACCAATGGCAGCGGTTTTGACTCTGAGCTAATCTGGT
>RRZU010773476.1_pt1 | contig 18471 bp, 19 predicted proteins | sample 2165561 | NCBI WGS metagenome assembly RRZU01 (sample SAMN10456909, study PRJNA506462) | wastewater metagenome | isolation source: wastewater sludge | place: USA: Moscow, Idaho | reverse complement strand
TGCTGCTGCAGGAGGAAGAATGAGACGCTGATGCTATGGCGCAACAGACTGGAGACGGTACACAGGGTGGACTACGCTTGGAGCAAATGCTAGGCGGAGGAGGGCAATGCGGTCGGCGCCAGGAAACGGATCACGCCCAAGGGAGCGGTCATTTCGGGCGTGATCGCACTTGCATGCCAGATTGGCAGGAAGTGGTATCTATTAAGTATTTGATTTATATGTGTTTTTATTTTATTTGATCGAGCGATTCCTTGCCGATCACCGGCGCCCACGGCAGCAATTCGTATTGGGCGACGTTTTCCTGGACGAACGGGTCGTTGTCGCGCACCGTGAGCAGGGTTTCGTCGATGGCATCGTCGGGCAGACGCAGCAGCAGCGCGCCGCCGTTGCGCGGGTCGAGCGGGCCGGAAGCGAGCAGGATGCCTTTTTCCTTCAGCGTGGCAAGGTAGGCGCGGTGCGCGTCGACGACGCGCAATACCTGATCGAGCGGCTTGCGGTAACGGATGATGGCGAGTGCGTACATGGAAAATTCCTGAGTTCAGGTTGAGCGGGCGCGGATGCGCATGGCGTGATTGTATTGCAAGTCGGCAACCGCCGTGTGCGAGGCTGGTGTTTTCCGGATGCGCCCGATACCATCGCGCTTGGCTGGCGTCTTGGTCGCCGGGCGTGACATGAATGGGATAATGCATTGAAGACCAGGTTTTGGAGCCGTGCTCCATCTCTGACTTTCCGCATCAGGCGGGGTGCGTTTGCGATGATGATGGCGGTCATCCTCGTATTTGGCTGCGCCTGGCTGGCGCTGAGGCTGATCGAGATCCCTTCGCACGCTGTCCGGGAAAACCAGACTGCCGTTGGATTGATCGGCGAAGCCCTGTCAGGCGATATCGGCAGTGAAATCCGCACCCTTGGCCAGATCAGCCACAACTCACTCGTGTGGTCGTCGCTGCTGGATCCCGCGGGACGCGAAGTGCAGCTGAAATCCCGGTTTGACGCGCGGAAAAACGATCCGGCGGCGAGCCCGATGCTGTTGCTCGACCACCGTGGCAAGCGCGTGCAGGGTGAGTTGCCGGCGTTCATCAAGCCCGAACTGATTGCCGCGACGACATCCTCCGCTATCGCCAGCAAGTCGCTACGGATCATTGTCGGGAGCGAAGCAGGCCAGCCTTTCCTGCTGGTCGTCTTTCCGGTGCTCTATCCGGAGACTCAGGATGTACTCGGCGCGCTGGTCCATTTTGTCGATGTGTCGAGCCTGTTCCTGCAGCGCGTTTCCGGGATCGGTCGTGATATTCGCGTCGACCTGCTGCACCAGTCGCGCGTGATCGCGAGCTATGGCATCGAGGATGCCGGCGGGCGTTATTTCCCCGTGCACTACGATCTGGCGTCCGGACTCCATGTCCAGGGCGGGCCGCTGCAGCTCCGGCTTTATGAAACGGGCAATTCGTGGCTGCAGCCGATTCTTCGCTACCTGTTGCTGACCGGGTTGCTGGCCATGCCGGCCGGGCTGCTGGTCTGGTTTATTGCCGGACTTGTCGCGACGCGGATGACGGTCAGACTCGACCGGCTTGCGCTCGACTGTGCGCATATTTCCGCCGGACTGAAGACCACGGTTGCAGAGGATCCGATCGATGACGAGATCGGTGTGCTGTCGCGGACGCTGCGCCGCGCACTCAATGCCTACTCGGACATCAACGCCCATCTCGAGGCCCGGATCGAGGAGAAAACACGCAAGCTTTCCGAAAGCGAAACCCTGCTGCGGACCGTGATCGACGAATCGCCGGCCATGATCGCGCTGAAAGATGCACAGGGGCGTTTTCTGTTTGGAAATCAGACTCTTTCCGGATTTTACGGAACAACCCCTTCGCAGCTTGTCGGCAGGCTCGACAGCGATTTTTATCCCGCGCGGGAGCAGGTGGCGTGGGGGGCGGAGTGTGATCAGGTGGTATTGCATAATGGTCAGACACAAATTTCCCAAGAGTCGGTGACGGATGCGAAAACCGGCGAAATCCGGCATTTTCAGACCACCAGAAAGCCGATCACGGGGCCGGGTGGCGAGCCCAGGTTGCTATTGATCGCGCATGACGTGACCGAACTCAGACGCATGCACCAGACGGTGGCCGAGCGCGAGCGGCAGTATGCGTATGCGATGGCCGCGACCGGAGAAGGCCTGTGGGATTGGGACATCTGGCACGATGTCATCACGCATAACGCAAGGTGGGCCGAACTGTTCGGTATCGACTTGGCGCAGCACGGCCGTGCCCTCAAGGATTTTGAGGCGCAGCTTTATCCCCAGGATCGGGAGCGGTGGCAAACCGCGCTGCAGAGCGCGCTCGCCGGCACCGGGCAGTACCGCTGCGAATTCCGCGTCCTGCGCGAGGACGGGACGCTGGGCTGGATACAGGATCGCGGCCTTGTCGTCGAACGCGACGAGGCCGGGCAGCCGCTGCGCATGGTTGGCAGCATCGTCGACATCACCGAGCGCAAGCAGACCGAGGCGAGATTGCGCCAGGCTGCTTCGGTATTCATAAACACTCAGGAGGGCATCCTGATCGTCGATGCGCAAAAGCGCATTGTCGATGTCAATCCGGCCTTTACCCGGATCACGGGATTCGATCCGGTCGACGTGCGTGGAAAGACGCCGAGAATACTGGGGGAGGGACTGCAATCGAACGCGTTCTACGACGAAATGGAGCATGGGCTCGACACATCCGGTTCCTGGCAGGGTGAAATGCTCAACCGGCGCAAGGGCGGCGAGGTTTTTCCGGTTCGGCTGTCGATCGATGTTGTGCACGACAGCGATGGCGAGATCGTCCAGTATGTGGTCGTTTTCTCCGATATCAGCGAAATCAAGCAGCATCAGGCCGAACTTGACCGGATCGCCCATTACGATCCGCTGACCGGGGTGCCGAATCGCCGTCTGCTCGATGATCGTCTTGCCCAGGCGATCGCGCGCGCGAAACGCAGCGGCAAGGGGCTGGCTATCTGTTATATGGATCTCGACGGCTTCAAGTTGGTCAATGACTACTATGGCCATGCTGCCGGAGACCGGTTGCTGGTGGAGATCGCCACGCGGCTGCGCCAAACCCTGCGCGGTGAAGATACGGTTGCGCGTCTGGGCGGCGACGAGTTTGTCATGCTGTTCGGCGACCTGTCCGACTCCAGCGAGATCGGCAAGGCGCTGGACCGCGTGCTTGCCGAGGTCAACGAGCCGGTTCTGGTTGAAGGCGGCATCGCCAAGGTGTCTGCGAGCATCGGCTACACGCTGTATCCGGCGGATGCCTCCGATGCCGATCTGCTACTGCGCCATGCTGATCAGGCGATGTACTTGGCCAAGGATGCCGGAAAAAATCAGTACCGCTGCTTCGCGCTGTGATTACTTGCGTTTTTTGGCCGGATAACCGGATGGTTGGCGCAAGTCAGGCTGCCCTATAATGCCGCTTTTGCGCCTGTTTTTACCCTTCAAGGAACGCCATGAAAATCTGCATCCCCGTCACTGGCCGCGAAGGCCTGCAAGCCTCGCTGCAAGCTGAATTCACCGAGGCTGAGCACATCCTGATCTATGACCTGCAAAGCGGCGAACACCGCACGTTCTCGCGCGACGGCGCCGAAGAGCCGGAAGACGTGAACGCGCCGGAAGAGCCGATCGCAGTCGACGTGGTGCTGTGTTCCGACATGAATCCGCAGATCGTGCGTGCGTTCGCGATGCAGGGCATCCAGGTGCTGGCGACCGATGCGCAGACAGTCGGCGGCGCGCTGCTCGCGCTGCAGCAGGGCAAGGTCGAAGAACTGGTGGTTGCAGGTGGCTGCGGCGGCGGGTGCGGCTGTGGCGGTCACGACGAGGACCATGAGTGCTGCGGCGGTCAGGGCGACGGTTGCGGTTGCGGCGGGCATGAGCACGGCGACGACCATGAATGCTGTGGCGGCGGTGGCGGCTGCGGGTGTCATGGCTGATTGACTGCGTCATTGATATGACCCCGTCCTTCGGGCGGGGTCGTCATCGCATCGGCCGCGCGCTTTTCGCCGGACGATCGCTCAAGAAACTTCCCGCAGCGCCTCAAGAAGCTGTGGCACCATCTCGAACAAATCCCCGTCCAGGACATAATCGGCGTGCGTACAGATCGGCGCGGCCGGATCCTTGTTGATGGCGATGATCACGCGGCTGTCGCGCATGCCGGCCAAGTGCTGCGCTGCGCCCGAAAGCCCGATCGCGAAATAGAATTCCGGCGCGACGATTGCGCCAGTCTGGCCGACCTGATGATCGTTGCTGATGAAATCCGAATCGACCGCGGCCCGGGTTGCGCCGATTGCGGCGTTCAGGCGACGGGCGAGCGGTTCGATCAGCGCGCGAAATTGCTCGGCTGAGCCGAGCCCGCGTCCGCCGGCGACGACGATTCTGGCGGTCGCGAGCGACGGGTGTTCCGAATCGGGCCGGGTGGCGTCGAGCCAGCTTGACTGGTTGGCAGTTGGCGCGCAGGTCAGCGGTTCGATGACGGCGGCGGACTGGTCGGCGGCAGGAACGAAAGCCGCAGGACGAACGCTCAGGATCTTGATGGGTTCCGGGTTGCGGATCGTTGCCAGCGCTTCGCCGGCATGAATCGGACGAACGAAAAGGTCAGGAGCCTCAATGGCGACGACGTCGGTCAGCATCGCGCAGTCGAGCAGCGCGGCAGCGCGCGGCAGAATCCCCTTGCAAAAAGGCGTCGCGGCGGCGAGAACAGCGGTCGCGCCGAGTTCGCGTGCGGTCTTGGCCAGCAGCGGCGCAAGGTCTTCGGCAAGCGGATGCTCGAAGTGAGACGAATCGGCGCGCAGCACGCGGCTGACGCCGGCGATCGTTGCGGCGTGGGCCGCGACAGCCTCGCTGCCAGTGGTCAGGATCACGATGTCGCGCGCCAACTGGCGCGCGGCGGAAACCGCGCGGTGCACGGCCGGATGCAGCGTTTCGCCTTCGTGTTCGGCGAGGATTAGCGCGATGCCGTGGCCGACCGGGCTCGCTGGATCGCCGGGCTGCAAATGAGCCTCGCCGAACAAGCCTTCCCTGCGAAGGTGTTCTAGTAACTCATTGATTTTATTGACTTTTTTTGCATTGGCGCGCGGCGCGGGCCGGGCGACTTTTTGCAATTCAAGCCGGGAAGAAAAATCCCCGCCGAGCTCTTGGGCCGCCAGCGTTTCAATGGTTTTTTTCTTCGCGGCGAGCAGTTGCGGCAGCTTCAGATAGCGCGGGGTCGCCAGTCGCAGGTCCGCGCTGATGACGGCAGGCAGCGATAGCGCCAGTGTTTCCTGGCCGCCCTCGATTTCGCGCGTGACAACGAGCTTGTCATCCCATGCCAGCGCCGAGGCCGCGATGCCTTGCGGGCGGTCGAGCAGCGCGGCCAGCATCGGCGCGGTTTGGGCGTTGTCGTCGTCGCTCGATTGCTTGCCGAGCAGGATCAGGTCGGGCTGTTCGCGCTCGACGAGCGCGCGCAGGATTCGGGCGACGGCGAGCGGTTCAGGCTGGATTGCGTCGATGCGGAGCGCGCGGTCAGCGCCGAGTGCGAGCGCGTGGCGCAGCGTTTCCTGGCAGGCTTCCGTTCCGATTGAAACGGCGACAATTTCGCTGATCCTGCCGGCTTCCTTCCACTGAACGGCGATTTCGAGCGCGGCTTCGTCGAACGGGTTGATCCGCATCGGCATTCCCGCGAGATCGATTCCCGAGCCGTCCGTTTTCAGGCGCAGCGGGGCATTGCCGTCGGGGACGCGCTTGATCGCAACCAGGGCTTTCATGGCCAGCTTCCAATTTTCATGCAAAGGCGGGATTTTACCGGCGAAATTCGCGTGTTACACGTCGGTAACACGGGCTTTCAGGGCATCCGTAGCGAAGCGGACGGTGATTTCCGCTCCGGGCCGGGTTTCACGGGCTGCATGCAGCAGCGTGCCATCGGCGGCGCAGACCAGCGCGTAGCCTTTCTCGAGCGGAGCCTGCGGATTTTGCGCGGCCAGCCGTGCGGCGAGCGCGGTCAGTTGCTGCTGGCGGCGCTCCAGTAGGCGCGGCAGTGCTTGTCTGAATTGTTTCTGCCGGGCCTCCAGCCGATCCGCGAGTTGCGCGGTGTCCGGGATGCGGTGCGTGAGACGCAGCGCAAGCTGATCGAGGCGCAGTCGGCGCATTTCAAGCTGGCGTTGCGGCGTCGTGTGCAACTGGCGGGAAAGCTGGGCCAGTCGTTCACGCTGGCGCGCGAGCTTTTCGCCCGGATGGCGCAAGCGGCGAGCAATCTGGTCGAGACGCTGCATGTGTTGTTGCAGCTGCCGCTCCATGGCGAGGTCCTGGCGGTGACGCAGGTGGGCGAGTCGCGCCTGCAGGGCCGCGCGGTCGGGCGTCGCGAGCTCGGCGGCGGCGGTCGGCGTCGGCGCGCGCAGGTCGGCGGCAAAATCGGCAATCGTGAAATCGGTTTCGTGGCCGACGCCGCTGACGACCGGAATCGGACTGGCGGCGATGGCCCTGGCCACGATTTCCTCGTTGAACGACCACAGGTCTTCGATGCTGCCGCCACCACGGCAGACGATCAGCGTATTGACCTCGCGCCGCACGCCGGCCGTGTGGATGGCTATGGCGATCTGCTGCGCCGCGTCAGCGCCCTGCACGGCGGTTGGATACAGGATGACCGGAATGGTCGGCATGCGCCGTTGCAGCGTGGTCAGCACATCGCGCAATGCGGCGGCGGCGGGCGAGGTGACGATGCCGATCGCGCGCGGGAGCGTCGGCAGAGGTCGTTTTTTTGCCAGGCTGAACAGCCCTTCGGCTTCCAGCTTGCGTTTCAGCGCTTCAAATGCCTCGAACAGCGCGCCGAGGCCAGCTGGGCGCAGCGCCTCGATTGTCAGCTGGAAGTCGCCGCGCGCCTCGTGCAGCGAAACGAGCGCGCGCGCTTCGACCTTCATCCCCTCGCGCGGGGCAAAGTCGAGCAGCGCGGCGCGGCTGCGGAACATCACGCAGCGGACCTGCGCGCCGGCATCCTTCAGCGTGAAGTAGCAATGACCGGAGTCGTAGCGGCGAAAGCCCGAGATTTCGCCAGCGACCCACAGCACCGGAAAACTGCTTTCCAGCAGCATGCGCGCGCGGCGGTTCAGTTCGGTGACAGAAACGACATTCGATGTACTTGACAAGGGCACGGTTACTTGGTCCTGTAGGGCGATTAATCCACAAAACCCAGCAAACAAGCCGTTCGGGCGTATGTAGCCGGGTTGTAGTTTAGAAATGTTTTATAAGTTATTGATTAATATGAGTTTGTTGCATTAGCGCAAAAAACGGTCAATCTGTCGCAAAGCATGGATCGGTGCGGGTTTGACCGGTGTTTCAAGCGGAAATCCACAAAATTATCCACAGGAAATGTGGGCAACCCGGAAAAAGCCTGCGGGGGCGGGGAGTTGCGCTCCAGCCTCTTCCCGGAAACCGCTAATCGGGCTAAAGTAGCCGGCTATGTACTACACCTACAAGGTTTGACATGTTTGCCATTATTCAGGCCGCTGGCTGGCCGATCTGGTTCATCATCATTTCCTCGGTCGCGGCCGTGACCATCATCATCGAGCGTTCGCTGACCCTGCGCAAGTCGCTCGTGCTGCCCGATGGGCTGCTGGTTCGCGTGGTGCAGGAGTACCGCACGCATGGCGTTTCGCCGGACAAGATCTCGCAACTGGCCGCTTCATCGCCGCTCGGCCGCGTGCTGGCCGCCGGTCTGAAGAACGTGAAGAGTTCGCGTGAGATCATGAAGGAATCGATCGAGGAAACCGGCGCCGTGGTGACACACGATCTCGAGCGCTACCTGTCGATGCTCGGCACGCTGGCCGCTGTGACGCCGCTGCTCGGCCTGTTCGGCACCGTAATCGGCATGATCGAAATCTTCGGCGCGCAAAGCCCGGCCAGCGGCTCCAATCCGGCTGCGCTCGCGCATGGCATCTCGGTCGCGCTGTACAACACGGCCTTCGGTATCATGGTTGCCGTCCCGTCCCTGATGTTCTATCGCTTCTTCCGTTCGCGCGTCGACGGCTATATCGTCGAGATGGAACAGCAGGCGATCAAGCTCGTGGAAGTCGTCCACGGCGATCGCAACCACTGAGGCGGCGCACATGAATTTTCGCAAACGGCGCGGGCGCGAAGAGCCGGAAATCAACTTCGTTCCACTGATCGACGTGCTACTGGTGATCCTGATCTTCCTGATGGCGTCGACCACGTATTCGCGTTTTGCTGAACTGAAGATCAACCTGCCGACCGCCGAGGCCGAGAAGAGCGCCGAGCAGAAGCAGACGCTGCAGATCGCGGTATCGGCCAACGGCCAGTATGCGGTCAACGAGCAGCCGGCCGTGTTCACGAATGCCGAGGAGTTCGCCCAGATACTGCGGCGCGCGGCCGGCAGCAATCCCGACCCGATGATCGTGGTCAACGCCGACGCCCAAGCCAGCCACCAGAGCGTGGTCAACGTGATGGAGGCGGCGCGGACAGCCGGTTTTGGCAAGCTGACCTTCGCGACGCAAACGAGCGCGGCGGGTAAGTAAAGCGGCACAACGGGGCGCAAGCCCCGTTTTTCATGGGTTTTCTCCGTGCGACTGATCGAACGAATCTGGTATTCCCCGCTTTCCTGGCAGGCCGCGTTGCTGCTGCCTTTTTCCCTGCTGTTCGGTGCGATTTCCACCCTCCGGCGCGTGTTGTTTCGCGCCGGGATTTTGCGCGCGCATACGCTGCCGGTTCCGGTCGTCGTCATCGGCAACCTGACCGCCGGCGGCGCGGGCAAGACGCCGCTGACGCTGCATCTGGCGCAGCAGCTGGTCGCGCGCGGTAGGAAGCCCGGCATTATTTCGCGCGGCTATCGCGGTGCTGCCGAAGCTCCGCTCGAAGTGACTTCGCTGGCCGACCCGGCGCTGTGCGGAGACGAGCCTTTGCTGTTGGCGCGCTCGGGCGGCGTGCCGGTTTTTGTTTGCCCTGATCGCGTCGCTGCCGGGCAGGCCTTGCTGGCGGCGCACCCGGAAGTCGACGTGATCCTGTGCGACGACGGCCTGCAGCATTACCGGCTCGCTCGCGATGTCGAGCTGTGTGTCGTCGACGGCGCGCGCGGCTTTGGCAATGGCCAGTTGCAGCCGGCCGGGCCGCTGCGCGAGCCGGTTTCCCGCTTGAGGCGCGTCGGCGCGGTCGTGGTGAACGGCCCCGGCGCGATGCCCTCCCACCCGCATCCGTTCCGCATGACCTTGGTTCCCGGCGCTTTCTACCGGCTCGACGGCACGCCTTGTCCGGTGGACGAGCTGGCCGGCAAGCGGCTCGCCGCCTTGTGCGGAATCGGCAACCCGGCGCGCTTCTTTGCGACGCTGCGCGGGCTCGGCCTTGAGTTCGCCGAGCATCCGTTTCCGGATCACCATGCGTTTACGGCGCAGGATCTGCCTGAAGCCGATCTGATCCTTGTGACCGAGAAGGATGCGGTAAAACTTGCGGCGTTGCCCGGTCTGGGCGCGCGCGGTGCTAAAATCCGGGTCCTGCCGGTTTGTTCCCGGCTGGAACCCGATCTGATCGACTGGCTGGAAGGAAGATTGCGCGATGGACGCCAAGCTGCTTGAAATTCTCGTTTGCCCTGTCTGCAAGGGGCCGCTGGTCCATGACAAGTCCCGGCAGGAACTGATCTGCAAGGGCGACCGTCTGGCCTACCCGATCAAGGACGATATCCCGGTGATGCTCGAATCCGAGGCGCGCGAACTTGCCGCCGACGAGGAGGTCAACGGATGAGCTTCGTCGCCCTGATTCCGGCCCGGCTCAAGTCGACCCGGCTGCCGGACAAACCGCTTGCCGACATCCACGGCAAGCCGATGATCGTCCGCGTCGCCGAGCGCGCGAAGCTGTCCAGCGCCAGTCGGGTGGTGGTCGCAGCCGACGATTCGCGCATTCTCGATGCGGTGCGCGCGCATGGTTTCGAGGCCGTACTGACCCGGCCTGACCACGCTTCCGGCACTGAGCGCCTCGCCGAGGCCGCCGACATTCTCGCGCTGGCCGATGACGAAATCGTCGTCAACGTGCAGGGCGACGAGCCGCTGATCGATCCGGTGCTGATCGATGCGGTCGCGGAAAAACTGGCTGCTGACGCCGGACTGGTAATGTCGACCGCTGCGCATCCGATCGAGTCTGCCGCCGACTTCTTCAATCCGAACGTGGTCAAGGTCGTACTCGACCGGACCGGGCGGGCGCTGTATTTCAGCCGCGCGCCGATTCCCTGGGCGCGCGACGAGTTTACGCAGGATCAATCCGCGTTGCCGGCCAATCTCGGCGCGCTGCGCCACATCGGCATTTATGGCTACCGCGCCGGGTTTTTGCGCGCGTACAGCCAACTGGCCGCTTCGCCGATCGAAGGCATCGAGGCGCTCGAACAGCTGCGCGTGCTTTGGCACGGCCATTCGATCGGCGTATTCGTCGCCGACCACGCGCCGGCCGCCGGCGTCGATACGCAGGAAGACCTCGAGCGCGTTCGTGCCGTTTTTCGCTGAAACGGCTTGGCGATAATCCGTATGCCGTCATTCCGGCGCAGGCCGGAATCCAGAGATTTTCTGGGCCTGGCCTTTGCCGGAGCGACGATCAGTTTTGATTTTTTTGACAAGGAAAAACCATGCGTTTGATTCTTCTTGGCGCTCCGGGCGCAGGCAAGGGCACCCAGGCCAACTTCATCAAGGAAAAGTACAACATCCCGCAAATCTCGACCGGCGACATGCTGCGCGCCGCAGTCAAGGCCGGCACACCGCTCGGTCTTGAAGCCAAGGCGATCATGGATGCAGGCGGCCTGGTGCGCGATGACATCATCATCGGCCTCGTGACCGAGCGCATCGCCGAGGCCGACTGCGCGAACGGCTTCCTGTTCGACGGTTTCCCGCGCACGATTCCGCAAGCCGAAGCGATGAAGGCCGCCGGCGTCGATATCGACTATGTGGTCGAGATCGACGTGCCGGATGCCGCGATCGTCGAACGGATGGCCGGCCGGCGCGTGCACGTCGCTTCGGGCCGCACCTACCATGTGAAATTCAACCCGCCAAAGGTCGCAGGCAAGGACGACGTAAGCGGCGAGGATCTGATCCAGCGCGATGACGATCGGGAAGAAACCGTGCAAAAACGTCTGGCCGTTTACCACGAGCAGACCGAAGTGCTGGTCGGCTTCTACGGCAAGCTCGCGGCCTCGGGCGATGCAAAAGCGCCGAAATACGTGAAGGTCAACGGCGTGGGCGCGGTCGATGCGATCCGCGACCAGGTCTTTGCCGCGCTGGCGTGATTTTTTGTCGATGATCGCCGCATGAAGCCGCTGGATGCCGATGTCCTGATCGTCGGGGGTGGGCTGGTTGGCGCCGCGCTGGCGCTGGCTTTGCGCCACTCGCGGCTTTCGGTGCGGCTGCTTGACGGCCGCGAGCCGGTTTTCGACTGGCCGGCAGAATCCTGGGGCAGCCGCGTCTATGCGATCAACGAATCGAGTCGCAATCTGCTCGAGCGGATCGGCGTCTGGTCGCGCCTGGATGCCGAGCGTATGCAGCCGGTGCCGGCGATGGAGATCTTCGGCGATGCCGGGCGGATGCTGCGCTTTGGCGCGTCCGAAGCCGGCCTTTACGAGTTGACCACGATCCTGGAAAGCCGCGAGCTGCATCGCGCGCTGTGGCAGGCCGTGCGCGAAGCGCCGAATATCGCTGTCGAAGCGCCCGCCGCAGCCGAGTCGCTGCAGATCGATACGGATGCCGCCCGGATGCGCCTGGCTGATGGCCGCGAACTTGCGGCCCGGCTGGTGGTCGGTGCAGACGGCGCGCAGTCGTGGGTACGCGGCCAATTGGGCATCGAACCAGCAATGCATGACTATCGCCAGTTCGGCGTGGTCGCGAATTTCGTCGCGGAAAACTCGCATCATGGTACGGCGTTCCAATGGTTTCGTACCGATGGCGTGCTGGCGTGGCTACCGCTGCCGGGCAATCGCTTTTCGATGGCATGGCTGTGTCCGCAAGAGCTGAAGGAGCGGCTGCTCGGACTCGATGCCGCGGCGCTGGCCGAGATTGTGGCCGAGGCGGGCGGCTCTCGGCTTGGCCAGCTGGAGCTGGTCACGCCGCCGGAGGCTTACCCGCTGCGGCTGACCCATGTGCCGAAACTGGTGGCACCGCGCGTCGCGCTGGTCGGCGATGCCGCTCATACCATCCATCCGCTCGCTGGTCAGGGGGTGAATCTCGGATTCGGTGATGTGGCCGAGCTTTCCGGCATACTGTCCTCTGGCTTGCCAGAATACTGCGGCGATCTCGCGCGGCTGCGCCGTTACGAGTTGGCGAGGCGCGGGCCGGTTCTGCTGATGCAGGGCGTGTGCCACGGTTTGCAGCAGCTGTTCAACAATACGAATCCGCTGCTCGGCGCCATGCGCAATCTCGGCATGGGCTGGCTTGACCAGGTGGAATGCGTGAAACGGCAAATGGTTCGCCATGTGTCCCGTCACTGATTTAAAAAATTGCATATTAATCAACGAGTTATGATTGGCGTTCGCGGCAGGTTTTGCCGCTTCCCAGCAAAGGATAAAACATGAACCTGAAGCAGCTCACTCGTACCCTGGTGGTGGCCGGCCTGGTCGGCCTGGCCGGCTGTTCCGTCGCGGCCGACGGCGGCGCCAAGCAGATCGCGGCGGTCAAGGAAAAACTGGCCAAGAAACTGCCCGGCAGGAGCGTGACGGCGGTGAACGTCTCGCCGATGAGCGGCCTGTATGAGGTCGTGATGGACGGCAAGATGATCGTCTACACCGACGCGAAGGTCGAGTATCTGGTTTTCGGCGACATGGTCGACATCGAAAAGCGCAAGAGCGTGACCGAGGAGCGGGTGGCCGAGCTGCGCAAGGTCGATTTCGCCAAGCTGCCGTTCGAGCTGGCGATCAAGGATGTGCGCGGCGACGGTTCGCGCAAGCTCGCAGTGTTCTCCGATCCGGATTGCCCGTTCTGCAAAAAGCTTGAGCGCGAAAGCCTGAAGGAGCTGAATAACGTCACGATCTACACCTTCCTGATGCCGCTTGCGCAGCTGCACCCGGACGCCGCGCGCAAGTCGCGCGTGATCTGGTGCGCGCCGGACCGGCTCGCTGCGTGGAAGGGCTGGATCCTCGACGGCAAGCTGCCGGAAAACGGCAAGGACGATTGCGAAAATCCGGTGGACAAGACGATCGCGCTGGGCAATCAGCTTGGCGTCAACGGCACGCCGGCGCTGATGTTCCCGAATGGCAAGACGGTTCCCGGCGCGATCCCGCACGAGGACATCGAAAAGCTGTTGGCCGAAAAGATGGCCAAGAAGTAAGACAAACGGCGCGGAATTCCGCGCCGTTTTTGCATCGACGAGCGAAAACTACTGCGCCGGACTTGGGCTGTGGCGATGGATCGTTTCGATTGCCGCTTCGAGTTCCGGCGTGATTGCGATGTCGAGGCTGCCAAGGTTTTCTTCAAGCTGGGCGAGCGTGGTCGCGCCAATGATCGTGCTGGCGACGTACCAGCGACTTGTCACCCAGGCCAGCGCCAGTTGCGCCGGGGTCAGGCCGTGTTCGCGAGCGAGCGCCGCGTAGGCTGCGATTGCGCCCGGAACTTCCGGCTTGCGGTAGCGCACGCCGAATTGCGGGAACAGCGACATGCGGCCCGGCGCCGCCTCGTTGCCGACATACTTGCCCGAAAGCAGGCCAAACGCGAGCGGGCTGTAGGCGAGCAGGCTGACCTGTTCGCGATGGCAGGCTTCGACGAGTCCCATTTCAAAGGTGCGGTTGATCAGGTTGAACGCGTTCTGGATCGTCGCGACGCGCGGCAGGTTCTTCTCGCGTGCGAGCCGTGCGCATTCGCAGACACCCCACGGAGTTTCATTGGACAGCCCGACATGGCGCACTTTGCCCGCTGCGACGAGTTCGCCGAGCGCGGCAAGCTGCTCGTCGAGTTCCGGCATGCCTGGTTTTTCCTTGGCCGGGTCGTAATAGGTTTCGCCGAACATCGGCACATGGCGCGCGGGCCAGTGGATCTGGTAGAGGTCGAGGTAATCGGTCTGCAGGCGGCGGAGGCTGGCTTCGCAGGCGGCGATGATCTGCTGGCGGTCAAGTTGCGGGCCGCCGCGCAGCCAGTCCATGCCGCGATTCGGGCCGGCGACCTTGCTGGCGATGACCAGTTGGTCACGCGGCTGGCGCTTCAGCCAGTTGCCGACGATGGTTTCGGTCGCGCCCTGCGTTTGCGCGCTGGCCGGGACCGGATACATCTCGGCGGTGTCGATAAAGTTGATTCCGGCAGCGCGTGCGCGGTCGAGTTGGGCGTGGGCTTCGGTTTCACTGTTCTGTTGGCCGAAGGTCATCGTTCCGAGGCACAGGCGCGAGACTTCGAGGTGGGTTCCGGACAGCTTGCGGTATTGCATCAGGCGTTTCCTCTTGCGGTAAGGATTGCCCGATTATAGGCCGGTGAATGGCGAATCGGTCGGTGCGGATTACCGCTGCCAGCCGAGGATTTCCCTGGCCTGTTGCAGACACGGGCCAGCGATCGCAGCACCCGTGCGCGACTCGCGCAGCGCCATGTTCCAGTGCGCGAGCGCGGCGCGCAGGCTGGCCGCATCGCCAGCCTCGGCGATTTCCTGCTGCAGTTTCGCAGCCAGCAGGCCCAGATGCAGTTGGCTGATTTCGATCAGGTAGGCCTTGGCGCGGGTCAGTCTGACCGGATCTGGCGATTCTTCCGCAGTCGCCGGTTTTTCTGCGCGAGTGATGACGGGCGGCTCGGCGGCGACGGGGTCGGGTTCCGCCGGAAGCGTCTCGACGCTGATGAAGCCGCTGTCCTTGAGTTCGCGGGCCAGCGTGTGCAGTTCGTGCGCGGCCATGAGCTTGTTCAGCGAGCCGAGCGTGCGAACGCCGTCGAGCAGCACCAGCAACTGGCGTGCCTTCGGGCGCAGGCCGTGGCTGCGCAGCGCCAGTTCTTCCTGCGCCTTGGCGGTCTTGCAAAAGATGGCGTCGTTCCAGTCGAGAGACATTTCCATGCGATTCCCCGGATAAGGATTCGCGGAAAATTTTACGGAACGAGTGTTTCAGCCTGATGAATTACCGGACTTCCGATGCCGCAGCCGGAACCGGTGCGCGCGCTGGCGACGATGCCGAAAGCGTGGCGTTCGCGGGGGCAGCGGTCTTTTTGAACGGGACGGCCGCCTTCCTGGCCGGCGCGGAGGCATCGGGCAGGTAGAGCGCGCCCTTGTAGCCGCAAGCGCCGAGGCTAAGCCCGGCCAACAGGGGAACGACAAGCAGAATACGCATCGGATCGGTTTCAGTGGCAAAATGGACCGTCTGATTTTACACCGAAGCCCAGCCATGACCGAATCCGAATTCCTCGACTTGACCGATGCAGTGTTCGAGCGCATCGAAAACGCGCTCGATGCCACCGGAATCGACGCCGAACCGCTGCGTTCCGGCAATGTGCTCGAAATCGAACTGGCTGACGGCAGCAAGGTGATCGTGAATCGCCACGCGTTCAATCAGGAGCTGTGGATCGCTGCGAAATCCGGCGGTTACCATTACCGTTTCGCGGATGGCGTCTGGCGCAACACGCGCGGCAACGGCGAATTTTTTGCCGACTTTGCCGCGGCGCTGGTCGCCCAGTCCGGCGAGGACTTCGCATTCTGATGGCCGATGCCGGCTGGCTCGCCGGGCTGTTCGGTTCCGCGTTCGCCTCGGCCACGGTTCTACCGGGCAATTCCGAAGCGGCGCTGCTCGCGCTGTTGCACTGGAAGCCGCAACTCGCGGTGGCGGCCGTGATCGTCGCGACGATCGGCAATGTGCTTGGCGGGCTGACCACGGTCTGGCTGGGCCGCCGCCTACCCGAAGCGCCGGAAGGTCGCGTCGTGCGCTGGGCGCGCCGCTTCGGTTGCGCGAGCCTGCTGCTGAGCTGGATGCCGCTCGTCGGCGATGCGCTGTGTGGCGTGGCCGGCTGGCTGCGCTGGCCGTGGCTGTCGGTGATCGTGTGGCTGACGCTGGGCAAGGCTGCACGCTATGTGGCGATTGCTTATTTTATAACTTATTGATTTATATGAACTTTTGTCTTGCAGCTTATCCTGTGGCTGAAGGAGTCTCCGGTGCGTAAATCCTTGTTGCTGGCGCTGGTTTGCGTTTGCGAATTTTCCTTGGCCGACGGACTGCCGAATCTTGGTGGTGATGCCGCACAGAGCGGATTGACCACGGTGCAGGAGCGCGAGATTGGCGAGGGGGCGATGCGCGAAATCCGTCGCAGCGGCGATCTGGCCGAAGATCCGGAAATCGTCGCCTACCTGAACCGGCTTGGCGCGCGACTGGTCGATGCTGCTGGCGTGGCCGATACGCGCTATACCTTTTTCCCGGTCAAGGACAAAACCGTCAACGCGTTCGCGATTCCCGGTGGCTATATCGGCGTGCATACCGGCCTGATCGTGATGGCGCAGCACGAATCCGAGCTCGCCAGCGTGCTCGCGCATGAAATCGCCCATGTATCGCAACACCATATCGCGCGGCTGATCGATGGCACGCGGATCAGCCCGCTGGTTTCGCTGGCTTCGCTCGGTGCGGCGATCCTGGCCGCGCATGCCGGCAGCGGCGATGCGGCGGCGGCCGCGCTGACGGTCGGCACCGGTTATAACATCCAGAAACAGCTTGATTTCACCTATGCGTTCGAGCAGGAAGCCGATCGCATCGGCATGCAGACGCTGAACAATGCGAAATTCGACCCCGCTGCGATGGCGGGCTTTTTCGAGCGCTTGCAGAAGCACAACCGGCTCGAGGAATCGAATGCGCCGGAATTCCTGCGCACCCACCCGGTCACTTTCAAGCGCATCGCCGATGCGCAGGCGCGGGTCGCGGACCTGCCCTATCGCCAGACGCCGGATTCGGCCGACTTCCTGTTTGTGCGGGAAAAGGCGCGTGGCCTGCAGATGACGCCGTCCGACGCGGTCGAGTTCTACCGCAAGACGCTGGCGGAAAAACGCTACGGCAACGAGGCGGCGCACCGCTACGGGTTCGCGCATGCGCTGTATCTGGCGCGCGATTACGACGGCGCCTGGCAGGCGTTGCAGCAGGCGAGGGCGGTTTACAAGCCCGGCCACGCGGCGCTGGAATTTCTGGCCGGCAGCATCCGGCTCGCGCAGCAGCGCGGCGACGAGGCGCTGGCGATCTTCGACAAGGCGGTCAGACAGTTTCCGTCGAGCCGCGCGCTGGTCTACGGCCGCATCGACGCGCTGACCGAGGCCGGAAAGCTCGATCGTGCGTTGGCCGAAACACTGGATGCCCAGTCGCTGTATCCAGGAGACTCGCAGTTCTACCAGCGCGCGGCCCGCATCCATACACGGCTCGGTCAGCCGATGCAGGCGCACAGGGCGCAGGGCGAATACTATGCGCGCCTGCAGGAATACGCGCCGGCGATCGAGCAGCTGCGGCTCGCGCTCCGGCAGCCGGGCAACGATTTCTATCTGCTGTCGTCGATCGAAGCGCGATTGCGCGAGCTGGAAGCGAAAGCCAAGAAATAAAGGGCGGCTGATCGGGGAATTCCGGTTTGCAGGATTGATGGTAAATCATTGAATTAATTTGAATTTTTGACGCGTGTATCAGTTGCGGCGGCCCAGGGTAAGGTAGGTTGGCGCAGAACGAAGTGAAGCCCAATGTGATGCTGTGACACCTAGGCCTGAGTGTAGGGTGGTATTTACTTCCTAAATCTGCGCCAAAGAACAGTGGACTTCATTCTGCTCAAGGATAAGGTTGCCGGGGGTGAGCAAAAGCTTAATAATCGACTGCGAACTCGGTGGGACTTGTTAGTGTCAGATCATTTTATATCGGTAAGTAGTTGTATTTATCTGCCTGTTGATGGATATGGTTGCTTTTTGAATTTTTGGGGAGGGGATATGAAGTATAAGTTGCAGATTATGTTGTTAACTTTTGTGGTTGTAATATCAGGTTGTGTTTCACCAAAATATCCAATAAAGAAGACTGATGTTTTAAGCACTCCTGTCCTGTTTGGTTACCCGCGCTTAACTAATATTGAAGGCGGTAAGCAGGAAACTATTTCTAAGGCGGAAAATATGCGTAAAGGGATGAATCTAATTAATGATGAATTGTCAAGGGTTGAATTTTATAAGTATGCGTCATTGCGCTATGATGAGTTGCTAAAGAGTCAGTCGGTTGATGAGGATAAATTTATTAAGGATGTTTTGCAGGAAATATTCAATGATGCGCCGCCGTTTAAAAGTAAATATGGGAATCCTCGGTTCGGTTTGCGGCCGATTAGAATAATAAAAAGTGATAACCGAAGTTTCTCGTTTAATATTCTCTATAAAACTGATGTGTTTAATTACAAGATATCATCTGGTTCGGGTTATTATTCAGATGTGGATTGTAATATTAATATTTCTGGTTTGTTTTCCAAAAATGAAGACATGGTTTCTGGGGCGTTTACAACTCTAGATTATACCTTGACGGCATATGATGTATCGACAATTAATATGTTGAGACGTGG
>RRZU013311644.1_pt1 | contig 18472 bp, 15 predicted proteins | sample 2165561 | NCBI WGS metagenome assembly RRZU01 (sample SAMN10456909, study PRJNA506462) | wastewater metagenome | isolation source: wastewater sludge | place: USA: Moscow, Idaho | reverse complement strand
ATGGTTACCGATAAGATGGCCCGTCCCAAACACGGCTCCAACCAGCAACAAGATAACCAACGATGCCCCTACCGCATCGGCATGCGGAAACCCGACACGAATACGCCGCAACAATCCGGCTGCCGCACGGGCGCTGCCATAGGTAATCAAGGCGGCAAACAAGGCAATAACAAGATGCAGTGCCAATACCGGCAGCCATATAACGGCAATGCTGCCACAGGCCAGCAAAACGTTTTTTAAGGTGGGTAATACAGCAGAAGAATCATTCATTTTCAGGCTTAAAGTTGATACAAACACCAGCAGTCTATTCTTTGATCAAAAATGACATACCATTAACGGGGTCACTCTACGCCGACAGCGACCAAACCACAAGCACCACTTGGCGCAAGGCGGTTGTGTTGACGGGAAAACGGCGAAGCGGCAAACCATACAATAAAGGCTACCTGAACATGGTTCTCAGGTAGCCTTTATTGTCAACAACAAGATTTAAAACGGATTAGTTTTTATCCAGATCAACCAGTTTGTTTTTGGAAATCCACGGCATCATGCTGCGCAATTGCTTGCCGACGATTTCGATTTGGTGTTCGGCATTCAAACGGCGGCGGGCAGTCATGCTCGCGTAGTTGGTAGCGCCTTCCTGAATAAACATTTTGGCGTATTCGCCAGACTGAATACGGTACAGCGCTTTTTTCATCGCTTCTTTGGTTTGGGCGGTAACCACTTCCGGGCCGGTAACGTATTCGCCGTATTCGGCATTATTGGAAATGGAGTAGTTCATGTTGGCAATACCGCCTTCGTACATCAGGTCTACAATCAGTTTCAACTCGTGCAGACACTCGAAATAAGCCATTTCGGGTGCGTAGCCGGCTTCTACTAAAGTTTCAAAGCCGCATTTCACCAGCTCTACCGCACCGCCGCACAACACGGCTTGCTCGCCAAAGAGGTCGGTTTCGGTTTCTTCGCGGAAGTTGGTTTCAATCACGCCGCCTTTGGTGCCGCCGTTGGCTGCCGCATAAGAAAGGGCGATATCGCGGGCTTTGCCGGATTTATCTTGATAAACAGCAATCAAGGTGGGCACGCCGCCGCCTTTTTGGTATTCACTGCGCACAGTGTGGCCGGGGCCTTTGGGGGCAACCATGACTACGTCTAAGTCTTCACGCGGCACGATTTGGTTGTAGTGCACGTTGAAACCGTGGGCAAACGCCAGCACTGCGCCTTGTTTCAGATTTGGTTCTACTTCGTTTTTGTATACAACCGGCTGGTTTTCATCCGGCAGCAAAATCATCACCACATCTGCCGCTTGGGTGGCTTCGGCCACAGTGCGCACGTCATGGCCAGCGGCTTCGGCTTTTTTCCACGAACCGCCCTGGCGTAAGCCGATCACGACGTTTACACCTGATTCTTTCAGGTTGGCGGCATGGGCGTGGCCTTGTGAACCGTAGCCGATGATGGCTACAGTTTTGCCTTTGATCAGGCTTAAGTCGGCGTCTTTATCGTAAAAAACTTGCATTTTTTTTCCTTAATAAAAAATAAATGATTCAGGTGAAGGGTATGGCTTCGGACAGCGCTTTATTCTGGGCAGAACGCACTGCCCTGATATGGGTATTTCCAGTAAAACAATCGGTTGGCTATTTTTATTTTCAGATAGCCCGGTGGTGCGAGCAAGGCTACCTGAAAAGCAGCATCAAATGCGCAAAATACGCTCACCACGACCAATGCCCGCGGCACCGGTACGCACGGTTTCCAGAATCAGCCCTTTGCTCAGAGCCTCCAGAAACGAATCGAGTTTATCGGTGGTGCCGGTCACTTCTACGGTATAGCTTTTCTCGCTCACATCCACAATATGGCCGCGATAAATATCGGTGAGGCGTAAAACTTCATCGCGATCTTTGCCCACAGCGCGAATTTTTACCAGCATCAGCTCGCGCTCCACAAAGCGGCTTTCGTTCAAATCCACCACTTTCACCACTTCAATCAACTTGTTAAGCTGCTTGGTGATTTGTTCGATGATATCGTCGTTTCCGTGTGCCACCACTGTCATACGCGACAAAGTAGCGTCTTCGGTGGGGGCAACCGATAATGAATCAATGTTATAGCCGCGCGCGGAAAACAGGCCGACCACACGGCTCATCGCACCCGACTGGTTTTCCATCAGGATAGATAAAATGTGTCTCATGGCACGCTCCTTGTGTCGTAGTCGCGGTCGTGAACATCGTTCACATCCGAATCGGCTTTGCTTTCGCGCATGTGCGGTGGCAATACCATTTCATCCAAACCTTTGCCGTTACCCACCATCGGGAACACATTTTGGGTCTTATCGGTAATGAAATCCATAAACACCAAGCGATCTTTCAGCGCCAGCGCTTCGCGCAATGCGCCTTCAACATCGGCAGGTTTGTCAATGCGCATACCCACATGACCGTATGCTTCGGCCAACTTCACAAAGTTTGGCAGCGAATCAAAATAAGTTTCCGAATAGCGGTTACTGTAATACAGCTCCTGCCATTGGCGCACCATGCCCAAATAACCGTTGTTCAGGTTGACCACCTTAATAGGCAGCTTATATTGGTAACAGGTGGAAAGCTCTTGGATATTCATTTGAATCGAGCCTTCGCCGGTGATACAGCAGACATCTTGATCGGGCGCGGCCAGCTTGGCACCCATCGCATACGGCAAACCCACACCCATTGTGCCCTGCCCGCCTGAATTCAGCCATTGGCGCGGGCGGGTAAACGGATAATATTGCGCAGCAAACATTTGATGCTGGCCAACGTCGGAAGTAATGATGGCGGAATTATTGGTGAGCTCGGCCAGCGTTTTCACCACATATTGCGGTTTGATCACTTCTTCATCATATTCAAAAAACAGGCAGTCGCGGCTGCGCCAAGCTTCTACAGTTTCCCACCATTTCTCCAGAGCGGGCGGGCTGAATGCCAATTCCTGTTTTTTCCACAGGCCTATCATGTCGCGCAAAACGTTTTTCACGTCACCGACAATCGGCACATCCGCACGGATGCGTTTGGCGATGCTGGAAGGATCAATATCAATATGGATGATTTTTTTCGGCGTCGCTAAAAACTTGCCGGGCACGGAAACCACACGGTCGTCAAAACGCGCACCTACAGCCAGAACCACATCGGCATTTTGCATGGCCAAGTTGGCTTCATAATTGCCGTGCATGCCCAACATGCCGATAAACTGACGATCGGTAGAGGGGTAGGCGCCCAAACCGAGCAACGTGCCGGCGCAAGGTGCGCCGGTGAGACGCACAAAGTCAATCAGCTCTTCTGAAGCATTGCCCAAGACAATGCCGCCGCCAAAATACACCAGCGGGCGTTTCGCCGCCGCCAACATCTGCACGGCTTTTTTAATTTGGCCGGTATGGCCTTGCGTTACCGGCTGGTAAGAGCGGATATCGACTTCGTTTTGTGGATAGCTGAATTTGGCCATCGCCTGTGTGATGTCTGTTGGCACATCAATCACTACCGGGCCGGGGCGGCCGGTGCGGGCGATATGGAATGCTTTCTTCACAGTTTCGGCCAGATCGTTAATGCTGGTTACCAAAAAATTATGTTTCACGCACGGGCGTGAAATGCCAATCATATCAATTTCTTGGAAAGCATCCGAACCAACGGCCGGCGTGGCCACTTGACCGGAAATCACCACCAACGGAACCGAATCCGAATAAGCTGTGGCAATACCGGTAATGGCATTGGTGGCACCGGGGCCGGATGTGACCAATGCCACACCCACGCTGCCGCTGGTGCGCGCATACGCATCGGCCGCATGCACGGCAGCTTGCTCGTGGCGGGTCAAAATATGCTTGAATTTATTAAGTTGGAACAGTGCATCGTAGATTTCGAGAACAGCACCGCCGGGATAACCGAAAACGTATTCGACATTTTCGGCGCTAAGACTTTGCACCAGTATTTGTGCACCTGATAATTGCATGACAACCTCTTTTGTTCGGCATGTATGCCAATAGGAAGCAAAGGCTTTGCCAGCGTATTTGTCATACTGATTTTCCGAACAGCGGTTTAGGGTACGCGAGACGAAAAATAACGGCAACAACCTGATGCAACAACAATCGGCATAGATACTACGAAAGTTATATTGAAGTAAGGAATCGGCACAATAACCGAAACCAACACCGCCTGCAAGGGCTTAAGTCAACTAATGTAAATTTCAAAATTATTTTCTAAAAAATTTAGAATAAAAGAAATTAAATTTCAATATATCAAAAATATATAGCATTAGATATATTTCGCTCCGCAACAACATATTTACATATTTAGCGTAACCGCCGGTATTAAAGTTAAGAATGGCGCCACGAAGTGCATACAAAAAATCGAAGCAGCCTGCATAATCATGCAGGCTGCTTCGATTGTGGGCTTTTTTCATGTAGCGGTGCTGCGCAAGCAAGGCAGCACCGGCCATTCAAACCAACTGGCGCACCCAACAGGGATCGAACCTGTGGCCTCCAGCTTCGGAAACTGACGCTCTTCCAACTGAGCTATGGGTGCATTAAGGCTGCTAAGGTTAGCGGAAAATTGCCATTTTAGCAAAGTTTTTTGTATCACTTTCATCACTACCGGCAACTGAATCCTGTTTTTGCCACAGCAATTTAATCACAAATTTACTTTTTTTTGAGGTAAACCAAATTTTAAACATTGGAAAGCACCGGCGAATTCAGTATAATCCAGCAAATTATTGTTAATAGCATTTAACAAAATTCAGAACATTTTCGTCACAACTACCAAAAAACGGCGAGGCCAAAACAAATGAACCATTCAACCAAAAACAACATCCGCGGCTCGGCACTCGTGCCTCTTCTGGGCGGAGTCGTTATCCTGCTTGCAGTATTGTTTTTTCTGGTCAAACTGGCTACCAGCGGCTATTACAGCGATGTAGATGAAAGCACGCCTTCAGCTATAGAAACCCGCATCATGCCCACTGGCACCCTGACCATGGGCGACGGTACGCCCGTGGGCCAACGCACCGGCGAACAAATTTTCAATAAAGTCTGTATCCAGTGTCACGCTGCCGACAGCTTGGTGCCTAACTCACCCAAAATCACCCACAATGCCGAATGGGCGCCGCGCTTGGCACAAGGTTTTGATACCTTGTTTACCAAAGCGTTAAACGGTTTCAACGCCATGCCTGCCAAAGGTGGCGCTGCTGACCTGACCGACGACGAACTGAAACGCGCCATTGCCTATATGGCCAATGAATCCGGCGGCAATCTGCAAGCGCCGCCCGTAGGTGCTGAAGGCGATGCCTCCGATGTTGCCGCATCAGGTGCTTCTGCTGCCGACACTGCCGCAGCACCAGCCGGAGGCGACCAAGCCGCTGTAAGCGCTGACGGTAAAAAAGTATTCGACGGCCTCTGCTTTGCCTGCCACGCCGCCAATTCTGCCATCCCGTTTTCACCTAAAATCACCCACAACGCCGATTGGGCTCCGCGTATCGCCAAAGGCAAAGAGCTGCTGTTTAAGCACTCTATTGAAGGCTTCACCGGCCCGGATGGCGGCGTAATGCCGGCCAAAGGCGGCAATGCGAATCTGAGTGACGACGAAGTAAAAGCTGCTGTGGTTTACATGGTAAATCAGTCTGGTGGCAAGTTTTAAAACATTTCGGTTCAACCAATATTTAAAAGCGCACCTCATGAAAGTGCGCTTTTATTTTGCCTGTTTATTTTTTTCTTAACAAAGGCTACCTGAAAACAAAGGCTGCCTGAAACCGCTGCAGTTTTTCAGGTAGCCTGTCTGTACTCAAACAATTTCATATCGGAAATTGATTCACGCTACAATAGCGCTTTTCAAACGTCGGAGATTTCGAGATGCGGGCACCATCCCAACTTTATATCGGCATCATGTCCGGCACCAGCATGGACGGTGCCGATGCCGTATTGATCCGCATGAACGGCACTCATTGGCAAGGCGCGTTGGCACATGCTTTCACGCCCTACCCCCAAGATTTGAAACAGCGCCTGCTCGACCTGCAAGACAGCGGCTACGACGAACTGCACCGCAGCGCCCTGCTGGCACAAGAACTCAGCACACTCTATGCCGCCACTGTTAACAGCTTGCTGGCCGAGCAGCAATTAACCCCCGCGCAAATCAGCGCCATCGGCTGCCACGGCCAAACCGTACGCCATGCCCCCGAATCCGCTTACAGTATCCAACTCGCCGATCTTGCCTTGTTAGCCGAAAAAACCGGCATTTTCACCGTGGGCGATTTCCGCAGCCGCGATTTGGCCGCCGGTGGCCAAGGTGCACCGTTGGTGCCCGCCTTTCACTATGCCCTGTTCCACAACCCGCATGAAACGCGTGTAGTCTTGAATATCGGCGGCATCGCCAACATCAGTATCCTGCCGGCCACAGGTCATCCCTTTGGCTTCGACACCGGCCCCGGCAACATGTTGCTGGACGCTTGGACAGCGCAACACTGGCAGCAACCCTACGATGCCGGCGGCGAAAAAGCCGCACAAGGCCAAATTTTGCCAGAACTGCTCGCCGTCCTGCTGGCACACCCCTATCTGCACCAAACGCCACCGAAAAGCACCGGCCGCGATTTATTTTCACCCGCCTGGCTCCAAGGCTACCTGAAAGGCAGCGAAAACCCGCACGATGTCTTACGCACCCTGCTGGAATATACCGCGGCCAGCATCACCGGTTCAATCAACACCGCCGGTGCAGATGTGCAAAATATTTACATTTGCGGCGGCGGCATCCACAATACCGCGCTGATAAACCGCTTGAACGAAATGCTGGCACCACGCCAGCTCCACAGTACCGATGCCCTGAGCCTGAACCCGCAATGGGTGGAAGCCGCCGCCTTCGGCTGGCTGGCTGCCTGCTGGGTCAACCGCATCCCCGGCAACCCGCATCATGCCACCGGCGCTGGCAAACCCTGCATCCTCGGGGCGGGATACTGTGCCTAAAGCGGCATGAAACGCCCCGTAGCCATGCAGAATATTGTATAATTCAAACAATTTATGACCGTTGCCCTGTGCGCACGGTCATCGCTTTTCAAGCTACCTGAAAACCTTTCAGGTAGCCTTACCTTTCTGACAGACTATGGCAACGAAAAAAATCAAGACTCCGGCTGCACCCGCCAAAACCCGCACTGCCCCAAACGGCAAAGTGCCGCACAGCGTTTCCAAATCCGAAGCCAAACCCACGCGCCGCACACGCAACGTCGCTCAGCAGGAGGCCGCCAAACGCAATCGCCCCTCACACATCGTCAACCTCATCAACGATACTTTATGGCTGCTCAGTTTGGTATTCACCAGCTACATCGCCCTCTCGCTCGCCAGCTTCACCATGAGCGATCCGGCTTGGTCGCGCAGCATGCCGCCTACCGGCGAACCGCACAATCTCGGCGGCCTGTTCGGCGCCTATCTCTCTGACATCTGCTACTATCTCTTCGGCCTCTCCGCTTGGTGGCTGGTGGTGGGCGCCGCCGTGTGGTTGCTGAAAAACTTCCGCCTGCTGCGCCATGAAAACAGCAAAACCTACAACCATTTAATCGCCCTGCTCGGCCTGATTGTCTTGCTGATATTCAGCCCGATTGTCGAAGTATTATTATTCCACGCGCAGTTGGCCGACGAATTACCCGTGGGCGCCGGCGGGTTGATCGGCACCTTTGCCGCCTCCGGCCTCACTCATCTGCTCGGCGCTTCAGGCAGCCTGCTGATCATGCTGGTGGTGTTGCTGCTGGCCTTATCTTTACTGGCACAAATCTCATGGATAGACGTGATGGAAAAAGCCGGCACCAAAATCGAATGGTGGTGGATGAAGCTGATGCGCCGCTCACATCTGTTCATTACCGACCTGCCCAGTGCCAAAACCACACGCCGCATGGTGCGTGAAGCCAAAAACATCACCGCCGAGCCGGTAGAAAAACTGGAAGGCAGCAGCAGCAACCGCAAAGCCGTAACCGTATCCATCACCACACCCGCACCTGTGCAGCGCGCCCTGTTTGACGAAAACGACAAAGCCGCGCCCGTGCAGGTTGGCGAATTCACCCTGCCCGCCTTAAACCTGTTGCGCCAGCCGCAGGGCGAAACACCCACTGTCGACCCCGATGTGTTGCAGCAAACCGCCGAACGCATTGAAGCCAAACTGGCCGAATTCGGCATCGACGTACAAGTGGTCAGCGCCACCGCAGGCCCGGTAATTACCCGCTTTGAAATCGAACCGGCACAAGGCGTAAAAGGCAGCCAGATTGTCAACCTCAGCAAAGATTTGGCGCGCTCGCTGTCGCTGCAATCCGTGCGCGTTGTCGAAACCATTGCGGGCAAAACCAGCATGGGCATTGAGCTGCCCAACGAACGCCGCCAAGACGTCATGCTCAGCGAAGTTTTCTCGGCTCAAGTATTCAACGACGCCATCTCTAAGCTCACCGTCGCCATCGGCAAAGACATCGCCGGCTTGCCCGTAGTAGCCGATTTGGCCAAAATGCCACATCTGCTGGTGGCCGGTACCACCGGTTCAGGCAAATCCGTGGGCGTAAACGCCATGATTTTGTCGATGCTCTACAAAGCCAAGCCGGACGAAGTGCGCTTTATCATGATTGATCCGAAAATGCTTGAATTATCGGTATACGAAGGCATCCCACACCTGCTTTGCCCCGTAGTGACCGACATGAAAGAAGCCGGCCAAGCGCTGAACTGGTGCGTAGCCGAAATGGAAAAACGCTACCGCCTGCTTTCGCACGCCGGCGTGCGCAACATCGACAGCTTCAACGAAAAAGTCTTAAAAGCCAAAACTGCAGGCGAACCCTTAATGAACCCGTTCAGCCTCAACCCCGACGATCCCGAGCCGCTCAGCAAACTGCCGCTGATTGTGGTGGTGATTGACGAACTGGCAGATTTAATGATGGTGGAAGGCAAAAAAGTAGAGCAGCAAATCGCTCGTTTGGCACAAAAAGCCCGTGCTGCCGGCATCCACCTGATTTTGGCCACCCAGCGCCCCAGCGTAGATGTGATTACCGGCCTGATTAAAGCCAACGTGCCCACACGGATTTCATTCCAGGTAAAAAGCAAAATCGACAGTCGCACCATTCTCGACCAAATGGGTGCGGAAAACCTGCTCGGTAAAGGCGACATGCTGTTTCTGCCACCCGGCAACGCCGAACCCACCCGCCTTCACGGCGCTTTTGTTTCCGACGACGAAGTACACCAAATCGTGTCATACATCAAACGCCAAGCACCCGCCAACTACATCGAAGGCCTGCTCAGCGGCGAAGCCGCGCTGGAAACAGTGAATGTAGTTAGCCCCAACGCCAATAGCGACGAATTGTTTGACCAAGCGGCGGCCTTTGTGCTCGAAAGCCGAAAAACCTCCATTTCCTCGCTGCAACGCCATTTGCGCGTAGGCTACAACCGCGCTGCCAACTTGATGCAGGCACTAGAAGACGCGGGCGTAGTTTCGCCTGCCGATGTTGGCGGCAGTCGCCGCATTCTGGCGCAGAAAGACCAGCCAAACTAAACTGTTGTCCCAAATCATCTGGCGCAAACATAAGGCTACCTGAAACGTTTTCAGGTAGCCTTATACTTTTTTCGCCGTAGCAATATAAAACGATTATCGGCTTATTGCCAACTCAACCCAGCAGCAGCGCATCGTCGGTGACTTCTTCGCCGCGTGTGCGTTCAAACAGTTTCAGCAAATCGGGCACATCCATGCCGGCGCGCTGTTCACCCGACACATCCAACACCACTTTGCCCTGGTGCAGCATCACAGTGCGGCTGCCGTGGTCGAGCGCCTGTCGCATGGAGTGAGTCACCATCATAGCGGTGAGTTTGTTTTCCGACACAATCTGGTCGGTCAACTCCATCACAAAGGCGGCGGTTTTGGGGTCGAGCGCAGCAGTGTGTTCGTCGAGCAGCAGGATTTTGCTCGGCTGTAAGCTGGCCATCAACAGGCTGACGGCCTGGCGCTGGCCGCCGGAGAGCAAGCCCATGCGGTCGGTGAGGCGGTTTTCCAAACCCAGCTTCAATACAGACAGTTTTTCGCGAAACAGCTCGCGCCGGTTTTTATCCAAAGCCATGCACAAACCGCGCTTACCGCCGCGCTTGTATGCCAAAGCCATATTTTCTTCAATACTCAATGATTCGCAGCTGCCGGCCATCGGGTCTTGAAACACACGTGCCACCAAATGGGCACGCTTGTATGCAGGCAGGCGGGTCACGTCTTCGCCGTCGATATGGATACTGCCGGAATCTACCAGCAAGTCGCCACTAATCGCGTTGAGAAAAGTAGATTTTCCCGCACCGTTGCTGCCGATAACAGTAATAAACTCGCCATCACGGATATGCAGGCTCATACCGCGCATGGCGGGGTTTTCAATCGCCGTGCCGGCATTGAAGGTAATTTTAAGGTTGTCAGCGCGCATCATGATGAAGATTTCCTTTTCAGGCTTCGTTTGATATACGGCAAGCGCAAGGCAACCACCACCAATACAGCGGTAATCAGATTGAGGTCGGTTTGACGCACGCCGAAGCTTTGTAAAAAGTCGTTGCCCAAGGCAAAGGTTATCAGCAAGCGGTAGAGCAAAGCGCCCACAATGGCCGCCAGCGTAATAATGAAAATGCGTTTGCCCGACAATAAATTCTCGCCGATAATCACCGCGGCCAGGCCGATAACAATAGTACCGATGCCGCTGGCCACATCGGCGCTGCCCTGCGTTTGCGCAAACAGCGCACCACCTAGGGCAATCAGCGCGTTCGACAACGCCATGCCGATAATCACCATTTTAGAAGTACCCACGCCTTGCGCGCGCGCCATGCGAGCGTTTACACCAGTGGCCCGCATCGACAAACCCGCTTCGGTGGAGAAAAACCAGTCGAGCAATAATTTGGCCGCCACCACAAACGCCAAAATAATCAGCGGCTGCACCCAAAACTGGTTGCTGTAATCTTCGGCGATAAACGGCGAAAACACGCTCGGTTCGCCGTTAAGCGGAATCATCGGCGCATCCATCACGCGCAAATTAATGGAATACAGCGCCACCATCACCAAGATACTCGATAACAGTTGCAGGATTTTTAACGACACATGCAGCCATGCTGTGACCATGCCGGCTGCCGCACCGGCCGCGGCGCCGGCCAAACAAGCCGCCCAAGGGTTGATGCCGTTGATAACACACACGGCGAATACGGCGGCACCGAGCGGGAAACTGCCATCGGCAGTTAAATCGGGGAAATCGAGGATACGGAACGAAATCAACACGCCCAATGCCACCAGCGCATAAATCAGGCCGCTTTCGATACCGCCGAATAAAGCAATTAAACTCATATTGTTGTTCTTTACCTGTTGCTTGTTTGTTGCTGTTTGTGTGTTAAGGCGGTTTCAGGTAGCCTATCGCCCCACACATTCACTCAAAACACTTTTTTATGCCACCTGCAAACCGCTCTACACCAAAGAGATTCAGGCTACTCCGGCGCAGCGCACCAAAGTAACCTGAAATCAAGGCGGCACAGCCCGCAAGTTGGCCGGTGCTATTCTAAAACCTCTTTGGCTTCTTTCAACAATTCTTCAGAAAGGGTTATGCCTTCTTCTGCAGCATGTTTTTTGCTCACCACCAAATCCTGCGTTTCCATGCGTTGCGAAGCAATATCGCCGGGTTTCTCGCCGTTTAGCACACGCACCACCACATCACCGGTTTTTCGGCCAATATCATAATAATTCACACCCAACGCCGCCACTGCGCCGCGCTTAACTGAGGCGGTGTCTGCCGCCATCAACGGAATCTTATTTTCTACTGCCACTTTATACATCGACTCGTAAGATGAAACCACATTGTTGTCGAGCGAGGTATAAATCAAATCAGCCTTACCTTTGAGGCTGCGTGCCGCCGTGAGCACTTCAGACGTACGCTGCGCCGGTGCGGCGGCCACAGTAATACCGCTTTTTGCCAGCTCGGCCTTCAATTCATCGAGCACAATGGTTGAATTCACTTCACCCGGGCTGTAAACATAACCCACAGATTTCAGCGTGGGCACCAGTTTTTTCATCAGGTCAATTTGCGGTGCCAAAGGCAGCACGTCGGAAACGCCGGTCACGTTGGTTTTAGACGCTTCCCAACTCGGCACCAGCTTGGCCGCCACCGGATCGGTAACGCCTGAATACACCACAGGAATGGTTTTGGTGGCCGCTACCATAGATTGCGCGCTCGGCGTGCCAATGGCCACAATCACATCGGGTTTATCACCCACAAATTTCTTGGCAATCTGCCCTGCAGTGGCCGTGCTGCCTTGTGCACTTTGAAAATCAACTTTCAGGTTTTTGCCTTCTTCAAAGCCACGCTCTTTTAATTCGTCTTCTACGCCTTTGCGGATGGCGTCTAAAGCCGGGTGTTCTATAATCGACGTAATGGCTACACGCTTGGTTTCACCAGCCGGAGCGGCTGTTGATGCCTGATTTTCCGAAGCAGCAGGAGCCGCCGTTTTTTGCTCGGCCGGCGAGCACGCCGCCAGCAACAGCGCCGCTACGGCACTCAGGGTAAATGAAAAAGCGGTTTGCTGTTTATTCATGACATTTCCTTGTCTATTATTCATATTTAGCAGATAGTGCGGATATTAGAAGAATTTGCGATAAAAATCACCCGTCTGCATCCACAAGCGCCAGCTTCAGAGCATATTACTGAGCATTTAATATTATTTTTTTATATTTTACAGTTTTCCAATATCAATGAAAAATTAAAATAACCCATAAAAAATCAGGATGTTTTTATCTGGCGCACAAATATGGTTTTCTTTTCTGCCACATGCTCAAACCAAACCAAATTTGCTTCAGCATTTTTCAAAGCAAAAGGCTACCTGAAAACCGGCAAGGTTTTCAGGTAGCCTTCAGATATTTGCCTAAATCGATATAAGCCGTTTTATTGCGGAATGCGCAACTTCTGACCCGGATAAATTTTGTCGGGATTGCTCAACATCGGCTTGTTGGCTTCAAAAATTTTCATGTATTGATTGGCATCGCCATAGTATTTTTTGCTGATGGCCGACAACGTATCGCCACGCACCACATCGTGATATTGCGCCGCTGTTGCCGCCGGAAAGCTCAACTGGTTTTCCACATCAGAAACGCCGGTTACGTTACCGGCCGCCAGCAGGGCTTTTTCGGCGGCTTCCTGCGAAGGCGCGCTGCCGCTCAATACCACTTTGCCGCTGCTGCCATCAAATGCCACACTTAAGCCGCTCAAGCCCAGATTCTGTTTTTCAATATAAGATTGGATGGCAGCAGAAGCCTTTGCATTTAAATCCGATACATTGGCTGCAGCCGCTGCTTCCACTTCCTTTTCGTCTTTACCGAATAATTTTTCGCCTGCATTTTTAATGAAACTGAACAAACCCATAATGCCCACTCCTTATAAAATAATAAAAATATCCAATTCACTTCTCTGTTAACATCATTAACTGTGTGTGCATTATTTTCAAGCATTTTCATGCTCGGCTTACTTGCTTTTACAAATGCGCACACCTTGTACTCATTATTGTTACAATAGCTGTTTGCATATTTCATCCAAACTAGGCCGCAATCTGCTTTAGATACCATCATGAACGGCGATCTTACCCTGCTCACCCTTTTTCTCATCGGCTTTTTCGGCGGCGGCCACTGCGTCGGTATGTGCGGTGGGCTGTCTTCGGCATTTGCCCTGCAACTTCCGCCGCATATCCGCCGCTTCTGGCTGATTTTGCTGCTCAACAGCGGGCGCATCAGCAGCTATGTGCTTATCGGCATCTTGATGGGCTCGCTCGGGCAAATCGGCCTTTCGCTTGATGAAACCCGTTGGCTGCAAAACGGCCTGTTTGTGGCCGCCAATGTGTTGCTGCTGCTGCTCGGCCTTTATCTGGCCGGCTTGTCAGCGGCGGTAACCAAAATTGAACGTATCGGCAAACCGGTTTGGCGGCGGCTGAATCCGTTGCTCAACCGGCTGTTGCCTATCCAGTCGGTGCCCGCCTGTTTCGGTGTGGGTGTATTGTGGGGCTGGCTGCCTTGCGGCTTGGTATACAGTGCTTCACTGTATGCGCTCGGCAGTGGCAGTGCGGCTAAAGGCGGGCTGTATATGCTGGCGTTTGCCTTGGGTACGCTGCCCAATCTGCTGGCAATGGGCTTTTTTGCCAGCCGTCTCAAAAATATTCTGCAAAACAGGCAAGTGCGCTTGGCCGCCGGTTTGTTTGTGTGTGCTTGGGCGTTGTGGCAGTTGTTTTTATTTTTCAGGTAGCCTCAATACGATGTTTATTAACTGTCCTCAAACCGGTTGAGACATGTCACAAACTGATGCCGCCGTGCAAGCTGCGCTATCGGTTGTCATCAATACTGCCACGGTTCCGTTCGATGCGGCCGTTGCGGTCGCGGTTGATGCGTTGCACCGGATATACCACAGGGTCGGGATACACGGAATATTCAATCACCGTGCCGTTTTGGCGGTATTGCAGGTAGCCACCCTGGCTGCTGTAATAGCCGTTGACACCGTTATTGTATTGATAATAAGGACGTGGTTCATAATGCTGGCGGTAGCGGCCGCTGTCGCGGTAGTGGTGCTCGCGTTGCGGACGGATATCGCGGGCGCGGTCGTCGGTGCGCATCGGTGCGTTGGCCAATGCGCCTTCTGCCCATGCAGGCATGGTGGTACCAGCCAAAATGGCGCTCAACAACAAGGTTTTCATTGGTGTGTTCCTGGTTAGTGCCTTTCTGCAAACTCGCCGCCGTTACCGGCGGATGCTTTATGATTCAGCAAACCAGCCAAGGCTGGCAAGTGATATCTCTTATTTTTACGCTAGTTTTCCTTACAATAAGCATGCTTTTACAGAAGCAGCAGCCAACCGGCACACAATAATTTTGATACCTGAGGCTACCTGAAAAGCTTTCAGGTAGCCTCAGGTGTTTATTTGCGGGTGATTTCCCCTTATCCGCAAAATGCCGTACTATTCAGCCTGAAAACGAATTTTGAAAGACCACCATGCCCCGCTTTCTGCCGGAACCCGCTCTGTCCTATCAACAACAAAACAAAACCGCTGTTTTGCTGCTCAATCTCGGCACCCCCGAAAGCCCCACGGCTGAAGGCGTTCGCCCTTATTTAAAAGAATTTTTGTCTGACCAGCGCGTGGTCGAACTGCCCAAAATAGTGTGGCAACCTGTACTGCATGGCTTGGTGCTCACCCTGCGCCCGAAAAAAAGCGCGCACGGCTATGAAAAAATCTGGCTGCCCGGCGGCTCGCCTCTGGCGGTTTATACCCAGCGCCAAGCCGCCCTACTTGCCTCGCACCTGCCGCAACATATTCAGGTAGCCTATGCCATGAGCTACGGCAAACCCGACGTAGCCAGCGTGGTAGCCGATCTCAAAGCGCAAGGTGTTGGCCGACTACTGCTGCTGCCCCTCTATCCGCAATACGCCGCCTCCAGCACCGGCGCAGCGCTCGACAAAGTCTACCGGCTGCTGCTGCAACAGCGCAATCAAATGAGCATACGCAGCATCTCCCGTTTTTACGACCATGCAGCCTATATTCACGCCATGAAGTGCCATATCGAAGCCTATTGGGCCGAAAAAGGCCGAGGTGACAAAATTCTGTTCAGCTTTCACGGCATCCCCAAAGCCAATGCAGACCAGGGCGATCCCTACCCGCACGAATGCCGCCACACGGCCAAACTGCTGGCCGAAGCGTTGGGCTTAAGCGAACAACATTATATCGTTGCCTTCCAAAGCCAATTCGGCAAAGCCAAATGGATAGGCCCGAGCACCCAGAAACTGCTGCACAGCCTTCCCCGCGACGGTGTGCAGAAGCTGGATATTTTCTGCCCCGGCTTCGTCAGCGACTGCCTCGAAACCATGGAAGAAATCGCCATCGCCGGCCGAGAGCAATTCCACGAATCCGGCGGCACGCAATACCACTACATCCCCTGCCTCAATACCAATGCCGAATGGATCGAGGCACTCACGCGCCTGGCACAGGATAATCTGAGCGGCTGGCTCGACAAATAAACAACCAACGCAAAAACAAAAGGCTACCTGAAACATTCACTGTTCAGGTAGCCTTATATTCATTATCCGCGTTTACTTATTTGCCAACACTTTGGCATTCGAACACCGTGCTGAAGGTGCTGCCCACCCCGATTTCGCTCTCAATCGACAATACCGCATCATGTTCGGCCAACGCGTGTTTGGTAATGGCCAAACCCAAACCCGTTCCGCCGCTCTGGCGACTGCGACCTTTGTCGACTCGGTAGAAACGTTCGGTCAGATGAGGCAGATGTTTGGCAGCAATACCGGGGCCGTTGTCGCGCACAACAAAGCGTACCTTATTCTGCCCCAACCACGCCAGCTCAATATGAATCGCCCCACCTTTCGGCGTATAGCGCACCGCGTTAAACACCAGATTGCTGAGGCCATTATACAAATCGCGCTGCACGCCCTGAATAGACACATCCGGCGCAATGTCGGCGCTGATAGAATGAGCGCCGTCAGACAAAGTGCGGCCGTCTGATACCAATTGCGCCGACAATGCCGACAGGTTCACGGCTTCCAAATCCTGTTGCTTGCCGGCTTCCAAACGTGACAACGTCAGCAAATCGGCCAGTAAGGTCTGCATCCGCTCGGCCTCCTTGCGCATCAAGCCGATAAACTGTTGTGCCTGATCCTGCGGCAAATCCGGCATATCGGCCATGGTTTCCAAAAAGCCGTTCACCACCGTCAGCGGTGTGCGCAATTCATGCGAAACATTCGCCACGAAAGCGGTGCGCATTTCATTCAGGCGCTCTTCATTGCTGATATCGTGGGTAATCAGCAGTTGCTCGTCAGTTTGGAACGGCACACGGGTAATGTGCAGTGCCCGCTCGCCATTCACCCCTTTTGGGACATAGATTTTGATTTCCGTTACATCTTCCGCCGCCTGTTTCAAAAACAATTGAAACTCAGGAATACGCACCAGATTGCGCAACAGATTCTGCCCGTCTGCACGGAGGTTTAGCGTCAGGTGCGTTACCGCCTGACGGTTAATCCAACTGATGCGGCCGGTTTTGTCCAGCACCAACATCCCATCCGGCATCACATCAGCGGCATGTCGGAAACGCTTGAGCGCCAAAGATAGATTTTGCTTGCGCTGCCGCTGGCTATTCTGCTGCTTGCGCAGCAAGGCAAAAATGTGCGACCACAAGCCGCCCATATCGGGCACCGGCTGCTTTTCATGATGCCCCAGCCAGTATTGCAAACGGTAGATGCCCCACAAATGCCACAACAACAATATCAGCACATACACACAGCCGGCCGCCCATGCACCGGTTACACCGGCGGCAGCATAAGCCAGCAGGCACAACACCAAGCAAACAAATGAGTTTCGCGCAACGTGCGACCAAAATAAAAACATGCTAAACAGCTTTATGGTCGGTAAAACGATAACCTAAGCCGCGCACCGTTTCAATCAACCCTTCCAAGCCAGACGGCTCCAAGCCACGGCGTAAACGGCGGATGTGCACATCTACCGTACGCTCCTCCAGAAACACATGATCCCCCCACACCAAATCCAGCAACTGGCGGCGGCTGTAAATCCGCTCGGCATGAGTCATAAAGAAATGCAGCAACTTGAACTCAGTCGGCCCGAAAGCAATCACCCCATCCGGCCCCTGCACTTTTTGTTCGTCCGGATCAAGAACCAACCCATACAGGCTGATGGTTTCACGCGTTTTCTGAGGCGCGCGGCGGCGCAATAAAGCATTGATGCGGGCAACCAGCTCGCGCGGCGAAAAAGGTTTGGTCAGATAATCGTCCGCCCCACCGTTCAAACCCTGCTCTTTGTCGGCATCTTCACCCCGCGCCGTTAATAAGATAATCGGCAAATCCTGCGTTCGCGTTTGCCCGCGCAACTGTTTCGCATATTGCACACCCGAAACCCCCGGCAGCATCCAGTCTAACAACACCACATCCGGCAATTGCTCGTCCAATAAAGGTTTTGCCTCCTCCACGCTTCCCGCCGGTATCGCTTCAAAACCGGCCTGTTCGACAGCGAACTGAATCAAAGTTTGAATCGCCGGCTCGTCTTCCACAATCAACACACGCGGTTTAGCCATCATAGGCTCCTTTTCGTTATGATTATCTTCTCGTCACATTATATGGTATAACGTGCTGGTTCAATAGGGCTTGTGGCAACTAACTATCCATATAATATAATAAATAAACAAGCATATATTACCTGCCTTAGCAGAATGCCACCCTGTCTCATCATTAATACGGGCTGAGGCTACCTGAAAAACCAATCCATTCGCGCTCGTGTATTACCGTTGGGCAGGCGCAAAAAAGCACCGATAAAATCGGTGCTTTTTTGTAAGGGTTGGCGGAGTGGACGGGGCTCGAACCCGCGACCCCCGGCGTGACAGGCCGGTATTCTAACCAACTGAACTACCACTCCGCACAAAAATGGTGGGTGATGACGGAGTCGAACCGCCGACATTCTGCTTGTAAGGCAGACGCT
>RRZU011265005.1_pt1 | contig 18473 bp, 22 predicted proteins | sample 2165561 | NCBI WGS metagenome assembly RRZU01 (sample SAMN10456909, study PRJNA506462) | wastewater metagenome | isolation source: wastewater sludge | place: USA: Moscow, Idaho | reverse complement strand
TCAAAAGTTTATTGCTAACCGATATAACACTACAGAAGCAAATTTATATAATTGGATGAAAAGACACAACCTTAAGAAGTAATTAAATTAAGCTACTTTTAAATCGCGTGTCGCATTTGGTACCATTGTGCTGTTTTGCCCATTACTCTATCAAAAAAGTGATATCTCAACAATAAATGTTAGTGAATATCTTCATACATTAGCAGATCATATTGAATACACATTTGACATAGATGTAGAGATAGAATATAAAATAGAAGTAAATTATTTTGATGTTGAAACAACAATCTCATGTGGTTTGATACTTAATGAATTGCTTATCAACTCTTTTAAATATGCATTTAAAAGAGTTGAAGAACCAAAAATCACTATCTCATTAAAAAAAGAAAAAGAAATTTTTACACTTAAAATCTATGATAATGGGATAGGTTACAATCAAAATGATATGTCAAATATTAAAAAAACATCTTTTGGATTATCGTTGATTCGCACTATAGTAGAGGATCATTTAAAAGGGATTTTTGTAACAGAATCAAATCAATCTGGAACACATAATAAAATAATTTGGAGTGAAAAAAAGAGCTATGTATAATGCAAATATTCTAATAGTAGAAGACAATCAATTAGCAGCAAGTGGATTAAAAAGCTTATTAATTCAATTTGGCTTTAAAATAAATGATATTGTAAGTTCTTATAGCGGTGTATTAGAAGCTATAAAGACAAAAGAACCAGACATAATTTTAATGGATATAGATTTAGGAAATGGTATTAGTGGGATAGATATTTCTGAAAAAATTAAAGAAAAATACAATATTCCAGTTTTATTTATCACATCATTTTCTGATATTGATACAATGGAAAGGGCATTTGATACAAAGCCTGTAGGATACATAATAAAGCCATATCGAGATGAAGAAGTCAAAACGACAATTATGTTAGCGATGTATAAAATCAAAAGACTCGAATATTCTAATATAAATGAGGATAACACAAGCATAGGATTTGACTTTTATTTTGATATGAAAAATCAAAAATTATACTACAAAAGTAAATTAATCAAAATCTCTAAAAAAGAAAAAACACTCATCTATTATTTAACAAAATCAAAAGGTACTTTTTTAAATACTGAAAATCTTGAACGTCATGTATGGACCGATAAAGCACCTTCTGAAAGCTCATTAAGAACTTTAATATACAGATTAAACTCTAAATTGGGTGAAAAGCTTATCGTATCCTCTTATTCAGAAGGGTATACAATCGTATAAATTATAAAAAGCTTTTCAAATACTTGATTTTTAACCATCAAAATATTCTTTTTAAGGCTCGAAGACTATATTATTGAACTACTTCATTAAAAATAATGTTTATCGTAGAAAATTGTGACAATCTTTGTGACAATGTTGTCATATAATTACATTGCATTAATGAAATCGCGATTTTTATTTTTTGTACATATGATAAAAAAGGATAAAAAAATGGTAAAGAAAATATTTATAGGATTAACACTTTCTGGTATTATGTTAATGGCTAACAATCTTCAGAATGATGACTTATTAAATCTTGCTACGGCAGAAAATGTATCAGGAATCCAAGTAGAAATGTCTGATAACGATATGATAAAAGCAAATGGAGGATATACTAACCCAACTTTTGTAATTAATGGTTATTTAAACAATCAAATATATGCACTTCAAAAGATGTTAAATCCAGCTAAACCAACTGTATCATCAAGTCGAATAAGTATGGCGGATATGTATTATCAATATCTTTATAAAAATAGCTATGTTGGAAGACTTGCCGCTTTAAGAAGATGAAAATAGTAGCATATGGAACTGCATTTACCTCTTATGAGGTAAATGGCTTAAAACAACAATCAAAAGAAGAGATAAAAAATGAAATGGTCTCTTTTTCTAAAGAATTACAACAAACGAATGAATTAGAAAATGTTTCCTATCATACTACTACATTTGATGAAAACTTAAAACAAACTGTTTTTAGAGATCCAGTAAATAGTAAATATGTGGTTGCTTCTTTAGAAAATGAAACAATAGAAAAACTCAAAGAACACTTTGGAAGTGGTGATATCATCCAAAAAGAAGATGGAACAATCAAATTGACAGGAAGAGCAGAAGCATTTGTTTCAGGATGGTTTGGTGATATCGCTTACAAAAGAGGATTTTTAGATGCTGATACAGATCATAATGGTCAATTAAATGAAGATGAATATGATAAAACATCTAATAATTTTGGAATTCAAGAATTTGCACTTACAGAATCAATAACTGGAACCGAAAAATTACTTGTAGGGGGTGCAAAGATTTTAGAAGAAGATACTTATGGGTCTTCTCAAAAAGCTTATCTTTCTGAAATAGGATACTACCGAAATTATAGAGAACTAGATATTGCCACCTCTTTAGATGATGAACTTAATACAACTCTTCAAATTGATAGTGATTTTGATGGCAAGATGAGTTTAGAAGAGGCTTATAGTACAAAAGCTGATAAAGATGCAGAAACTACTATATTAAGAAATCTTCAAAGGTGGGGTGTCAGTGTAATACCATCAGATATAGATACAAAAGATTTTGATAGTATATTAACTCTTATCCTTGATGCATTTTTTACTCTCTCGGATGAAGAACAAGAAAAAAAGCTTAATCAATATATAGAAGAGTTGCATAATCAAACAAATGAGTATTTAGAAGAAAATCAGCAAAATTATAGCTCACAAGAGGTTATTGATGTAATGATACAACTAAAGAAAAAAACATACAAAAAAGAGGATAATATTGATATTTATGGGTAAACGAAGATACTATTTTTACTTATTCCTGATAGTTCAAATATCATATGCTTCTGATGCAATTACTGTTGACAGTATATTTAAACAAAACGAGGGATTACGTTCAATTACAACCATTAATTTTATAAGTGCAAATAATACAAGAGTATTTAGTTCCTATCCTGTAACAAGTAGTTTAGATGATGGCTCTTCTATTTCTGAAACACAAAAGTTATCTCTTAATGAAACTTTACTCTACAGTTATAATCCAGAGACAGATATTCTTATTAGTGGGAATTATAGTTGATAAGACTACATATATCGGTGAAAATGATACTTATCATAAAACATCAAATAATATTGATAGTTTATGGATAGGGTTGTCCTATAGTTTAGAAACAATTTTTGAGCAGTTTAAACCAAGCTTATCGTTTCAGACTGCTGTAGTGCAAAATAATCAATACCAATCAACAGAATCAACAGAAAGCTTTAAAAACTTTTATTTGAAATATTCAATGCGAAATTATAGTGACCCATTGATATCTACGATCTCTTTTTCTTCAACACAAAATTTGAAGTATACTATAGCAGAAAAAGAAATTAATCCTTCAGATAGTTATAGTATAAGTCTTGATATTTCATTGATTTTAAACCCAAAAATATCTTTAAATATGGGATTTAATAACACATATCAAACTTCACTTAGAGAAAATTCTTATGTTATAAATGACAGTACAATTCTTTCTGATATGGGATTTGGTGTTAGTTATATAATAAATGAAAAAAATTCTTTTACTTTTAATTCTCAAATTGGTACAAGTGCAAATACACCGAACAGTATAACATCTTTTTCATTATGGTACAAATTTTAATACTATTTATTTTCCTAATAAATACTGCATATGCACAATTTAATGTTAAATCATTCAGTGAAATTAAATATACAAATGTTACAAAGCAATCTTTTGAGGAAAGCTGTGGAGTAAGTGCTTTGTCTTCTTTGTTTAATTTATATGGTATGGATACAAATGAATCAATGTTACTGAAAGATGTCAATACAACTAACATGGTAAATTTTTCTGATTTACAAAGAATCTCAATAAAATATGATTTTCAAGCTAAGGGATATAAAATACCAAAAAGTGTTTTTAACCAATTAACAATACCTGTTATTGCAAGGATTGTAAGAAAAGAAAATTATCCTCATTTTGTTGTGATACTGAATCTTGAAGGTGATTTTGTACTAATACTTGATCCTAATAATGGAAAATATTTAATGCACAAAAATGAGTTCTTTCAAGAGTGGATAGAGAAAGATTCAAACTATATACTTGTTGTTATACCTAAAATAAGAAAAATATTACAACCTATAGATTTTATTAATATATCTAAAATAAAATTTCTAAAGGATACTTATTAATTAAATATAAAATATTTCAAGAGAAAATAAGTTTTTTAATTGTTCGGAAGAACATGAAGATGGATATGTCGCAGGATTATATGGTTCAAATAAAGATAAAGTATCTAATTTTTTAACCACAAACTGTAAAAATAACACTATTAAATATTCAACTCATCAAGAAGTATATAAGCTTATAAAAGAAAAACTTGGTTATCCAATACCTAATTAATATTTTAATCATTCTCGTCATTTATTGATGAGAGTGATAAATATTTAAAACTTATACTCCAAAAACACCTTTACATCTTTCACTTTTTTGGTCAAAATATCAAGATTTTCTACTTTTGAATATTGGGTAGTGAGTGTCAAGTTTTTTGAAAAGTAAGCTTCTATATGCCCGTAAAACTCTTTTGTTTTGGTTGATTGATTTTCAAGTCCGTTATTTTTTCCTATCTCATACTCCATATACGATGTAGCAAAAGTAAAAGGGATAACAATATTTAAAACAGTGTTAGTAAGCATAATCTGTTGCGAAGTAGTATCAGCTATAAATCCATGAGCGGTATTTATCCCTAGTATCCAAGCTACTTTATTTGAAAAGGGACTCAGCATCGTACCATTATAGATGTCATCTGTGTCATATGGAGTGTAAACCACTCTATAAGTAAGGGAAAGGTTCTCTTTTTTGTATTCTATCTCCCCTTGATAAAGTTTACTTTCAAGATTTTTCCCATAGTGTTTTTCAACCACATTTTCCCCTACAGAAGTTTGATAAGCAAAAGCTGTACGAAATGAAAAAGGCTCAGTTGAAACTTTCCCCTCAAGATAGAAAGTATCAAAAAAATCATCCACAAAAAGATTCTCTACCCTTACATAGTTTTCTTTATCACCGATTTTTCCTTGGAGGTGAAATGCCCCAGTAGTATCGTAGTTTTTATTTAAAATATGGGTTGAGATATCTGTAAATCCATCGATATCAAATCCAAGCCCATATCCTAAAAAGCCATATTTATGATTAAACGGGACAGAGTTTGCTAAAGTTGAAGAGCTCATCTTATCAAAATAAAATATCTCAAACTCACTTTTTTCTTGTATGTTTTGATATCTCAAAGCATCGTAAGAGTTGTTTGTAAGTCTATGGTTACTATCTACTAGTGAAGATTTTTTGGTTTGTCGTCCGATGGTGAAAGTGTGATTTTTAATTGTACTTTTAAGATACAATTCCCCAAGATAGGGTATAAATCAACAAACAGGGTAAAAGTTCCATGGTTCTTACAAGTAGCTTAAATTAATAATATCAATAAAAATAATCTCTCCATACTTTGACGATAAAAGCTTTTCTTTCTAAAAATCATATCTATGTACAAGAAAACACTTTTTAGAGATATTTAAAAATATTCAAAAAAGTATTCCAATCCTTGCAACAATATTTTGTTTTATAAATGATGAGATTTGTTTTCAATCTCTAATGGATAAAAGAATTCATTCTCTTTATCGATTGAAATTAAATTGCAAACTCTTTTTGAGTAACTTGTAAAGTCATATGTCCCATGCAGGTTCACATGTCCCCAATGTACAATTGAACCATTTTTGAGAGCCTTTACTATGGCATCTTTTTCGGTTAGATTTGCTTGTTGCAATTTTTTCGTGAGGTACAGATAGTTCCAAAGTATTATCGCATTTTGAATAAGTCGTTTAGAGTTATTAGCAATATTTTGTTCTTCTATTGTTGAGACTGTAAATTCTTGATTATTTCCAAAAAATACAGCTTTAGAAAATTTATTCGATGATTCTATTTTATTGAGTTGTTTTTCTATTCTTTGACGAAGTTTTACATCATCAATATAATTTAACAAAAAATTAGTTTTAATGATTTTTCCATATTCTTTTAATGCAGCATATAATTTATGTTGTCTTGAATAGGATGTGAGCCTCTTTAATAGTTGTGTTGCAGTGGTTTTTCTCTCTAAAATCGTGACAATAAACAGTAAGATATCATCCCAATTTTCTTTGATTAATTGAGTATTTATTTTTCGTTTTGGTGTAACTTGATATCCAAGCTCTTGATAATGCTTTGGGCTAAAGAAACCATAGAGTTGTTGGTCTTTAAAGTTTTTAATTCGTGGTGCAAATCCAAATCCTAAAAGATTTGTTAAGCCAAAGATTATTTCTGTGAAACTGTGAGTGTCACCTGAATGGATTACTGATTTAACCGTATCATTATGCAATAAACCATCAATAACATATCCAGATTCTCTCTCGTTAACATTAATGACTACAGAATGAAATAAACGATTGGACTCATCAATAAAAGTGTATGCAACCACCCCTTTATTGGCTCCAAAATATTTACTTGAATACCCTGCATTTGTTGAATCTATATTTTGAGCGATTGAATATTTTTGCCCATCACTTGAAGTATGATTTGAATCACTTTGATATCTTACAATCTTTACAAGTTTTAATCTTTCCATGAATTCTACAATTTTATCATTAGCTTCAGTCGTATTTTCTTCTGAGAAGTACCATATTTTTGTATTGTCAAGTTGATTTTCATTAATCCCTTTTGAGATTTTACCCATTCGTGAAAGGCTTAAATTACATCCATATCCTAGAATTGATGCTAATAAAAGATTGTGGTTACTTTTAATTCTACTTTGTGAATAATGGCGAAAAGAGGAAAGAAAATCAGTCTCTTTATCAATTGAATTAAGCACATCTATTACAGATAAACACTCATCATTTGGAAAATATTTTGAAAGTTGACTTTGTTCTGCATCTTCATCTTTCTCTAATTTTGGAGTTTTAAGTGAAAAAGAATCATTGATTGCTGTAAAATATGTGTTTGCACCACTTGTAATATTGTTATTGGTTCTTTTATAACACTCTTCCACTTTCTCTTTCACTGTTTCTATAAAATCATCGAACTCGCTAAGATAATCTAAATTATGTTTTGACAAAAGTAATTTTTTATTTTTAAGCCAATACTCTTTGTCAATCATATAATCATCGAAATTTCGAAATTTATAAGAGTATTTTAAATTGAGCTTCCCTTTTCTAATGGTATCATTTAGATGAAAAAAGAGTAGAACTTTATATAAAGATACCCTAAATTTACCCTCACTAAATATAATACTTTTTTCCTCTTCATCTAAAAACTCTTGTGGGGCTTTATTTGTTAAAATAGAATTCTTTTTAAAATAACTAATAGCATCAATCAGATTTTTATTTGACCCTTTTTCATCAAATTCAATTGCCCTTAAAATACCAGAAAGCTTCCCCTGTAAAGATACTGATTTTGTTTCAATAAAATCATATTTATTATCAATCTCAGTCTCGAAGGTTTTCTTTTGAGCTAAAATATCACCCAATACTAACGACTTCTTGTCTAAAAGCTCTTCTATCTTCTCTATTTTTTTAACAGCACTTAATCTATTATCTTTTACAACAAATCTTATGTCGTTTATTGCTGATAAACTTACATTTTCAAGCGATTGCATCACTTTATTTTTGTGGGGTTCTTGTGTAAAACTATATTCTTTTTGGGCACGAAAAGATGAATTCTTTGCGGTTAGCACTATAGAGGTAAATCTATCGATAAGATTGTCATTACGAATAAGGTATTGATAATATACAAATGATAAAAGGAGAAAAGTTGATTCTACATCTTTTTTTCGCTTCACTTGAAATACTTGGCTTTTTTCAATCCATCTTGCATGATACTCAGCTATTTTAGGTGTGATTCCAATCGCTTCTATTATCTTTTTTAAGCTATTAAAATTTGACTGAATATTTATAAACTTTTGAAGACTTAGAAACATTTTTTGTTTATTGGTACCATGTTCTAATATTTTGTAATGGGTTAGGTTCCATCTATTTTTGTACTCTTCATCTTTTTCCAGAAATTTATCCAATAACTCCAAGTTTGAATTTTTCATCAAAGGAACAAGTTTGGCTAAAATATCTTTTTTTTGAGAATTTATTGAGAGGGTAATGATATGGGATAATTCTGTGTAGCTTGGCATTTCAATTTTAAGCTTTTTTGATAACTCTACCAAACTATAAAATATCCTTTTTCGATGAGTAAATTTACTTGCCAAATCTGTTGCTTCATTTAAAAGAATCGTTTTTATCTCATCTGTATATTCATTTATGAATAAATGTTGCTTGATAATTTGTTTATATCTATAAAGTGTACTTTTAGTGATACTATTATTATCATCATTAAACAGATTTGACATTTTCAAAATATCACTAATTATATACTCCATATTTTCATCATTATCCAAATTATTAAAAAACTTGTTAGTCGCTTTAAAATAACCATATAGCAATATGAAATATACTTTATTATAGTTGCTATCAATTTTTTCAAGCAATCTTTTTGGAATAGTAAAGTAATACTTTTGTTGATTAAAAGTAAAAATTGGTTTTTGGTTAAATTCCTTCTCTTCCTCTTTTGATAAAATTTGTGCAGATGTCATGTTTTTTCCTTTTTTATGTAATTTATTCTTATTGTATATGATGTGTGGTACACTTTGTTTAATTTATAGTTTAATTTACACTTTTGACTTGATATTTGTCAAATATTTGAAGTGTTAATCAAACGAAGGTTTAAAATACACTTTTTACAAAAGGACAAAAAATGCTCATTGGTTATGCCAGAGTTTCTAAATCAGATAATTCACAAGTTTTAGATCTTCAAATTGATGCCTTAAAAAATGCAGGGGTCAATGAAGATAATATTTACACTGATAAAATATCTGGAACTAAAGATGAAAGACCAGGTTTAGAAAATTGTCTCAAAGCATTAAGAAAAGATGACATACTTGTTGTATGGAAATTAGATAGACTTGGAAGAAATCTTAAACATCTTATAAACACGATTGATGATTTAAACAAACGAAGTATCGGATTTAAAGTTTTAAGTGGTCAAGGTGTGAGTATTGATACAACTACTTCTGCAGGAAAGATGATGTTTTCTATATTTGGTGCATTTGCAGAGTTTGAGAGAGATTTAATTCGTGAAAGAACTATGGCTGGACTTCAAGCGGCACGTGCTAGAGGACGAAAAGGTGGAAGAAGATTTAATCTTACAAAAGCACAAGTAAGACTAGCTGAAGCCGCAATGAAAAATAGAGATACTAGTGTCAGAGAACTTTGTAAAGAATTGGGTATAACAAGACCTACACTTTACAAATATATTGGACCAAATGGTGAACTAAGAGATTATGCGAAAAGAGTGCTGGAAATCGTAATTTAAGCTACTTGTAAGAACCATGGAACTTTTACCCTGTTTGTTGATTTATACCCAACTTCTGTGGATGATAACTATACAACTATCTATACAGAAACACAAAGAGATATGCTACGAACAATTTCTCTTTTTGAGCATACATGCGGGGTGTATTTTCATATGAGTGTTCTTTGTGATGAAGAAGAGGCTCCTCCTCATTACAAAGACATTCTTCTTTTTTTAGCGCTCGCTCATGACTTTGGAAAAAACAAAGTGATACAATCAAATTATGAGTTAGTGGAATACGATGAGAATGGAAAAGCAATCTATCCTACGCCTCATGAAAAGATTAGTGCAGTATTTGCAAGAAGATATCTAATTGAATACAACAAAAGACAAACAAGTGATCGGTTTAGAATAAGTCAACAAGATATAGATATTATTTTCGAAACTCTCTATATCCATCATTCCGACAAGAGCCCAAGAGGTAAAAATCTTGTACTTGATTATCTCAAGGAAGCAGATTTTAGAGCAAGAGCACAAGAGCTTGAAACGATTAAAGAAGGGACATTAAATAACGTGAATCTCGGTAGCTAGCATCATTTTTTTCTCGTTTGAGTCTGTTTTTTGTGAGTTTTGAGAAAAAGATGTGGATAATAATTATAAATAGATTAAGAAGATATGCTTCTTTTTCAAGGTGTTTTAGCATTTGAATTATTTACAGGTACAAAAGCCGATAATAGCTTGATTTACTGTATGCGAGAGGCTTTAAAGAATGGAAGGGTTCTAATTTATCTAGCTTATTTCTAGCTATACCAAATATAGATATACTGAATATCGTGAAAACTTTTTAAAGTATCGATCTAAAATAGATTTTATAAAACAAAATACACATTCAAAAGTTTGATGCTAGAATTTTGTATGAATGATGAATTTTGCTTGATACAACAATTAGGACATCAACATATTGATATCACTAGGAAAATTATATTCATAAATTGAAGCCTGATTTTAAAAATGCTAACAAAGATTATACTCAAGTAACTTAAGAGGCTGGACAGGAAGAGATTTGAATTCTACATTATACTTCATAAAATACCTTGGTTAACATACTTTGTAAATCAAGAGTTTGTTGGCAACTGACTAGAAACGAACTATAGTGGCACAACTGTGCCACACTTTTAAATCCAATTATCTATTACTAAATTTTCTATTCTATCAAACTCTTTTACATTATTTGTAACTAATGTCATATCTAATGATCTTGCATGAGCAGCTATCATCATATCTAGTCCACCTATCACTTTACCTGACTTCTCAAGTGATGCTCTTATACTTCCATATTCAATAGAAGCATTCAAATCATACTCAATAATGTCAAAAGGTTTTAAGAAATATTCTAATGCTAGTAAGTTTTTTTCAGTATGTTCACTTTTGTATGCTCCATAATACAATTCAGATACAACAATACTAGAAAGACACACATCTCCAACATCAAACTCTTTAAGTTTATTTCTAACATGTTCAGGTCTATTTTTCATAATATATATGCAGATATTAGTATCTAGCATTATCTTTTTCAAAATATATCCCCTCTTATTTGTTTTGGTTGAACTCTTTCATTCATAAAATCATTTGAAAATTGATCTAGTTTATCAAACATATGATCCCATACATTTTTATCATTTTTAGGCAATAACATTACACCATCTTCAACTTTTTTGATAAATACTTCATCTTGATTTTCAAATCTAAACTCTTTCGGCAACCTTACCGCTTGACTTTGTCCATTTTTAAATAATTTTGCTATGGCAGTCATACAACACCTCCGTTTAGTATATATTTAGAAGTATATATTAATTAAATATTTTTGTCAATAATTATGAGCCAACAAACTATTTAGCAGTTTGGCAAGTTTGGCAGTTTTTTAATACTAACCAAAAAATAGCTTACAATTTATAAAAAATGGCTAGTAAAATTTTAAGATAAAATCTCTCAACTCAAAAACAATCTTATTGTTGGGAGTTCTCTTCTGTTGCCAATTGCTTTGTCTCTGGTACTTTTTTATCTGTCTTTTTATTAATTAAATTTAGTGCCAATACACCTATTGGAACAGAAATCGTAATTCCTGCTAATCCTGGAAATCCTAAGTATGCAAAATAAGCTGCCACACCTAAAGAAACTAAACTTATACCAATACTAAAGAATAAAGATAAAAAAGCATATTTTCGTTGATAAGGTATTTCACTTATTCTTGCTTGCTGTTCTATCTTTTCGATAGATAGTACTTCAATATCCATCGCTTTATTATGTTCTTGTTGACTTTTATAGAATGCAAGGAATTCTTTTGCTAGTTCAGGATCTTGTGCTGAAAGTTCTTTAAGGGCTATTGGATCAAGTTGCTGTGATAAATGAAAGTTATTTTGTTGATTAAATGTTACAGAAGGTGCTTGCGGCTCAGCTTCTTCTATAACTGTTGTATCATCATTAATATGTTGCTGTACTGAATTGCTGTCTGTCATTCTGAATCCTAAAAGAATTATTTTTACGAACCAATCGTGTTTTTTTTGCAATAATCTTAGTAGAATCACCTAATTTTCTAGTAGGTGTTACGATACATTTATATCCATCAGGGTTTAAACTATTTACAATACCACTAAAGAATAATCTAATTTGCGTACCCATTTTGTATCCCCCTCATTTTCTTTATTTAACTATAACTTTTGAATGCTTAATTCTTGAATTACTGTGTGATACTACACTTTGTTATATTAAATTTGTGTTAAAACAATGTTGTATTTTTAAAATTAAATAATTTTGGCATAAGTGTTAGAATGATGCTATGAATAATTACTGAGCACGATTTTTTCTACCCGAACGAAGCCGAGAAATAAATTGAGCATTGCGAAAGGCTATGAAGTTATTACGATATTAAAGGTTACATCATAGGAAAAAATGTGCAAACAAGCGAGAGCGCGTTAGGAATTCAACAGAAAAGCTTGAGATTGCAGAAAAGAGATATTATTCTAACTATTACTCCAACTTTATTGAAAATAAATCTTGTCTTTAAACATATTATTGGTGTTATATTATTTAGTTTTTAGAATTTAAATCACTCAGTTTCAATAGTTCAATCAAATAATAGAAATGTTTAAATCAATTAGCTAAAAAATTTAAAAACTGGAAAGTTATGGGGTTTCAATAATATTCTATTACCATTTCAACCTATATTTTACTATTTGTATTTAACATACAAGAAATTTTATCAAAAAAAGAAGCTCTAAGAAATACGATTATATTTATTGTTATCAAAACATCAGACATACAGAGAAAATCATCTTTTCTCGATACAATAATTTATTATTTCTTTATTATCTTTCAACAAGATATATAAAAAAGATAACTTTATGCAAATGCAAAAGTATCAAGGTCCTAGATATACTCAAATAGTAACGGTATTTATTAAGAGATATTTTGAATTAGAATAGTAAAGATTTAATACATGAAAATAAAATACCATTTTAGATTAATTACATATACGATACATTCCATTTTTATTGAAACTTTGGTAGAATATGGTCTATGAAATTAAATAATTTAAAAGAACCAGATAGAATAAAAATAGCTCTTTACAAAGAACTTCTAATACAATTAAATCACAATCAATTTATTATTCCAGAAGTATTTATAGGAAAAGCTGTAGCAGATATGCTTGTAGTCAATGGAGATATTCATATATATGAAATAAAATCAAAGAATGACTCTCTATCAAGATTGGAACACCAACTTTTAAGATATAAACAGTGTGCAAATAAAGTTACATTAGTAGTAGATGAAAAATTTGTTCAAAAACTTAATAGTTTGTATGAAATGGAAAACATTGGGATAATTGTTGTAAATGATAAATATGAATTAAATGAAATGAAACCAGCAATTAGTACCAAAATTGAAAAAGCTTCATATTTTGCTTATTGGTCTCCAATAGAACTAAGAGAAACCCTGAGGGGTTTCGTAGGTTGGTATAAATTAAGTACCTATGAAGCTAGTTTAAAATTAGAAGAAATTTTAACAGAAGATGAAGTTCGACGTCTTACTCTATTTAGGCTTAGAGAGAAATATATAAAAGAATTTTTACAAAGAAAAGAGCTAGTAAAATCTAAAAAATACACTCAAGCATTAAAAAAACGGTTTAATAATGATATGGACTCCCTTAACATAACACCCCTAAAAGATATTCCTTACTCAGTATTTAGAGACTTTTAAAGATAATTTTCTTTAATTGCACGTATATTATGTCTTAGACACCATGTTTTTAAAACACCCGCTGAAGTATTATCAGGATATTGTTTCTTTAAAGCTTCATCAACATCAACTAATGTTTCATCTAGGTATTTTATTTTATTCTCAAAATCTACGCGACCATCGTGTAAATCTTTTAAAAGTCTATTCATTGATCTTTTAGCTCCAATAAGTGTTCTTCCTCCTGCTCTTACTATTCTGTCTCTTGAATCCCAACCTCTTCTTATTAATATAGTTTCCGTTGGCTCTAAAGACAATAAAACTACTCTTGCAGTAGGTGTACCACCTTTTGGGTGTTTAATAATAGTTCTTCTATCATATCCACAATAATCTCCATACTTTACATCACTATGCCCTAACTTATTCAAATCTTTTTTAACTCTAATCGAAGTGTTAACTTTTATTACATTTGAATTGATATTTAAAGAATCACTTGGTATTGTTAAGTCTTGTGCAATAAATGGTGTTCCTAAATATATAATATTTGAAAAATGTTCATTTTTAACAGTCATAACTAAAGATTCTATTGGATCAACATCTTTACTAGTATTCATATCTAATATAATATGAAAATCTGCTATAGCTCTAATATTGGATATAAACTTTTTTAGATTTAAGAACTCAACTATTCTTATAGAAAAACTTAAAAAGTCATCTTTCAATTTTTCATAAAAAGCCTTTAATATTCTAATATCACTTCTATCATTCCAAGTAAAACAAGGTATTACATTCTCTTTCTTTTTAATACTTTTAAAAAGTGCAATTATTTCATCAAAATTCATGTCATTATATTCTTTATCTGGAATTCTTGTAACTTGTTGACCTATCTCTTTTTTCTCTTCTTTCCTTCGTTTTATTGTTGCATCTATATCTTTTTGATTTATAACTTTTTCTATACCTTCTAAATCTAAATAATGTAAATAATCAATTAAATCATCATCTGAATATTCATTAAATCTATTTAATTGCGTTATATCTATTAATGGAACTACTTTTTCATCAGGTAAGCCATAAAGTAATGAGCTAGTTGTTTTTGTATAAGACAAAGTAGGCATATAAAAATCTAATGTAAGCTGCTCTTCTTCTTGTTCTATTTGAACTAAATCAAATTCTATTCTATCCATATCATAATAATAGTCTTCCGTCTCAATACTTACCTCTATACCATATTTAGAAATAAATGTAATTAACTCAAAATTTACACCATCTTGATTATAAAACGGTTCTATTTTATCAACACCATTATCAGTTATGCTAAAATCTGACAATGAATACTCCTGCTCGTGGATTTCAATACCATCTTCATAGATTGCAATTATAAAACTTTCTGGTAATTGATCATCTGTAAAATCCCAATTTCTATAGTTCATAATTAAACTCCTATACTTTGGAGTCTAAATTGAATAGCTTGTCTCGACACTTTAAATATTTCAGAAAGTTTGTCAATTTTTGTTTCTCTATTAGATGAATCAATTGCGTTAAATTCCTCTTTTATTTGTTCTAAAGGCATCAATAATTCTGCTGCAAATTTATTAGCTTCCATTTCCTTTACATCCCAATTACTATCTCTATTCCATTCAATATTATCATCTGAAATATAGTCATCTTTAAAACTAGGTGCTATATGTAGCATAAAATGCCCTAGTTCATGTGCTAATGTGAATCGCTCACGTTCCTTAGATTGATTCATCATAGGATTTATCCAAATTTTAGGAGATCCTTCTTGCATAGAAATACTACCAGTAACCTTAGCCTTCCTAAAATCAGGTTTTTTTTCTACTGGTATCCCCAATATCTCAATTATTTTATTAACATCCACTGGCAATTTTAATTCATATCCAGAACTTTTTAAAATATCAGTTAAGGATTGTGCAGTTACTCGACTACCTTTTAATTTTGTATAGTTTTTCATTATTTATCCTTTGTTTCAGGTAGGTCAAAAGTAATATTGCTAACTACTGGAATATGAGACGAGAGTTCATTAAAACCATTTCCTAGTGTTGCAAGAGACTCCTTCACTTCCTTTAAATCATTCATGTAATCATGCAAATCATTTTCAAAAGACCGAACCCTCTTATCTAATCTTTCTTGTATTAATGGTTTTATCTTATTATGCTCTAAAATTCTAGTTACTAATTTTTCTCTAAACTGATCTTTATCTGTTGTTATCGCATCTAAAACTTTTTCCATATTTTCATTTAATATCTCACCTTCTCTTTTTGCAATAGATTTTTGAAAATAAAACCCCGCCAAAGTTAAAGCAATTGTTCCTATAACAAAAATAAATGTAACATAAACTATAAAAGTATTTGATATCGAAATAGGATCATATTTTATATCGCTTTTTAATATTGGTAATTGATGAATCAAATCAGTTAAGAAAAGTATTATAAGTATTACAAATATACTTATAAAAGTTATATTTATTAGTTTAAAAATCCATTTAAAAAATTCAAAAAAGATATTTTTTATCATTCAATAGCTCCTAGTGATGCTTATTATAGTTAATCAAACCTTTCTGTGCAATAAAATAAAAATTTTATTTAGTCTTATTTTAAAAACATAAAAGCTTATGGTAATTTAATTAAAAAATGTTATGTCATTTTAAAGAAACTATGTACACAAGATTTAAGAGTCACATTAGTATGCCAAAGTGATAAAATAAATTTTTATCAAAGGCAAGGTTTTCAATTTATACAACCATTTACTTTACCAACAACAAACCATTGCTATAAATTATCAAAAAATTTATATAATGGACTATCTTTAATGAGTAATAGCTCTGAACAAAAGGATGGTATAATATTTTTACTTGATGATATTGATATACAGAATATAGCTAATATTATGGAAGTAACATAATTTATTCATTCTAATGTGCTAAAATTTTGTTACATTTCTATAATAAATCCTACTTTTTTAGTTTTTGAGTATTTTTCAACATATTCCAATTGAATTCAGTTTTATGCATAAAAATTGATGGTTCATAAATTTCTACAAATATTGAAGTATTTTTATCAACTATCAGATATCCTAGCTGTGATTTTTCATATTCTTTCAAAAAATTATTATCCCAAGGATATAGTTCTAATTGTTTTTTAAGATATTCTATATTCTTTTCATTTACAATATGTTTTGCTATTAAAGAGCCCTTACACTCAGAATCATTTAAGAACCCTTTAACTCGAAATGTTTTATCGATACCACAATTGATTGTATCAAATCTAGCAATAATTGTGTCGTTTGAAAATACTGCTTCAGTTTTAACATCTGCCGTACAGGTAATACCTTTAATTTTAAATTGAATCAGTCCTATTAATTCTTCGTTGAACCTTGCTTCTAAGCCAGTACTTAGTTGCCCTGAGTAAAAATTTTCATTACATATTTTAGAATTATCTTGAAAAACTGTATTCTTCAACGAAGTATTATTTTTTGTAGTACAGCCACTAAATAATATTAATAACAAACTGAAATATAATATTCGTTTATTTGAATCGTATTTAAACATTTAATAAGTTTTTTCCCTTTTATATTTTTCTCGTAGTAAATCATTGGTTATTGGTCTCCTCATATTTGTTATATGCATTTTTTAACTTAGGAGTCAAAATAACTACTAAACTTAGATTCTAAATTTAAAATATCATCTTGTTGATTTGGTATTATCTCAAATATAAAATTTTCAAGTGAATGATTAATCGAATTCTTTTTAATTAACTCATTAATAAAATTCTGATCTTTATCTAATAAAAATAAGGCAAAAATCATTCCGAAACGCGGTTGTATTTCATTATTTAAAAGTAATAGTATATCTTTATACATACCTTTAATCATATTTATCCTATCTGTTATGAATATATTAGAAACTGTTCCTTGGTACGATTCAATTATTTCTTGAATAGACTCATCTAAAATAATATCATCATTATTAAGATTATGCAATTTTATATTATTAGTTAAACAATATTTACAAATAATAATTGATAAATATGTTAATATGAAAGCTCCAAATAATCCTTGCCTTTGTTTTTTAGTTCCAAATTCTATTAAAAATTTATATTGACAATAGTATGCGATTGATTCAGATATTGAAATATGCCTATTAAGCAGATTATCATCATCAATAGCTCTTGAAATAGTAAAGTCAGCTGCATGCCCGAATTCGTGAACGATTAAGTCAGTTGATATTACACCATGTTTATCTTTTTGATAAAAAATTTGATGTTTATCTTTTTTGCAGGCAATACACTGTCCCTCAGTATTATCCATTAAATTATTTGCATATTCTACATTGACTAATGAAAGGTCTACATTTAATAATTTTTCTACATATTGCCTTGCAAATAATATTTCTTTTTCGGTGACTTTATTGGATAGTTCGTCTTGACTAATTATTACTATTTCTGATAAAAAGTTAGAATTAAAATGAATTTTAGGTATTATTTTTAATAAATCATTAATTGATTTCAAAGTTTTTTTTGCATAATTAGGAGTTACTTTTTGTAAAACTTCATTCATCTTTAATATTATTCCATGCTTCTCATTGTCTTTGTGAAAACAATTAATATATAAATCTTCTAAATTATATAATTCTTTACGATTTTGTGTCATATCATTCCTTCGTATAATACATTTATCAATCAAACTTTAAAATATTGATTGAAGTTCTATGAAACTCATAGCTCTCACAAAAGCTAATAATAAACAAGTTTTTTCCTTTTAGGATAAAAATACCTACACATAAAACGTCTTGTGTT
>RRZU011773295.1_pt1 | contig 18476 bp, 21 predicted proteins | sample 2165561 | NCBI WGS metagenome assembly RRZU01 (sample SAMN10456909, study PRJNA506462) | wastewater metagenome | isolation source: wastewater sludge | place: USA: Moscow, Idaho | reverse complement strand
TCAATGCCGAAACGGTCGATGTGACCAGCCTGGAAAGCGAGGGCCGGTGGCGCGAGCTGCTGGGCGGTGCGGGCGTGCGCTCGGCCTCGATCTCGGGGTCGGGGGTGTTTCGCGACGCGGCGACCGATGGTCGTGCGCGGCAGGTCTTCTTTGATGGTGAAGTGCCGAAATGTCAGGTCATTATCCCTGACTTCGGCATCATCGAGGGGCCGTTCCAGATCACCTCGCTGGAATATTCCGGCAGCCATAACGGCGAGGCGACTTACGAAATCGCCATGGCCAGTGCGGGCGCGCTGAACTTCGTGGCGCTGTGATGGTGAACCCGTTGCGCGGCGAGGTCGAGATCACGCTGGACGGCATCCCTCATGCCGCGCGCCTGACTTTGGGCGCGTTGGCAGAGCTGGAGGCGGCGCTGCAAACCAGCTCTCTGATCGAGATGGCGGCCCGGTTCGAGGAGGGGAAATTCTCGGCCTCGGACATGGTGGCGGTGATCGTGGCGGGGCTGCGTGGCGGTGGCTGGCGCGGTGGCCGCGACGATCTGCTGTCGGCGGAAATCGACGGCGGCCCGGTCGCGGCGGCGCAGGCAGCCGCCCAGCTTCTGGCCCGCGCCTTCGGTGTGGCAGCGGCATGAGCGGCCTCGACTGGCCGGGCCTGATGCGGGCGGGCATGACCGGTCTGGGTCTGACGCCCGATCAGTTCTGGTCGCTGACGCCGGCCGAGCTGGCCTTGATGTTGGGCGTCGATCCTGCCGCCGCCCCCATGACGCGATCCCGGCTGGCGGCGCTGTCGCGCGCCTGGCCGGATCGTCCCCCGACAAAGGAGAAGGAAGATGGCGGACAAGAACGGACTTGATCGCGACAGCGACGAGCTGGCGCAGCAATTCGACAGATCGGCGCAGATGACCGCTTCGTTTTCGGCGGAGCTGGGCCGGATGCAGCAGTCGATGCTGCTGACCTCACGCGAGGCGGATAGCTTCGCCAATGGCGTCGGTGGCGGGCTGAAGCGGGCCTTCGACGGGATGATCTTCGACGGCATGAAGCTGAATGATGCGCTGAAGGGGATCGCGCGCGGCATGGCCGATACCGCCTATTCGATCGCGATGAAACCGATCAAGGACGCGGTGTCGAACGTCATCGCGCAAAGTATCGGCGGGGGCGAGCCTGTCCCCTTCGCCAAGGGCGGCGCGTTCTCGCAAGGCCGCGTTAACGCCTTTGCCAAGGGCGGCGTGGTCAGCCAGCCCACGCATTTCCCGATGCGCGGCGGCACTGGCCTGATGGGCGAGGCCGGACCCGAGGCAATCATGCCGCTGACGCGCGGCGCAGATGGCCGGTTGGGTGTCGCGGCCGCAGGGTCGGGCGGCCGTCCGGTCAGTGTCAATATCACCGTCAACACGCCGGATGTTGCGGGCTTCGCCCGCAGTCAGAGCCAGATCGCCGCCCAGATGGGCCGCATCCTGGCTCGCGGCCAACGCAATCTGTGAGGCGGCATGTTCCACGAGATCCGATTTCCCGCAAATCTTTCCTTCGGTTCGGTCGGCGGCCCCGAGCGGCGCACCGAAATTGTCACGCTGACCAACGGCTATGAGGAGCGCAACACGCCTTGGGCCCATTCGCGGCGTCATTACGACGCGGGTCTGGGCCTGCGTGCGCTTGACGATATCGAGGCGCTAATCGCGTTTTTCGAGGCGCGCGGTGGCCAGTTGCACGGCTTTCGCTGGAAGGACTGGGCCGATTACAAAAGCTGCGCACCAAGCGGCGCGCCGGAATACACCGACCAGTTGCTGGGGCTGGGCGACAGCGCAACCTTGAGTTTTCAACTGGTCAAGGTCTATGCCTCGGGTCCGGCGCGCTATCTGCGGCCGATCCGCAAGCCGGTGCGTGGTTCGGTCCTGATTGGGCTGGGTGGCGAGGAGCAGCGCGAGGGGCTGGAGTTCGAGGTCGACTATGCCAGCGGGATCATCACCTTCGTCGCCGCGCCGGGGCAGGGGGCAGAGATTACCGCCGGCTTTGAGTTCGACGTGCCGGTGCGCTTTGCCACCGACCGCATCGCGGTCTCCGTTGCGTCGTTCCACGCGGGGGAAATGCCGCAGGTTCCGGTGATCGAGGTGCGCGAATGACCACGACGAAGATTGCACGCGCCTGGGCGATCAGTCGGCGCGACGGCCTGGTGCTGGGCTTTACTGACCATGACGGCGAGTTGACCTTTGCGGGCATCCGCTTTCGTCCCGACGCCGGGCTGACTGCGCAAGCGGTGGTCCAAGGGGCAGGTCTTTCGGTCGACAACACCGAAGCGATCGGCGCGCTGTCTGATGGCGCCATCGAGGAACGCGACATCATCGCCGGACGCTGGGACGGTGCGGAGTTGCGGCAATGGGAGGTCGATTGGTCCGACCCTACCCAACACCGCCTGATCTTTCGGGGGCATTTGGGCGAAGTGACGCGCGGCGGCGGCGCATTCAAGGCCGAGCTGCGCGGGTTGTCCGAGCCGCTGAACCAGCCGGTAGGTCGGGTTTTTCACCCTCGATGCAGCGCGATCCTGGGCGATGCGGCCTGCAAGGTGAACATGAACCGGCCAGGGCTGTCCGGCGAAGGGGTCATCACCTCAATCGAGGGGGGGCGGTTTCAGCTGGCAGGTCTGGCAGGCTTTGATGACCGCTGGTTCGAGCGTGGTCGTCTGCTGGTGATTTCCGGGGCGGCGGCAGAGATTTGCGGCCACATCAAGAATGATCGGGCGACGCCGAATGGTGGGCGCGAGGTCGATCTGTGGACCCAGACCGGGATCATGCCGGCTGTTGGCGACCGTGTCACGCTGTTCGCCGGCTGCGACAAGTCGGTGGAAAACTGCCGGCTGAAATTCAGGAACTTCCCGAATTTTCGCGGTTTTCCGCATCTTCCGCTGGAGGATTGGCTGATGGCGCCGGGCAAGGACAATCCGCGCTCGGGCGAGTTCAAGCCGTTCGGGGAGATGGGGACCGATGGCTGATCGCGATGCTGAAGTCGTGCGCATTGCACGCGGCTGGATCGGAACACCCTATTTCCATCAGGGTGCTTCTGCTGGGGTCGGCACCGATTGCCTTGGCCTGATCCGCGGGATCTGGCGCGAGTTGTATGGTGCCGAACCCGAGGAGGCCCCCGCCTATACCCCCGATTGGGGTGAATATGGCCGGTCCGAAATCCTGCTCGCGGGGGCGCAGCGCCATCTGTTGCCCGATGAGGGGGCTGAACGGATCGGACAGGTCCTGCTGTTCCGGATGCGGGCCGGTGCAGTTGCAAAACATCTGGGTGTGGTATCGGCCGTCGGGAATTCGGCGGCCTTTATTCACGCCTATGACCGTCACGGCGTCACCGAAAGCCCGCTTTCCACGCCCTGGCGACAGCGGATCGCTGCGCGTTTCCGTTTTCCCTGAGTGAGAGGAGAAATTCATGGCCACCATCGTTTTGTCTGCCGTGGGCGCCTCGATCGGCGCGGGGTTCGGTGGAACCATCATGGGCCTTGGCGGTGCCGTCATCGGACGCGCCATCGGCGCCACGGTCGGGCGCGTGATTGACCAGCGTCTGCTGGGCGCGGGCGCACAAGCGGTGGAGACCGGCCGCATCGACCGGCTGCGCCTTCAGACCACCGGCGAGGGGGTGTCGATTCCCCGTCTTTGGGGGCAGATGCGGATTCCGGGCCATGTGATCTGGGCTGCGCCGTTGACCGAGGTAAGCTCGCGTCAAGGTGGGGGGAAGGGGACGGGGCCGCGCGTCACCAATATCTCGTACCGGTTAAGCTTTGCGATGGCGCTGTGCGAGGGGCCGATTTTGGGCGTTGGCCGGGTCTGGGCGGATGGCGAGGAAGTGTCGCCGGCCGATCTGAACATGCGCGTCTACACGGGTGCCGACGACCAATTGGCGGACCCCTGCATCGCCGCGCATGAGGGCGCCGATGCGCCCACCTATGGCGGCACCGCCTATGTGGTGATGGAGGAGCTGAACCTGGAGCCCTGGGGCAACCGGATGCCGCAGCTGAGCTTTGAGGTGACCTGTGCCGCGCGTGCGGGCGAGGGGCTTTGCGATCAGGTCGAAGCCGTCGCGATGATTCCGGGCACTGGTGAGTATTCGCTGGCGACCACGGCGGTCAGCTATGACCTTGGCTTTGGCGAGGCCGCGCCCGCCAATAGCGCCACGGTGTTGGCGCCGACCGATTTCACTGCCTCGATGGATATTCTGGGTCGTGAATTGCCGCGCGTGGGATCGGTCTCACTGGTGGTTTCGTGGTTCGGGGATGACCTGCGGGTCGGACATTGCAGTTTGCGCCCCAAGGTGGAGGACGCCAGCCGCGACGGCGATCAGATGGGCTGGCGTGCGGGCGGGATCGGTCGTGCCGCCGCGCAGGAGGTCGCGCGCAAGGATGGCCGTCCGATCTATGGCGGCACGCCGGCCGATGGCTCGGTCATCGAGGCGTTGGACGCCATTGCCAAGTCCGGCCGCAAGGCAGTATTCTATCCCTTTATCCTGATGGAGCAACTTTCGGGCAACGGTCGTCCGGATCCGTGGTCTGGGGCCGAACATCAGCCGGTCATGCCGTGGCGCGGCCGCATCACCGCCGAGATCGCGCCCGGTCGCGATGGCAGCCCTGACGGCACTGCGGCCAACGCGCAGGCTGTCGCGGCCTTTTTTGGCGGCGCTGCGCGGACGGATTTCACCATCACGAATGGCCGCGTGAACTATAACGGTCCCGATGAATGGGGCTATCGCCGCTTTATCCTGCACTATGCCCATCTTTGTGCGCTGGCTGGTGGGGTGGATACTTTCCTCATCGGCTCGGAAATGGTCGGACTGACGCAGCTGCGCGGTCCGCAGAACAGCTTTCCCGCAGTGGCGGAGCTGCGTCGCCTGGCTGCCGATGTCCGCGCTATTTTGGGCGCAGACGTGAAGATCAGCTATGCGTCGGACTGGTCGGAGTATTTTGGCTATCACCCCGGTGGGGGGGAAGCCTTCTTTCACCTCGACCCGCTTTGGGCCGACCCGAATATCAACTTCATCGGCATCGACAACTACATGCCGCTGTCGGATTGGCGCGAGGGCGAGACCCATCTGGATGCCGATTGGCGCCGGATCGACGCGCATGGCTATCTGGAATCGCAGGTAGCTGGCGGTGAAGGTTATGATTGGTATTACGCCGATCCGGCCCATCGTGACGCCCAAATCCGCACCCCCATCACGGATGGTGCCTATAACGAGCCGTGGCTCTGGCGTTACAAGGACCTGGCGAATTGGTGGGGGAATCGGCACCATGATCGTCCGGGCGGTGTTCGGGCGGGCGAGGCATCCCCTTGGGTGCCGCGCTCGAAGCCAATCTGGTTCACCGAGATGGGCTGCGCGGCCTTGGACAAGGGGACCAACCAACCGAACAAGTTTCTGGACGCGCTGAGTTCGGAATCGCAGTTGCCGCACTACTCGTCCGGGCGGCGCGATGATGCCATGCAGGCGGCCTATATCCGGGCCATGACGCGTTACTGGGGCGATCCCGCGAACAATCCGACCGGCAGCTATGGTGGGCGGATGATCGACATGTCACGCGCACATGTCTGGTGCTGGGACGCGCGCCCCTTCCCAGCCTTTCCAGGAAGAACGGATCTGTGGTCGGACGGTCCGGCCTGGGATCGCGGGCATTGGCTGAATGGTCGTGCGGGGGCCGCACCGCTGGCTTCGGTGGTGGCCGATATCTGCACGGCGGCGGGGGTAACCTCGTTCGATGTTTCCGGTTTGTCGGGGGTTGTGCGCGGATACGTCGTGGGTGCGGGCGAGACGCCGCGCCAGTCCTTGCAACCGCTGATGCTGGCCTATGGCTTCGACGCGGTTGAGCGTGACGGGGCGCTGCGCTTCATCATGCGCGACGGCCGCATCAGCGCCACCATCAGCGAACCCGAGCTGGCGGAGCAGGAAGACGGCGCACACGAGACCGCACGCGCCGCCGAGGCCGAGATGACGGGGCGGGTGCGCCTGACCCATGTCGCCATCGGTGATGCCTATGCGACCTCGACCGTCGAAGCGGCACTGCCGAATGATATCTCTGCCGCGGTGTCCGACAGCGAGATCCCGTTGCTGATGACCGTGCCCGAGGCGCGCGCGACCGCCGAACGCTGGTTGGCGGAATCGCAACTGGCCCGCGACACCATCCGGTTCCGGCTTCCCCCTTCGTTGGGGCGGCTTGGACCGGGGGACGTGGTTTCCTTGTCTCGTCGCGGGGACAGCGTGCCCAAACGCTGGCGCATCGACCGGGTCGAGCGGGCCGGCGCGGTGATCGTTGACGCGGTCATGACCGAGCCGGGCATCTATCGCCCTGCCGATTTTCTGGAGGGCGGGATCAGCATTCCCCGTTATCGGCCCCCCATGCCGGTCTGGCCAATCATCATGGACCTGCCATTGATGCGCGGCAGCGAGGTACCGCACGCCCCGCATCTTGCCGTGGCGGCGAACCCTTGGCCTGGCTCGGTCGCGGTGTTCGGGTCCGGCAGTGAGGATAGCGACTTCGCGTTGAATACCACGCTGCCGCGCGGGGCAATGATCGGGGTGACCGAGACGGTGCTGAGCCATGCGCGGGCCGGGTTGATCGACCGTGGCGCCGGGCTGCATGTCAGCTTTGGTTCGGGTGCCTTGGCGAATGCGTCGATGCAACAGCTGTTGCAAGGGGCAAACTTGGTGGCAATCGGGGACGGCACCAACGCGAATTGGGAGATCTTCCAGTTCGGCCGGATCAAGCAGCTGTCCCAACGGTTGTGGGTCCTGCATGATCGCCTGCGGGGGCAGTTCGGCACCGATGCCTTCATTCCGGCGGAATGGCCGGCAGGATCGAAGGTCGTGGTGCTGGACGGCGCGCCGAAGCAGCTGGCGCTGGATCCGGTGATGCTGGGTCAGCGGCGCTATTGGCGCATCGGGCCTGCGCTGCGAGCCGTAGACGATCCGAGCTATCGTCTGCGCGTATCTGCAACAAACGGTGCGGGCTTGCGTCCGCTGTCACCTTGCCATCTGCAATTGTCCGGCGACCGCCTGACATGGGTTCGCCGGACGCGGGTATCGGGTGATCGCTGGGATTTGCGTGAAGTGCCCTTGGCGGAGGCACGCGAGGTTTACCTCGTGCGTGTCGAAGCCGCCGGCATCACCCGCGAGTTCGAACCGACCAAGCCGGAACTGGTCTTGCCCCAGGACTTGCTAACCCACCTAGGGCAGGGCGGCCTGACGATCTCGGTCGCCCAGGTCTCGGACGAATACGGCCCCGGCCCTTCACTTACCAGGAGCTTCTGATGACCGATCAAACCACCTCTCGCCTTTCGCTGCCGCTGGTCCAGGCGGCACAGGCGCAAAAGCATGTCACCGTCAACGAATCGCTTGCGCGGCTTGATGGTCTGGTGAACTTGGTGCTGGCCAGCCTGTATCGGAGCACGCCGCCGGCTGCGGTCGTCGACGGTACCTGCTATGCTGTCCCGCCCGGCGCGACCGACGCTTGGGCGGGGCAGGAAGGGCGCATCGCTATCGGCAGCAATGGCGGCTGGGTCTTTGCCGATGCCCATGCCGGGATGAAGGCTTTCGTCAGCGATATCGGCGTCGACGCCATATTCGACGGTGATATCTGGGTCGAGGGTGCGCTGACGCTGGGCACTTTCGGCTCGGCGCTGGTTGCACGCACGGCCGAGGTCGAGGTGACGCTGACGGCTGGCGCAAGCGTGACCACCGACCTTTATATCCCCAACTCGGCGATGGTCATCGGTGCGACTGCGCGCGTCACCGAGGCGATTACCGGCACCTTGACCAGTTGGCGCATGGGGACCGACGGCGCATTCGACCGCTTCGGGTCGGGGTTGGGGATCCAGCAGGGATCTTGGGCGCGGGGGATGCTGTCGCAGCCCTTCACCTATTGGGATCCGACGCCGATTATCCTGTCGGCGACGGGGGGCCAGTTCGCCTCGGGTCGGGTGCGGATCGCCGCGCATTGGTTCGAGTTGACCATGCCGCGCTGATGGGTTTCCTGCGCACCTCCTTTGCGCTAGTTTCTGGTGAAAAGGAGGTGGCCATGAACAGCCCCGCTAAACCATTGACCACCCCTGCGGCGCCCTTGGGCGGCGCAGCGATGTGGCAGCAGATCTGCGCCGAGGCGCGTGATGCGATCAAGACCGAGCCCCTGCTGGGCGCCTTGATCCATGCCGGCCTGCTGCATCACGAAAACCTGCAATCGGCGCTGGCGTATCGCTTTGCGATGAAGCTGTCCTCGGGCGAGATGTCCGAGCAGCTGCTGCGCGAGATTGCCGATACCGCCTATGCTTCCCGACCCGAACTGATCGCCGCGGCCGAGGCGGATCTGCGCGCCGTCTATGAGCGTGACCCGGCCACGCATCGCCTGTTGCAGCCGCTGTTGTTCTTCAAGGGCTTTCAGGCGCTTCAGGCTTACCGGATCGGCCATTGGCTGTGGACCGAGGGACGGCGCGATATGGCCTATTTCGTGCAGATGCGCTGCTCGGAAGCGTTTGGCGTTGATATTCACCCTGCCGCGCGAGTCGGCAAAGGGATCATGATGGACCACGCGCATTCCATCGTTATCGGCGAAACGGCAGTGGTCGGCGACAACGTGTCGATGCTGCATTCGGTCACGCTTGGTGGGACCGGCAAGGCCGATGGCGACCGCCATCCGAAGATCGGCAATGGCGTGCTGATCGGTGCGGGCGCGAAGGTGCTGGGCAACATTACCGTGGGTCGCTGCAGCCGCATTGCGGCTGGGTCCGTCGTTCTCAGCGATGTGCCGCCTTGCAAGACGGTTGCGGGCGTGCCCGCCCATATCGTGGGCGATGCCGGCTGCACCGATCCTGCCTTCGCGATGGATCACCTGATCGAAGTCACCGAGATGGAGGAGGGGGGCGCCTAACCCAGGCGCGCCACCCATTCCGGCACGATTTGCGTGGCCGGACCGATCAGGTGTTCATGGAAATCCCGGCTGACGGCGGAACGGTCGAGGTTCAGTTCCACGCAATGCGCGCCGCTGCGGCGCGCATGTTGGCCGAAGCCCGCCGCAGGATAGACCTGGCCCGAGGTGCCGATGGCGGCAAAGATGTCTGCCTGCTCGATCGCCGCCCAGATCTGTTCCATGTGATAGGGCATTTCGCCGAACCAGACGATGTCCGGACGTACGGCGGCGGTGCCGCATGCGGGGCAGAGCATTGTCGTGTCTGTATCCGCTGGGCTGGGCCAGCGGTGACCGCAAGCCGCGCAGAGCGCACTCGTCAATTCACCATGCATGTGAATGACATCGGATGAGCCGCCGCGTTCGTGCAGATCATCGACATTCTGCGTGACCAAGGTCAGGTCATGCCGTTTTGCCAGATCTGCCAACGCCCGATGGGCGGCGTTGGGTTGCGCCTGCGCAGCGGCGGTGCGGCGGGCGTTGTAGAAGCGGTGGACCAACGCGGGATCGCGGACGAAAGCCTCGGGTGTGGCCACGTCCTCGATCCGATGATCCTCCCACAACCCGTCCTCCGCCCGGAACGTGCGCAATCCGCTTTCAGCCGAAATCCCCGCGCCGGTCAGGACAACGATGCGCATTCAGCGGCAATAGGCCTCGGCCGCGCCGGCGAAAGCCTTGTAGCGGGCCCAGAACGCATTGTCGGCATCGCGTTTGGACATCCGAACGACTTGCGCCTTGTGCGGGTCGCGGAAGAACGAAGCGGCGAGGCGCTGATCGGAGCGCGACAGCGTCTGGTTGGCAACCTGCTGGACGCAGCTGCACAGGCTCTGTTGACGGGCGCCGCGCTCGGACCGCACGCAGGCGCTGTCGATGGGGCCAGCCATGGCCAATGGCGTGGTCAGAATCACCGCGGCTGCGGCGATAAGAATGCGATTCATCTCTGTCTCCTCGGGTCTGCCTGGTGCCTTATCGGCTTGTTGGGGGCTGGCACAGCCATCCCCTGCCCACAAAATCTAGCAAGAATTTCGATCCCGCTCAATATTTTGCTTTGAGTAGGCATCGCGCGTCAGACGCGAGCCAGCCCCATATCTGGTGTCACGCAGGTTGAGGCGTGAAGCCTGCCTGACGAATCACATCCTCGGCCCGAGCGGGGTCGAGACCGTCGACAGTCACCTCGTGCCGATCCAGATCGACCGAGACAGTGCCGCCAGCTGCCGTCACGGCCTTTTCAATCGTGGCCTTGCAATGGCCACAGCTCATGTCGGGTACACTCAACTTCATCAGTTTCTCCTTGGTTGGGCGGCGATCCCGTTGTGGGTCGTCAGATCAGGGCAAAGCGGTCAACGTCCACCATGCCGCGATCGGTGATCTTCAGATGTGGGATGACGGGAAGGGCCAGGAAAGCGAGCTGAAGGAATGGTTCGTGCAGGACGACGCCCAAGTCCCGCGCGGCGCGGCGCAACGTAATGAGCGCGTCATGGACCCGTTCAAAGGGCTGGTTGCTCATCAATCCGGCGATGGGCAGCGCGAGTTCGGCCTTCACCTTACCGTTTTCGACCACGACGAAGCCGCCGCCGATCTCGGCCAGCCGCCGCGCGGCAAGGGTCATGTCGTCATAGTCCATCCCGACGAGCGCAATATTGTGGTGGTCATGGCAGACGGTTGAGCCGATGGCGCCGGACCTCATCCCGAAGCCGCGCACGAAACCATTGGCGATGTTGCCGTTTTTCCCGTGCCGCTCGATCACTGAGATTCGGGCCAGATCGTGGGACGCGTCGGGCCGTCTGTCGCCATCGGTTGAAGCAATCTCTTCGATCAGGTGATCGGTCAGGATGCGGCCCGGCTGAATGCCGATGACAGGGGTCGCCCCGGCGCCACTCAGGCGAAAGCTGCTGGCGTCCAGCGGTGGCAGATGGACGGAGTCCAGGCCCACGGCCTCGCGCATGTTACGGCCTTGGAACGCCTCAGCATCCACCGGCACGCCGCCACAGATCACCCGACTGATGTCGCAGTTTTCCACCCTGGACAGCGCGACGATATCGGCGCGCTTGCCGGGCGCTATCTGGCCGCGATCCTTCAGGCCGAAGGCCTCGGCCGCCGACAGCGACGCCGCGCGGTAGACCGCAAGCGGATCGCAGCCATGTGCGATCAATCGGCGGATCATCGCATCAAGATGCCCTTCCTCGGCGACGTCCAACGGGTTTCGGTCATCGGTACACAGGCACATATAGGGTGCCGTTAGTGGGGTCAGAACCGGCGCCAAGGCGTCCAGATCTTTCGAGACTGACCCCTCGCGGATCAGGATCCGCATCCCTTTTTGCAGCTTTTCGATCGCCTCGCCGGCCGTCGTCGCCTCGTGTTCGGTGCGGATACCTGCGGCAATATAGCCGTTCAGATCGCGACCCGACAAAAGCGGGGCGTGGCCGTCGATATGATGACCTTCGAAGGCACGCAGCTTCGCCATGCAGGCTGGATCGCGCGCCAGGACGCCGGGATAGTTCATGAATTCCGCCAGGCCGATCACCGCCGGATGGTCGGCGAGGTCCAGCAAGTCCGCCGCCTCCAGCGTCGCGCCTGAGGTTTCCATCGGTGAAGACGGAACGCAGGATGACAGATTTACCCGCAGATCCATCAGCATGTGCTGAGAGGCGTCGAGGAAATAACGAACGCCTTCGGTGCCAATCACGTTGGCGATTTCGTGCGGGTCGCAGATGGCGGTGGTGATGCCACGCGGAGTGACGCAGCGGTCGAATTCCAGCGGGGTCACACACGAGCTTTCGATATGCAGATGCGTGTCGATGAAGCCCGGCACCAGTGTGGCGCCCGCCACGTCGATTTCGCGTTTGCCCTGATATTCCGCGCCGATGCCCACAATCATGTCGCCGCAGATCGCCACATCACCGGTGATCCGCGCGCCGGTGACCATGCACCAGACCGTGCCCCCCTTCAGCACCAGATCGGCGGGGACTTCGCCCCGGCCTTGTGCGATGCGGTCTTTGATGGACATGGACGTCTCCTGCTTTCGGCGATGATCGGCCAGCGGTCGCGCGGCGTAAAGGCTGACTACGCCGAGCGGGCCTGCGGACGCAATCGCCGCACGCATCAGCGGTGAACGAATGCCCCGGTACTGCTGGACTGGCCGATGCCGATAAATCGCGCCCGAGTCGTGCACACAGCCCCTTCCAGCGCGCCCTGTGCGCCTGTATATGCGGCGCATGACCGACCTTGATCTCATCCGCAATTTCTCCATCGTGGCGCATATCGACCACGGTAAATCCACGCTTGCTGACCGGCTCAGCCAGATGACCGGGACAGTGGCCGAGCGCGACATGAAAGAGCAGCTGCTCGACAGCATGGATATCGAGCGCGAGCGCGGCATCACCATCAAGGCCAACACGGTGCGGATTTCCTATCCGGCGAAGGACGGGAAAACCTATATCCTGAACCTGATCGACACCCCCGGCCACGTTGACTTCGCCTATGAGGTCAGCCGGTCCATGCGCGCCGTCGAAGGATCCTTGCTGGTCGTGGATGCCAGCCAAGGGGTCGAGGCGCAGACGCTGGCCAACGTTTATCAGGCGATTGATGCGGGCCACGAGATCGTGCCGGTGCTGAACAAGATCGACCTGCCCGCCGCCGAGCCCGAGCGGGTGAAGGAAAACATCGAAGACGTGATCGGCATCGACGCGTCCGACGCGGTGCCGATTTCGGCCAAGACCGGTCTGGGTATCCCCGATGTGCTGGAAGCCATCGTGACGCGCCTGCCCGCGCCCAAAGGCGACCGCGATGCGCCGTTGAAGGCGATGCTGGTCGACAGCTGGTATGACGCCTATCTGGGCGTCGTGGTGATGATCCGCGTCATGGACGGGGTGGTCCGCAAGGGCGATCAGGTCAAGATGATGCAGACCGGCGCCACCTATAAGCTGGACAAGCTGGCCGTGCTGACGCCTGCGATGAAAGACATCGCGGAACTCGGGCCGGGCGAGATCGGGGTCTTCACCGCCTCGATCAAGCAGGTGCGCGACACCCGCGTCGGCGACACCGTGACCCATGAACGCAAGCCCACGCTGACGCCGCTGCCGGGCTTCAAACCCGCGCAGCCGGTGGTGTTCTGCGGCCTGTTCCCTGTCGATGCCAATGATTTCGAGGCTCTGCGCGATGCCATCGAGAAACTGGCGCTGAACGACGCCAGCTTCAGTTCCGAAATGGAAACCTCGGCCGCGCTCGGCTTCGGCTTCCGCTGCGGCTTCCTGGGCCTGCTGCATCTGGAGGTGATCCGTGACCGGCTGGAACGTGAATACGACCTCGACCTGATCACCACCGCCCCCAGCGTGGTCTTCAAGCTGCACATGCGCGACGGCGAGGTTCGCGACCTGCACAACCCCGCCGACATGCCCGACTTGACGCTGGTCGACCACATCGAGGAGCCGCGCATCAAGGCCACGATCATGGTGCCGGACGAATATCTGGGCGATGTGCTCAAGCTTTGTCAGGATCGCCGCGGCATCCAGATGGACCTGACCTATGCCGGCAACCGCGCCATGGTGGTCTATGACCTGCCCTTGGCCGAGGTGGTGTTCGACTTCTACGACCGGCTGAAATCGGTGACCAAGGGCTATGCGTCATTCGACTATCAGCTCTCGGAATATCGTGAGGATTTTCTGGTCAAGATGTCGATCCTCGTGAATGACGAGCCGGTCGATGCGCTGTCGATCATGGTCCATCGCGACCGTGCCGAAAGCCGGGGCCGGGTCATGGTCGAAAAGCTCAAAGAGCTGATCCCGCGCCACATGTTCAAGATCCCGATCCAGGCGGCCATCGGCTCGCGCGTGATCGCGCGCGAAACGCTTTCGGCGATGCGCAAGGACGTGACCGCGAAATGCTATGGCGGCGACGCCACGCGCAAGAAAAAGCTGTTGGAAAAGCAAAAGGCCGGCAAGAAGAAGATGCGCCAGTTCGGCAAGGTCGAGATCCCGCAGACGGCGTTCATTCAGGCGCTCAAGATGGATAACTGAGGTCCCGCTCCGGTCTTGGTGCCGGCGGGCGTCCCCCCCAAACATGCGTTGCTTCCCCGGGCGGCTTTGCAGTGATGCGGCCGCCCGCACGCATTCTGTGCGCCACGCCTGCGGCGGGCGATATTGCCACGTTTCTGCCCGATATTTCCGAGCCGGCGCCATTTCGGGCGGGCGGATCATGGCATTCTGGCGTAGATCACATGTTCTGACATCTGCGTGCGTTGCGTAACCCTTTGCCCGCGTCCGCGAAATGCAAGCTACCTGCAACATTTAGAACGGTAGATCCGATGAAAAACCTTGCCATTTTGACATTCGCCACCCTGATCTCTGCACAGGGGGCGGCCGCGGCGGACGGCTTTTATCTGAAAGGCTCGATCTCGAATTCGAATATCGGGCACGAAATCGAACGGAATACCGGGGGAACGACTCTGCCGGTTCCGGATGTCGGCGGCGTTTCGCGGACAGAGATTGACGATCTGGGTGTCGGGATCGGGATCGGTTACCAGCGCGCGCTGGGGGTCGGTGACATGTTCTGGGGTGCCGAACTGTTCTATAATGTCGAAACCGGGGAAAGCCGGAATATCAACGGCGTCCTGAGCACCAAGATCGATCACAAGGCGACCTATGGCGCGCGTGCCCTGCTGGGCACAAAAATCAACGAGAAAGTCGCGGTCTATGGCCATGCGGGCGTGGCCCGTGTCGAATTCGATGTCCGCAACACCTATACTTTCGCGCCGCCGGTCAGAGACAAATCCTTTGAGGAAACCGGGTTCATTTTCGGCTTTGGGGCGGAATATGCGCTGACGGATCGCGTGGCGGTCTTTGCCGATTACAGCCGCATCACCGATATCGATTTCGGCGGCATCCCCGAGGTCGCGGGTGGCACCAATCGTTCAAATCCCAACAAGCTGGATTTCGACAAGATTTCGATTGGCGCGAAATTCACGTTCTGATCCGAAATCATATGGCGGAGGGCCATCCCGCCATATGGGTTGTGCCCAAAGACGGGAATATGGACCGGTGCCGATGGCACTAACTGACCAGGGCGCTGTTACGAATACGCCCGGCCCGCGCATTACGCGCGGCGCCGGGCGTTCAGATCGCTGTGGAACAGGTATGGCAAGCGGCGCCGTCCCGCCGTCTGGCCCGGGCATGTAATCCCGGCACGGCGGACGGCATCGCCGGGATTACATGCCCTGCTGCGCCTGATAGCCTTCCTGTTGCACGACCTGACCCGCGGTTTGCAGGTCGCGGCCCGCGCCTTGCACGGTTTCGCATGCGGCCAGCGCCAACAGGGCGAGGATCGGAGAAAGCTTGAAGATCTTGCGCATTCCATACTCCCAAGATGCGGTATTTAATGTCAGAAAACGCGCCGGGCCAGCGGTGGTTCCGGTCGGCGTTAGGGTTTGATTAACACCTTCGTGCTAGGCAAAGTCCATGCGCCTGCTTTTGCTCTTTTGTCTTACGCTGCTTTCCGCCTGTGCCTCGCCGGCACCGGCCTATTTCGACGCGACACGCCATGACATCACCTTGCAGGGCATCCGCTTCGCGGTCTTTCACGACGGCAATTCGGCCGAGGTGATCCGGCTTGGCTATCTGAGTCGCCGCGAACGCGACTTTGTGCCCACACTGATGGTCGAGGCGGCGGAAAAAACCACAGGATGCCGGGCGATCCCCAACAGCCTGCGCACCCGCATCCCCGGCGACACGGGCGAGGGGCGGGTTACCCTTGACTGCTATTAGCGTCCGGGATCCGGCGGCGCGGTTGGGTGCCGCCGCCGGGACCGGCGCGATGGCCATCGCGCCCCGCTGGAATCGGATAGCGGGGCTGAAAAACCGACGCCGATCTGCGCCAGATCAAGGCGATGCCACATAGGCCGGGCTATCTTTTTCTCATGTCGCAGCCATGGGGATGCCTGATGACCAGATTGTTCATGCTGTTGTTTTCCATCGCCTTCACGACCCTTGCCGGAATCGGGATCGTTCTGGTTCTGGTGCTCGGGCGCTATGATGCGGTGGCGATTGCCGGTGCGGCGGCTGTTGGCGGTCTGCTTGCGCTGCCGGTGTCATGGCTGGTGGCAAAGCGGATGCAGGACATCGCCTGACGCGTTTTCGGACCGGCATCCGGGCGGAGATTTCGGCGGCCGTAAGGGCGCGAAAACGGCGCGCATCCCGGCCGGGAAAACCCGGGGTGCGGCGTCTCAGCCCAGAAACCCGGCGATTGCCTCGGCCACCTCGGCGGGGCGGTCGGCATGCAGCCAATGCCCGGCGCCGGCGAAATACCGGATCCTGGCCTGCGGGAAATGGGCGCGGATGGCCTCGACCTGCGGCTCGCGGCAATATTCGGAATCGGCGCCGGCCAGAACCTGAACCGGGCCGTCAAAGCTGCCTTTCGGGGCGTCCCCGGGCCAGCCGACAAGATTGGCCATCTGATCGCGCAGGGCGGCCAGATTGAATTTCCAGCGCGGCGGATCGGATTTCAGATCCAGCGATTGCAGCAGAAAGGCGCGCACCCCGGCTTCGGGGATATATGCGGCCAATTGCTTGTCCACGTCCGAGCGCAGCCGGACCCCGCGCAGATCCACCGCCTCCATCGCGTCGATCAGCGCGGTCTGGCTGTGGGAATAGGCATAGGGGGCGATGTCCATCACCACCAGCTTGCGCACCAGTTCGGGGTGGCGCAGCGCCAGCATCATCGCCGCCTTGCCGCCCATCGAATGCCCCACGAGATCGGCGCGCCCGCCATGCGCGGCGATCACTTCGGCCAGATCGCCGGCCAGCGCGGCATAGCTGTGATCGGGATCGTGAAAGCTGTCGCCATGATTGCGCATTTCGACCGAGAGGACGCGCCGCGTTTCGGCCAGTCGCCGCGCCAGCCCGCCCAGGTTCTTGCCCGAACCGAAAAGCCCGTGTGCCACAATCACCGGCGGCTGTTCGGTGTCGGATCCGGTTTCAATCACATTCAGCATCATGCCCGGACCCTAGCGCCACTGGCGAAGCGGCGCCAGTGGCGATAAGCTTGGAAAAAAACTGCGGGGCGCGGGCAATGAGCATCGAGAATATCCGACCGATGGCGGATGAGGTGGCCAACCTGATGGCGGCCCGTTTCGGCGGTGTGAAACGCGGCCATCAGACCGATCTGGAAAGCATGTTTCGCAAACGCGGCGGCGCCCTGCCGCGCAAGTTGCGGCGCGCGGCGCGGATCATGGCCGAGGCCGACCGCATGGCCGGGCAGCCAAAGCTGGCGCGACAGGTGGATTTCGAGCGTTTCGAACAGGCCCATAAACAGCTCACGGCCTATCTGCGGCCTCTGGGCAAGGGGGCGCGGCTACAGGGGGGCGCGATCGGCATCGCGGCCAGCGTCCTCTTTGGCCTGCTGATGCTGGGGGCGGTCGCGGTCTGGATCATGATCGCGCGGGGGCTCATCTAGGGCGATCACCCGCTTTGTGGCCAGCGTCACGGTGACAAAACTGACGTAAAGCAACAGATACCACGAGCCGATCTTGGCAAATGACACCCGGTCGAGCGTGGCCTGACCGGCATAAAGCCAGGTGCCGGTCATGGTGCCGATATTCTCGGCGATCCACAGAAACAGGCTGGTCAGAAAGGCCGCGACGGGCAGCGGCATGAAATACCAGCGGCTGAGCCGGAACCAGATCCGCGTGCGCCCATAGATCAGCACCGTCGCCGCGAACAGAAACCAGCGGATATCGGGCAGGAAATGATGGGCGAAAAAGTTCACATAGATCGCCCCGGCCAGCGCCAGCGTGACCCAAAAGGGCGGATAGGGCTGAAAGCGCATGTCAAAGATGCGGATCACCCGCGCCATGTATGAGCCGACCGAGGCATACATGAAGCCCGAAAACAGCGGCACGCCCATCAGCTTGAAAAAGCCCGGTTCGGGATAGGCCCATGACCCGGCATCGACCTTGAAGATCTCCATCACCGTGCCGGTCAGGTGAAACAGCGCGATCACCCGCACCTCGGCCCATGTTTCCAGCCTCAGGGCCAGAAACAGCACCTGCACGATCAGCGCGAACAGAAACAGCGCGTCATAACGATGGATCGGCCAGCCCGCCTGCCAAAGCCAATGGCTGAGCAGGATCGCGGCAAGCATCAATGCGCCGAACAGACAGGCCCAGCCCTGTTTCAGCACGAACATGACGAAATCACTGGCAAAGCCCGGCAACCGGGCACGCGCCCAGTCGCCAAGCCGATGTTCAAGCGCGCGGGTCTGGCCGCGCGCCGGGTCCCGTTCGGGTATCACATCCCGGCGTAAAGCGGGAAGCGGGCGCAGAGCGCCTCGACCTCGGCCTTGACCTTGGCCTCGACCTCGGCATTGCCTTCCTCGCCATTGGCGGCAAGGCCGTCGACGACCTCGACGATCCAGCGGGCGATCTGGCGGAACTCGGCCTCCTTGAAGCCGCGGGTGGTGCCCGCCGGCGCGCCAAGGCGGATGCCCGAGGTGACAAAGGGCTTTTCCGGGTCGAACGGCACGCCGTTCTTGTTGCAGGTGATATGCGCGCG
>RRZU010848092.1_pt1 | contig 18478 bp, 13 predicted proteins | sample 2165561 | NCBI WGS metagenome assembly RRZU01 (sample SAMN10456909, study PRJNA506462) | wastewater metagenome | isolation source: wastewater sludge | place: USA: Moscow, Idaho | reverse complement strand
GCGGCGTGGACCGCGGCTGGGGTTTGGTAGTCGAGGGTGGAGTGGCGGCGGCGTCGGTTGTAGAACACCTCGATGTATTGCATGACGTGGAGCCTGGCTTGGGCTCGGGTCGCGAACCGCTGCCGGTAGTACATCTCGTTCTTCAGCATCGAGAACCACGATTCGGCCACCGCGTTGTCGTGGCACGATCCGGTCCGCCCGACCGACAACCGCACCCCGAGTTGGCTGGCGACGGCGGCGTAGTCGGCTGAGGTGTACTGAGATCCGCGGTCCGAGTGGAAGATCGCTCCAGGGGCGAGGTGTCCGTGGGTGTGGGCCATCCGCAGAGCGGCGCTGATCAGTTCGGTGCGCATGTGCTCGGCCATTGCCCAGCCGACCACCATCCGGGAGTGGAGATCGATCACGGTGGCCAGGTAGAGCCATCCCTCGCCGGTGCGCAGGTAGGTGATGTCACCGACCAGCTTCGTCCCGGGTGTGTCGGAGGTGAAGTCGCGTTTGACCAGGTCAGGGCGCTGTTCGGCGTCGTCGGCGGGGATCGTGGTGCGTTTCTTCGTGCGGGGCTGGATGCCGGCGATCCCGGCCTGGCGCATGATCGAGCGCACCATCCCCTCCGAGGCGGGCACGCCGTCGGCGGTCAGGTCAGCGCGCACCCGGCGGTGCCCGTTGACGCCGTTGGAGGCGGTGTGGCTGTCGATCACCGCCGCGGTCACCTCCGCCCGTCGCGTCGCCGCCGGGCCCGGCGTGTCGCCTCGCTTCACCCACGAGTAGTAACCGGCGCGTGACACGTGCAGCAGTCGGGTCATCAACTCGACCGAGTGGGTGGCCTTCTCCGCGTGGATCAGCGTGAACTTGTCGGTCACGGTTGCGTCCTGGCGAAGAAGGCCGCGGCTTTTTTCAGGAACGCGTTCTCCTCCGACAGCCGGCGCACCTCGGCCTCCAACGCGGCCAGGCGGGCCGCCTCCACCGGGGGCGGGGCCTTCACCGGGTCAGGGTGCTGTTCCCGGTAGATCTTGACCCAGTAGCCCAGCGAGCTCTCATTGATCTCCAACTCCCGCGCGACCTGCGCGATCGGCCGCTGCGCGACCACCACGAGCTGGACCGCGTCAGCCTTGAACTCCGGGGTGTACTTCCTGCGTTTCGATGACATCTCGTCTCGTCGTTCCTTCCTGGTAACGACTGTCCACGAGAAGTGTCACACCCCAGAGGACGCCCCGGGACGTTACCACGACCGCGAAGGGCCACCCGGAAAGCCAAGCGAAGACACCCGCGGCCACGCTGAGGGCCGCAGTCACCCAATCGAGTCCTTCGACGATAAGGAGGCCCACCACGCAGGCAACCGCCAGCCAGCCCACAAAGGCGGCAGACCCCCAGCCCAGCACGACACCGGGTTGCGTCACGCCACGCAACGGTCCCGTTGCAGCGCGTCGCGCCGTGGATACCTCATGCAGCCATTCGTCTGGAGAGATCAACGCCACTTGGACACCCTATCCATCGGTCAGATCGGATCAGAAGCACACGAGATGAGAGACGAACGGGTCGCCTACTGAATCCAGGCGTGCCGGGTACCCCCGAGGTCCACAACGACGTGCTGGCCTCTACCAGCAGTGGCGCTGAGTCACTACTCGGGGAACCGAAGCCGAAGGCTACCCTCGCACACCGCGGCATGACCGGATGTATCTGACCGAAGCGGACAGTTCAACACCTGCTCGGGCGGGCCTCCCTCGGGGCGGCTCCCAGGCCACGGGAGCAAGGCGCAGTCCGAGTGGCCCACCGCGTGGAGCGCCACTCGGACCTCGCTGTCAGCGTTGCTGGAACCCTGCCCGGGTGTAGAGCGCGAGAGCCGCTGGGGAAGTGCCCTCGCCGACGCGCAGCGAGAGGGTGGCATCCTCGGCCCGCGCGCAGGCGTGCACCGCGTCGTCGAGCAGGGCTCGGCCGACGCCCATGCCTCGTACGTCGGGATGCACGAAAAGGTCGATGATGAAGGGCCCGTGCAACTGGGGGTCCCAAATCGACTTACCTACCACCAGGATCGCACCGACGGGTCGGTCCTCGAAGGTGGCGACCCGGGTGAGATCGTGGCGCAGTGCGCCGAACTCTCCAGTGAAGGTGTCGTCCATCTCCTGCCGGGCGTCGTTCAGGCTGGTGGCCGCGACACCTGGCGGGTATGCCGCGAGATAGGCGGTGGCGAGGGCGTCGCGATCAGAGGTCTGGATGCCTCGGAGCTCGACGGCGTCGATGTTGGCGGGAGTGGTTGTGCGACGGGTAAGTGAGAGGGTCATCAGGTCAGAGGGCATGGTTGTTCCGTTCGTGTCGATGGGCGTTGGTGATCTGTCCTCAGGAGCGGAACATGAGCCCATAGTAGGCACGGGTGACGAGCTTCACGGAGAAATCAGCTGTCGAAGATCTGGGTGCCGCACGGAGCATTTTGCCCGCCGAACTTGGGAACACCACTCGCAGCGGCAAGAGCGGATGTTCGCGCTTCACCAACTCCAGCTCAGGTGGAATCGTCTGGTGCCCGGTTCACGCGTCGTGCGGCGGTTCAGCAGGCGGGGCGAGCTGGATCGGCCGGGTCGAACGGGCCGGTCGGCGGGTCGGAGGCGGCTGTCAGGCCCGCCGGGGCGCCGGATTGATGGCGTCCCCGGACCAGCTCATGTTGTCGTCCACACCAACCTCGAACGCCTCAAGAGCGGGATCGGCGAGAACGACGTCCGCGACCGCGCGCTCGCAGCCGAGCAGCGTGAAGCCGAAGTCGATCTCGGTGGCCAGACACCAGACGTGGTCGTCCGGCCATACGAGGTTCGCCGACTGCCCGAAGCTCTCGTCCTCGACCCACGTCTCGTGCGCGGCCAGGGGCGCCCGGAACAGGTGGTAGCGCCGGTGCGGCAGGGCCAACACCGGCTCGGCACCCCCCGGGACCCGGCTCGGCACCGGGACCTCGTAGGTCATCAGATCGGGGTGGTGCGCCTCGACCGCGCCGCCTCCCCAGAACCCGTAGCCCTCCCACACCGCGTAGGTCACGTCCCCAGACGCCTGCAGGTGCGCGACCAGCGCGTCGTGGTCGGGGCGCGGGAGATGGCCATCCGGCGGCCACAGGTTCGGGTGGCGCAGGGTGTCGAACATGTGGCTCCACTGCGCCAGGGGATGCAGGACGCGTCCATTGGACGCCGCGATCTCCCGCCAGCGGCGTCCGTCCGGCAGGGGGTGCAGGACCCGCACATACGCCGCGAAGCCCGTCGGCACCATGGCACCCACCGGAACCCCAGCCGGTCCCCACGGCAGCAGCCGGGGCGCGAGCCAAGCCGACAGGGCGGCGTCCGTCGTGTGGCGAGGCAGGGCCATACCGCAAGGGTAAGGCCGTAGCGCCCCACTCCTGATGTGCGGGAACGGGGCCACCCGCTCGTTGCGGACAGCGTTCAACACGAAGGCATACCGCGCTGCGGCAAGCGGAGCCGACACACGACCCTCGCGCAACCCGCGGCAATTGCGGATGTTCCAGAGGTGGCTCAGGAGGCCTCCGAGAGGCGTTGCACGACGTACTGGTTGAGGCTGAGGTGCTCTTCGGCAGCTTGGATCGCGAGGCGGCGGTGCAGGCTTTCCCCGACCCGGAGGTTGAACTTGCCCGAGTAGCTCCGCTCCGACAGCGGTTCGGGGACGGCCTCACTCTCCGCCACCAGGTCGGCCACGGTGTCTGCGATCAGGTCAACCAGCCCCTGCAGGGCAGCTGGCTGGGAGTCGGCGAGCCACGACAGCGAGGGGAACTCGGCGCAGGTGGCGACGAACTCGTCGTCTTCGACCGACCACGTCACTCGGTAGGTGTAGCGGGACACGTCGGCCGTTTCGGTGTGGGACATCACTTCGCCTCCTTCTTGTCGATCGCGGCCAGCACCTGCCGCACCTGGTAAGGCTTGGCCTGGCCGTTGCTGTTCTGGATGTTCACCCGCGGATCACCGGGCCAAGGGGTCTTGAACACCGCGTGTGATCCGCCGTTTCTGCGGGGCGGACCGAAGTAGTGCTCGCAGACCTTGTGGAGGTCGTCGTAGCGCACGTTCTGTGGGTTCTTCCGTATCGCTGCCAGGAGCTTGTCGACGGTCGCCACAGTGATATGGTACCGCGGGCAGTACCACCGTCAAGCTTATCTCGGTCGATCTTCACCCATCCAGATCACACCAGGAGCGGCAGATCAGGGTGCTCGGCCGGACTGCCCCCGTCTGGCCGGACGGGACACCCGCAGTCGACCGGTCCCAGACGACGAATCGACGCTGCATCGACATCGGGTTCGGACGCTGCAATTTCCTACCCATACGGCGGCATCTGCATATATCCACAGATGCCGCTGTATGGGTAGCATCCTGCAGGCCCTCCGTCGTCGAGCTGCATCCGACCATCGGCATGTCCGGACTTGCAGCCCTCCGCCGTTTGGGCGCTCGCGACCATGGCAGGAAACGATGAGTGTGTGACGCGCCCAAGCGCGGGGGGGATTTTGCCGTCCAGCCATGACCACTCATGGCACCTTCAGGGGTCACGATCAATGGCATCTGGCACGCGACCCAAGGTGCGGCTTCTGAATGCGGTCCTGACAAGGCCATAGACCTCGTCGGGCTGACAGGATTTGAACCTGCGACCCCTTGACCCCCAGGTACCCGGATCGGCCGGTTCCCTTGATTTTCCGGGCCTCTCCGCTCCGCAGGAGGTCCGTTTTCACATCATGCGTTGCATGGCTTGCATGCATCAGGTCCCGGCCAGGTCCCGGCTCTTGGCAGCCAACTACTGATCCGCCGGTGGTTTACGTGAGGTTCGTGGAAGCATCGCCGAAGGTCTCCGCATTGGGAAGGTATGTCCCGCCGTGGCGAAGCCTTGGAGGATTTCGCGCGCTGCATGGACGCTCGCGACACCCTCTTCCAAGGAGACGCCGCCGAATTCCTCGCACGACGCCGCCACTCCGCAGACGATCTCGGCCAAGCGGGCCGTGACCTCGCCCAGCACAACCGAGCACAGATACTCATACTCTCGTCGGCGTAGCTCGGCCGACGCTGGGCCTCCTCGGCGTTTTGCCAAGCAGTGGTCTGCGCGCCACTGCCCTCCGACCAACCGACGGGGAGCCTCGGCGCTTCTCGCCGAAGCGATGTTGACGACGTTGCGCACGCAGAAAGCACATGACGCGTGCAGCACCGACACCACCGGCCTGGTGCCGGAGGCGTGTCCGGGCGGCCCAATACCATGAACACATGTCCGAGAACGCAATCCCGCATTCACAGGGAGACAACCTCCGACCGGGACAGGAATTGCGCCTGACAAGCCTGGCACCGGCGTTTGACGACGAGCAGCATCAGCTGTACTACGACTTGCTCGTCCGCGCGATCGACGCCGAAGGTACACGCAACATCGCGCTCACTGGCGCGTACGGCACCGGCAAGAGCAGCGTCCTTCAGCGTCTCAGCGAGACTCACGGGGCCCGAACGGTACAGCTCTCGCTCTCGACAATCGCGCCCGACGACCACGACACAGACGCCATCAGCCAGAACTCTGCCGAGGATGGGCCGGCGTCGCGCACGAACCAGATCCAGAAGGAGATCGTCAAACAGCTGCTGTATCGCCTCCCTCCCGAAGCCGTGCCGCGATCGAGATTCCGTCGGGCGAGTGCACCAAACAGGCGTCGTGACTGGGTGGTCGCCGGCACCATCGGTGCCGCCGTCTTCATAGTTCTCCTTGGGCTAGGACTCGTCCAACCGCTCGTAGAGGCCCTCCTACCGGTTCTGTGGCGGCAGATCGTCGCATATGTACTGATTCTCGGGCTGGCGGCGGGCGCTACTTGGGCGATCATCAGCGTGCTCCGCTCCCGGCCGACGATAAGTGCGTCCGTTCAGGCCGGCGCCGCCACAGTCACCCTGTCAAAGCAATCGGACACATACTTCGACGAGTACTTGGACGAGATCGTCTATTTTTTCCAGGTGAGCCGCCGCAACATCGTTGTTATAGAGGACATCGACCGGTTCGAAGACGTACAGGTCTTCGACACACTCCGCGCACTAAACGGCCTGCTAAACAGTTCGGATCAAATCGGCCAGCGCATCGTCTTCATCTACGCGATTCGCGACAGCGTGTTCGAGAAGATCGGCGCACCGCGGCGAGACGGCAAAGACCTCACTTCAGTGATCGAGGAATCAGACCGCGCGAAAGCGACATTGAAGCGTGCGAGCCGCACGAAATTCTTCGACGTGATCATCCCGGTAGTGCCTTTTGTCAGCGCCGACAACGCCCGCGACGTGATGTCGGACGCAATGGCGAGCGATGAGTTCACAATCAACCCCGCACTCATACGTCTTGCCGCCCGCCATGTCGCCGACATGCGGATGATTCACAACATTCGCAACGAGTTCGAGGTGTACCGAAACCGTCTTGTCGTTCCGGCGAGCCGAGTTCCGGGTATCGACGATGATCTCGTATTCGCGATCGTACTGTTCAAGAACACGCATCTCACTGACTTCGAAAAGATCCGTCACCGAGACAGCACGCTCGACCTCGTCTACAACGTGTGGCGCGCTCTTGTACGTCAGAATCTCGCGACACGCGCCCAGCAACTAACGAGTTACAGAAACAGCCGCCATCTCGAGGCCACAAAGAACGCGCGTGCTACTCGCCTCGGACATGCTCTCCTCCAACTTCGCGAGGGGCTGCAAGCGGCGGCTCAGGCAACAGCGCCACAGGCAACGGTCGAACTGACAGGCCCTGTTACAGAAGGCAACCTCGACGACGCCGAAACCTGGGCTCGGATCGCCGCTGGTGAACCCCAACAGCTTCAACTCCGTGATCCGGGCACCTACCGCGCTCCGACGATCAATCTGTCATTCACGGCCGATCAGCTCACTGAAATGTTCGGTATCGCCGTCAACGCGGACGGATGGGAAGCTGTCGACCTCGCCGAAGTAAACGCAGCAATCGTGAAGGAAGAGCAAGCGATAGATTTCCTACGACACCACACCTGGGAAGAGCTGTGTGCCCGTCCCGAGTTCAAAGTCGACACATCTGGACTCGCACTCACGGACTCGTCTGGCCAGCCCCTCGACGGTGCGATCTCCTTCGATGATGTGGTCCAAGCGGCACTCGAGTCAGACCTCGCGCGCGACCTGGTCCGCCATGGCTTTCTCATATCCCACTTTGCCCTCTACTCCTCGAGCTACTACGGCAACCATCTAGGTCCCGACGCGATGGAGTACATCCGCCGTTGCGTCGAGCCCGGCATACCCGACGCATCGTTCCCGATGAGCGACACGGACGTTGTCCAACTCCTACGCGAACAAGACGCTGAGGACAGCGACACCGCCGACTTCCTCAGTGACGCGAGCGTCTTCAACATCGCGATCATGGACTATCTGCTCTCGAAACGGCCCGCAGCCGCGGCCACGGTCGCCCGACGCCTGTCTCTCCTCGGCGAACAAGAGCACGAGTTCCTAGACACCTACATTGCCCAGGGAGAGCACCCCGCCCGTCTGCTCGCCGCACTGGCACCCTACTGGCCCGGCGTACTCCGATATGCGGCAGTGACCGCGCCTGTGGATGCCACTGTCCGCCCCGCGCTTCTCAACGCCGTGCTCCAGGTCGCACCCAACGATGAATTCGAAACTGACCGAGAAGTCGGGCTAGTCATCCAAGCTAACTATCAGGACATGGATGCCATTTGCCAGCCAGTCTCGGCGGACCACGCCGAGATCGTCCTGCGGATCGTGAAAGCAAACGGCGGATCACTTGAGTCCCTCGCCGACCTGAACGACGCCGCACGGGATATCGCAGTACAACTCCGGATCTTCCCCCTAATCGAAGCGAACCTACGCGCCCTCCTGCCCACCGGTCCGATCGCGCTAGACACTCTGAGACCCAACCAAGACGTCTACGCCTACGCGCTCGACGAACTCGAGGACTACCTCGACATCGCAAGCACCTCACCGCTGAACGTCCAGACCGTCGCCGATCCGAAGATGTTCGCGACCGTCTTGACCGAAGCAGCAAAGCGTTCGAGCACTGACTTGCTCGGCCAGCTCGTCGACATGTCCGGCGCCGACTGCCAAGTACCTGCGCTCAGTGACACGGCCGTCCAGGCATGGCCGTTCCTTGCCAGGAGCAACCGAACCGATCCCACGTTCGAGAACGTGTCTGAGTACATCGATCAGTTCGGAATCGACGAGCACATTGGTCTGCTGCTCAGCAAGCACAAGAAGATTACCGACTGGCAACGCTTCCCCACTGAGAAGCGGATGGAAGTGTCCATCGATGTGCTCGCTGCAAGTAGCGCGATCACTTCGACCAACACGCGTGTCCGCATCGCCGCAAGTATCGAGCCCGGGATCATCGAAGCAACCAGGATTACCCCGGAGACGGGCGACTTGGTCGCGCGGCTACTGAAGCGTCGTCTACTCGCAGACGACGCGACCGCGTTCTCCGCGGATCTCATGGTCGATTGGGTGACCCTGGAGACAACGATCGCTGCATCCAAGAAGTTCGAGACGTTCGTATCACCCGAAGTGCTCGACGTCTCCAACATCCCGCCTCTACTACGCAGCTCGGCCATCCTCGCAGCGACCCGACTCGCGGTCGTCTCAAGCATCACCGCTTACCTTGCTGGTGCAAGCCGGCTGCAGGTCCGAACACTTGCCAGCGCCCTGGCTGAGAACGGCTGGGGCTTGCCATACGAGAGCATTGAGGCGTTGAGGACCGCTGGCGCGACTACTGGACAAGTTGTCGCGCTCATCGCCGCTCGAGGAGACCGTCTTCCGGTCGACCAGCTCAAGTTGCTGCTGCGAGCACTGGGGGGCGACTACTCGCGCGTCGCGAACGGGGGACGAGGGCGCCCCACGTTCAACGTCGATTCAGCTCACACATACGTCTTGAATCGACTCGTCGGCGACACTATCAAGCAAGTTGAAACCGAGACCTTCAAACTCAAGGGACCAAAGCTGGTCGCCCCTCTCCAGCAGGCCAGCGTCTAGAGGGAATTGCGAGCACGGTACGACGCTCCGAGAATTGGACAGCTGCGCCGGCTGCACCGCGGGCAGATTCCTTCGCCAGACGCAGCGGATAATCCGGGCCAGCTCTAGCAGGGTCAAAGATTGCATGTGGTGTTCGCTGCAATCCTCCCTACATTTTGCATGTCGGGATCTCAAGCTGATCAGGAATTTAGACGAGATCAGCGTCGCTGCCGTCACAGCGCATCAATGCGCAACAAGGTGCCGTAATCGCTAGATTGAGAGTCACACCAAAGCGCCTGGAGGACGACGACGATGCCGGACACACCGAACCCTGCACGACCCGTGTTCCCGCAGCAGGCGCGAGCTCAGGTGGCGGCTGCGGATCCAGAGACGTTGTTCGGTGAGCTGCCGCGTCGGCGGGATGGGGTGGGGGCGCTGTGGTCGCACCAGGTCGATCAGCTGCGGACATACAGCGGGAACCACCTGGACACAGCTGATGTCGCTCTTGAACTGCCTACTGGGTCGGGCAAGACCCTCGTAGGTCTGTTGATCGGTGAGTGGCGTCGACGCAGTCGTCGGGAGCGTGTTGTTTACGCCTGCCCCACCCGACAGCTCGCGCTTCAGGTCGTGGCCGCTGGCGAGCGGCAAGGCATCAGCTTGCACTCTCTCATCGACTCACACAACGACTGGGATCCGCGCCAGGTGACGGCGTACACGCGCGCTGAAGCGATCGCCGTGACCACCTACAGTCACATCTTCAACATCAACTCCTACTTGGCGGACGCGAAGACTCTGATCTTTGACGACGCGCACGCTGCTGAGGGCTACGTCGCCGAAGCATGGGCGCTCGAGATTCCTCGCTCTCACTCGAGCTACAACGACCTCTTCGACGCCCTCGGTGACACCGTCGACCAGCATCTTGTTACCCGCATGACCGGCGAAGGCGCCGATACGTCCAGCTGGCACGAGGTTCGGTTGATTCCTATGTCGGCTATCGCGTCGCGCCTGAGCGAGATTGACTCGGTGCTTGATGCTGGGCTGACGGGGCGCACGTCCGCGCGCTACCGATTCTCGATGCTCCGCGAGAACTTGATGTCATGCCTGTTCTACGTTTCGAGGGGCAAGTGGTACATCCGACCGATGATTCCGCCGACGTTCCAGCACGCGGCGTTTGTTGACCCGGACCAGCGGGTGTATCTGTCCGCAACGCTTGGAGAGGCAGGCGAGCTTGAGCGGGCGTTCGGGCGGTCACCGATCGAGCGGATTCCGTCACCACGGGCCTGGGAGCGTACCGGCAGCGGCCGCCGATTCTTCGTATTTCCCGACCTCGCTGTGTTTGATGCGGCAACCGACACCGTCGCTGTGGCACCCTCTGCGCCTGGTCAGCTGACCGGCCTTGCTGAGCTTGAGCAGCCACCGCTCGTGAATCGGCTCGCCGACCTCACAACGAAGCGTTTGATCTTGACGCAACAAGGCGAAGCAGCCTCAAAGATTGCGGACGCATTGAGCGTGCCCGCTCGAGAGCGGTTCGCGGCCTCAGACACCACGGTCGAGGCTTTCAAGAAGGCCGACCGAGGCACGCTGTTGGCACCCAACCGCTACGACGGCATGGACCTCGCCGACAAGAGCTGCCGGTTCATGGTCATGGAGAACGTGCCGACCGCCTCGCACTTGCAGGACCGCTTCCTCAGCTCGAAGCTCCGCGCCGGCGACGTGCTCGCGGAACGGATTCGAACCCGCATCGTTCAAGGCGCCGGCCGTTGCACGAGAGGGCCACAAGACTGGGCGGTAGTGGTCGTTCAAGGCGAAGATCTTCTCCGATACCTCTCCGATCCCGACAACACACGCTCAATGCCCGTCGAACTTCAGGCAGAGATCGAGTTCGGCCTGCTGGCTAGCGCGGGTTCCTACTCCAACGTTGTCGCCCTGACCCGAAGCGCGCTCGCCCAAGACGAAGACTGGCGCACGCACGGTGAACCGGCGCTTGCCGATGGCCGCGCACGCGCCACGCGCACCCCGCAATCACTCGCCGCCGAGCTCGCTGCCAGCGCACCACGCGAGGTCGCAGCGTGGCGAGCGGCCTGGCTTGGCGACTGGGAAGCGGCAGGGCGTGCCGCAGTCGAGGTACTGGAGGGGATCACCGCCCCAAAGGCGCGCGCCTACAGGGCGCTGTGGGCCTACTTCGCGAGCGCTTGGTTTGGCAGATCTGCGGCAGCCGGGAACGCTGCGGCTGCTCAGCGTTCTGCCGAGTTGCTGACGACAGCCCATCGTGCGGCAACGGGCATGGTCTGGCTTCGAGAAATCCAGCCGCTGCCCGCGGACGTCGTCATCCCAGAACCGAGCGATGCGAGCGCGGCGACCGCCATCTTGTCCCTCCTGGGTGGTTCGCTGCGGTCGGCGACGACGTTCTCAAGTCGTGTGCAGACGATGCTCGGGCAGCTTGCGCAAGACGAAGCGACACCCTACGAGCTCGGGCTGGTAGAGCTGGGCCGGCTCCTCGGCGCAGAGTCGTTCAAGCCCTCAGGCCAAGGCCGGACCGACGCGGCCTGGCTTTGGGATGAGCTTTGGCTGACCGTGGAGGCGAAGAGCGAACAGACAGCCGAGCGGCTCAGCATGGACTACGTAAGAAAAGCGAACACACATCTGGCGTCCCTGGCCGCCGACCGCGACGTCGATGCCCCGCCCGCCGACTCAGTGAGTGTGATCGCGGCGCACAGCAGGCTGGTAGATCCGGACGCAGTCCCGATCGCTGCGCAGCATTTGTATCTCACAACCACGGACCAGCTTCTCGACATCGCCCATGACGCGCACCGCGCCTGGACAGCAATTCGCACGAGCGTGCAGGCCGACGGCGGCGAAGCTGCAAGAGCAGAAGTCACAAAGTTGCTCTGGGAACATCGCCTCCTCCCCACTCAAGTCAAAGAGCGGCTCTGCCGCGAGCCAGTTCGAGGGCTCTGACGGTGCCCAGTCGCGACGGCTCCGTGAGCCACCGGACGATGGCCGGTTGGAGCGCAGATGGCTGACGGCGTCCCTCTGAACCTGCTGCTCGAGCCTGGCGAGTACCGCGTCGAGTGGCAGTTGCCCACCCAGACAGGCGGGACAGAAACCCTCCAGGGTGACCTGGAGCTTGTGGCAGATCGGCCGCCACGCGGAAACGCCTTCGGTGATGTTCCAGTGAAATGGGAGACAGCCGGTGCCGGCGGGGTCGCGAGCTTCCCGCAGATCTATGAAGTGAGCACTGTCGTCGGCCGATTGCTCAATGGCTTCACCGTCGTGCTCATCGGCGCGGTCATAGAGATCTGGATGTCCGAGCGCGCAGTTATCCATGCGAGGGCTGCATTGCTGGGACGCGAACCGGTAGCGGCTGACACGGTGCAGGTGGTCGGCGTCGATGTACAGGTCGAGGGACTAGACGCGATCACTGGAATTGGCCCAATCGGCAAAGTGAAGATCCCGTTGAAGCGGGAGGAGGGGAAACGCTACCTCGATTGGAGTTGGGAGGCAGTCGGTAACCCAGACAGCACCCAGACCTGGACCGATGATGATGCCGAGGTCGAGCTGCAGTTCTACAGTTCCGTGACCGCTCCCGAAGCGTTCTTCTTCCGTGTCACGTTCAGTCCGGTCGTCTGGATCCGCCCTTCTCGGCCCATCCCGTTCGATGAGGTGTTCTCGGAGTGGGTGGAACCACTGCGTCGCATCGTCTCCTTAGCGACCGGCCGGAAAGAGAAGATCACCTATCTCGCGGTTCGCCTGGCCGACGACGGCGGTTCTCGATTGTTCCAAGTGTTCGGAACCGCCCTGCAGCAAGCACCGTACTCGTCACGCGGCAACGACGTGCTGAAAGTCGAACGCTCGTTTCTGCTGTCTCCGGAAGACATGTCGCTCCTTGATCTCCTTCGCCGCTGGCAGCAGTTGCGAGGCGAACACCACCCGCTCCTAGAGACCTACGGGTCGATGATGTTCGCCCCGGAGCAGCACCCACGTTCCCGGCTCCTACTTCTCCTGCAAGCACTCGAAGGGATGCACGGCCACGAGAATGCCGCCGGCTTTGCGGAGCGCGTGACAAAACACAAGGAACGCCGCGAGTCTGCGCTGGCGGAGGCTGCCGAGACGGTCAGCGCTGGAGTCCTCAGGTTTCTGAAGACGCACCTATCCCGCAGACCACCCACCGGCCTGCAGCAGGTTCTCGGTGAGACGCTGACGGCTGTGCCGGTTGACGTCACAGAAGATCTAGGACGCTCAGCCTTGGTGACCGAGGTTATGGTCGATCCGAGGAAGCCGACTAACAGCTACGATGCCCTCCGGCTGGTGCGCAACGATCTCGCACACGGTGCTCGCGGCTACGATGCCCAAGCCGTTCACGATGTGGCCCAACTTCTTGACGGCGTCGTCCGAGCACATATGCTCCGTATACTCGACTGCTCGGAGGATGGGGCGTGAGGAACGAATCGGTGACAACTGATCGTTAGTGTCGGGAGGCGCTGACGGGGAGGATGTCATCATGCCCGGTCCCTATCCCAGAGAGTTCCGCGAAGACGTTGTCGCGGTCGCTCGCAGCCGCGAGAGCGGCGTCACCATCAAACAGATCGCCATCGACTTCGGCATCAGTGAAGCAACCCTGCAGAACTGGCTCCGCCAGGCCGATGTTGAAGACGGCAATCGACCTGGTCAGACCGCGGCGGACGCGGCCGAGGCTCGGGAGCTGAAGAAGCGGATCCGGTTGCTGGAGCAGGAGAACGAGGTCCTCCGCCGTGCGGCGGCGTATCTGTCGCAGGCGAACCTGCGCCTTGGTGGCTCCCCAAAATGACGTACCCGCTCGTTGCTGAGCTCGCCGAAGCGGGGATTCCCGTGACGGTGTCGTGTCGGGTCCTCAAGCTCGCAAGACAGCCCTACTACCGGTGGCGCAACGCCCCTGTCCGGGACGCGGACGTGCTCCGCGCGTATCGGATCAACGCGCTGCATGACGCGCATCACGACGACCCGACGTTCGGGTATCGATACCTTGCCGACGAAGCCCGTCGGGCGGGATGGCGGATGAGCCGGCGGACGGCGTGGAAGCTGTGCTCGCAGGCCGGGATCCTCTCGTCCGCGCAGCGCCGGCGACGTGGGAAGGGCAAGAAGGCCGGCCCGCCGGTGTTCGACGATCACGTGCAGCGGGTGTTCCGCGCCGATGCCCCGAACCGGCTGTGGCTCACGGACATCACGGAGCATCGGACGAGCGAAGGCAAGCTGTACTGCTGCGCGATCAAGGATGTGTTCTCCAACCGCATCGTCGGCTACTCGATCAGCGACCGGATGACCGCGAAGCTCGCCGTCGATGCCGTCCGCAACGCCGTCTCTCGTCGCGGTGAGGTCGCCGGGTGCATCCTGCACGCTGACCGGGGCAGCCAGTTCCGCAGCAGGGCGATGGCCCGCGAGCTGCGCCGTCATGACATGGTCGGATCGATGGGTCGCGTCGGCGCCGCCGGAGACAACGCCGCCATGGAGTCGTTCTGGTCGCTGCTGCAGACGAACGTCCTCAACCAGCAGCGGTGGACGACCCGGCAGGAACTCCGGCTCGCGATTGTCGTGTGGATCGAGCGGAAGTATCACCGCCAGCGCGCCCAAGACACCCTCGGCGGCTTGACGCCCATCGAGTTCGAAGCCAAGCTAGCCGAGCCGCACACACTGGCGGCCTAAACCGAACCTGTCACCAGTTCGTTCCTCACGCCCATGCGCAGCGGCGAGACCAAGAACGCCGCCGGCGCTGATCAGCAACATCCGTGCGTCGCGAGCGCTCCGTTCCTGCCATGCAAGCGACGCTAGGGAACGGCTGTGGGCACGACGTCAAGAACGAGTGCCTCGATCTTCGGAAGGAGCGCCTTCTGCTCTAGATCCGCCCTAATGAGCTTGCGCGCCGCCTGGAACGTCTTTGCCCCGCTGACGTCGACCTTGCTCGCATCGTCTTCCGCTTCAGCAACCGCCTTTACGAGGGCGACGTGGGACTCGTTGCTTGCGTCGTATGGCTGGATCAAGGCGCGGAACACGTTCTTGTCGATGTCTCGTAGCCCGAACAGGCCGACGGCCATAAACGGCTTGACGCGCTCAAGCACGGCTGCGGAGTTGAGAATTCCGACGAGGTAACGTGCTTCGTCAACGGTGTTTGTGGCCGCCCAGTACAACTTGTGGTCGATGATCACATCGGCATCATCGACCCGTGCCGCAGTAATGGCATTGCCGGCCTTCGTATAGACGACGCGCTGACTCGCGGACGGGAGCTGTGCGGAGAGCTGGCCGATGTAGTCAATGCGATCGAGGAACGACCCAGGGTCGTTCGCCGACTTGTTGGCGTTCCAAAGCTCTTCCGCCGCAACCCACCAGCTTGAGAGGCCTTCATGCTCAGCGATCTCACTGGATGAGAGAAGCTTCCCGGTCTTCGGCGAGATCGGTAGCACTGCCTTCAGAGGCGCCGTGGTGCGGAACGGAAGTGTGGTCTCACCGAGATAAACAGGGCGGACAAACGTCTTCTCGACTACGTCTGAGATCGCCGGCAGCGACTTCCACGGCGGCTTGTCCTGGTTCGTCTTCCGGGAGACGACTGGAACACGCCCAGCGCCAGCTCCTAGCGGGCTCGACTTTCCTTCCTCGACGAACGTCAGCATTCGAGGAGCGAGCACCGCCCCCTGACGGAACCTCTTCCGATAGATCGAGAATGTGACTGCTGCGTCTTCTTCGCTTGTGACCCCGACCGTGGTCACATCTCGTGTTAGGCGCGGGAGCATCTCGTCCCAGGTGACGTTGGACTTTGCGCCCTTTGTCGACCACGCCTCGACCTCTGCGGTCATCGCCTTGGAGGTCGTTCCGCGGTTACCGACGACGACGGCTGCGTGATTGGGGAATCCGGTCGCCGCATGCTGAAGGTCCCAAGCGCGGTCAAACTGCACGCGCAGGTCGAGAATCGTGCTCCCCCAGCGCCCCGACCGGAACTCAGCGTGGGGTTGGCGGGTGAGAATGCCGTGGGGAACGATCATCGCGAACCTGCCACCTGCCCGAAGGTATAGCTCCGTGGCCCGCACAACGAACAACGGGGCGAGGTCCCTGCCGGTGGCACCGGCTCTGCCGGTGATGAGGCCGCGCGCTTTGAGCATGGCGGTGAAGCGCGTCTGCATCGGACCGGTCATCGCTCCATATCTGAGCCAGGGCGGGTTGCCGACGAGGACATCGACCTTGTTGTCGTCCGCGGACAACCATGTCGGACGAACGAGATTGCGGACGTAGTAGCCCCAGATACTGTCGCGTCCATCGGCGTGCAGTCTGCGCATGGTGTCGTAGGTGGCGACGAGAACATCCGTGTCCTGCTCGGGGATGCCGAACTGGTGCAGCGTCGGCGAGATCACAGTCTTGCTCGTCCGATTGCTTGTATCGGACGCCTTGTCTGACATCGCGTTGACGAGTCGATCGAAGTTTGCCGCGTCCTGGAGGACCGACTTCGGGAAGACGAGATCGTCATGGAAGAGTGCCGCACCAGCCTCCACAAGGTCCGCACCTGAGGTTGCGATGGTGAGCTGCTCTTCGGACGCGAAGATGTCCGCCTGCTGCTCCCATTGCAGGGAGTCGCCGAGGTAGACAGGCACGACGAGGGGCCCACGGTCGTCGGCGGTGAGCCGTTCCACGCCGAGAGCGAGCAGGTACGTAACGCGGGCAATGGTGACCGCCACAGGGTGGACGTCCATACCGGTGACGTGCGACGTCACCCCGCTGATCGCGTCGCCGTTCGACATGCCGGCTTGCTCCGCTGCGGCGAGGTAGCGGCGAATGGCGTGGAACAGGAAGGTGCCCGAGCCGCATGCCACGTCCGCGACGCGTTGCGTCAGGGGCTCGTCTACGTTCGCGTCAACGATGGCTTGAGCCAGCCAGTCGGGGGTGTAGTACTCGCCTAGTGCCTTTCGGTCGCGGGTGTCGATTACCGATTCGTAGAGGAGCTTTAGTACGTCGTGCTCGACGTGATCCCAGTTGAACTGGGCTATCCGTCGGGCGACGTTCGCGATGAGCTCTTCGCCGCCGTCGACGTCGAGGAGCCAGTCGAAGAAGTCCGCTTGAACGACACCAACGATCTGCGCGTTCGAGAACTCAGTGCCGAGGCTGAGCTGCTTCGCGCTGATCCCGCCCTTTGCGCTCACGTCGAACCCGAGGGCGGCGTGAGCGATGATCTCTGCAGTGAGAACGAGCAGGGTGTGATTGATGAAGAGGGTCTCGTCGTCTTCGAACGCGGACCCGAAAGCGGTGCGAAGGAGCTTGGCCCATAGTTCGCGCTTGAGTGAGACCTCCGTGTTGCCTGCATTCGCTTGATAGAGGTCTCGGAATGCGGCGACATCGAGGAGGTGCGCCGGGGAGTTGGCTCCGAGTCGCCGGACAATCTCGGCTGGGGTGGGCTTCACCTGCGTCTGCGTCGACAGGACAGCCTCAAGCCACCCCACGAGAACAGCTGGTTCCTTGCCAGTCATGTCCAGGTCGGCGACGAGTCGACGCCCCTCGGCACCGACGTTGAACAGCAGCCACAGAACGCCATCAGTGAGGACGCCGGAATAGTGGGCGCCCGACTGCTCGGTTCGCGTCGCGATGTACCCCTCAAGCTGAGACTCACCATCAGCCCGCACGGTCTGGTTGCGCAGGTCCTTCTTGACCTCGATCGCCAGTTGCCCGACTTCAACATCGATACGTCGGCGCGTGCCGTCCGCGGACGGCGACTCCATGTGCGCCTGGTCGGTGCCGATGTTCAGCTCGCCGACGGTCAGTAGCCCATAAATGTCCGCCTGGATGTCCGCTTCCGTACGAGCCGGATGGCGCTTCACCAGTTGGGCGATCAGGAGGTCGCGAGCAGAGAAGGAGGCCACCCTCCCACGCTACCGAAGCGGGGCGCGGAGTCCTCGGACCTCGCGGGTCCGCGAGTCGGCGCGTTGTCCTCTGGCGCTCAGCGTCGGGCATGCCGACGGCTGCGCTCAGGTGGGTGCGTGGGGGCTCGATCGAGCCATGGGATAGCCGCGCACCTGGGCCTCACTGTCACTAACGCCCGTAACTCACCCTACGTCGCACAGCTCCCCTCTCGAAGTACGTCCCATCTCAGAGGAATCTGCGATCCGGAGACCAGATCGACGGCCTCTATCCTGACTGTTCTGTCAGCGCGCCGAGTGGGAGAAGCGTCCGAGCCGGATCGTCGATGCCGCTAGTCAATGGCAACTCGCGCTAAGCGGAGCCGGCCACAATCGAGCCCGGTAGAGACTTAGCGGAGGATGACGCCGGGTTGGAGGGTCTCAGTGCCTCCCGCCTAGGAACGCCCGCGCCGCGCATTCAGATCAGCGACGGGCGCGAGCGAGGCATCGCGAAGATCTGCCGTACTCCTCGATCGAACGACGCCGTCGCCCTGAATGGCGAAGGTCACAATCCCGAGCATCAGGTCCTGGACGTCCTGTGCACGGACATCAAGGAGTCGAGCGAGCTCGGAGAATCCCTGACCGCGGCTACGCATGTCGCTCATGACT
>RRZU012403571.1_pt1 | contig 18481 bp, 14 predicted proteins | sample 2165561 | NCBI WGS metagenome assembly RRZU01 (sample SAMN10456909, study PRJNA506462) | wastewater metagenome | isolation source: wastewater sludge | place: USA: Moscow, Idaho | reverse complement strand
GGCACGAAACTGAGGGTTCAGGACCATGAAGCCTGTCAGCCGCACCTAACAATCTTTGGCTGGTCTGGCAGTATGCCAAGTCGATGCTTCTCGTCGACTGGAGGGCCATGCGGCATAATCCTGATCCCGGCATAATATGCCTTATGCCGAATTCGGCATAAGGCATACTGGAAGCCCCAGAGGCCGGTCAGACCGAAGGTCGCGGCGCAGCGTTTCACGAAGGCGATGACCTGCGCGGGATCGCCCGTGCCCTCGTCGCGCATCCAGAGCATCGTGCCGCCGTGCTCGGGCTGGATCGACAGCGCGAACCCGTCCGAGGGTGGGTCCTCCGTCGCGTTCTGTTGGGACAAGGCGGTATAGAGCTCGAGCGCGCGGGCGGCGTTCTCGGGCGTGCCCACATCAAGCAGGCAGGAAAACTGGGTGTAGTAATCAGCCATGACAGCCTCCGGACAGGCGAAGGCCCGGCGCGCGACCGGGCCGGTTCAGGGGAAAGGACGAGGACATCAGGCGGCCTGCGGCAGACTGAGCAGCGCCGCCGCTTCTTCCCGCCAGACGGGATCGACCAGCCGCGCCTCGAGGAGGCTGGCGCGGTCCCGCAGGGTGCTTGCGACTTTGCGATCCCCGCGCCCATCGGCGGCGAAGGCCTCGCCGCGCAGGCTGCTGGCTTCTGTCACGATCCGGCGCGCCTCGGCGTCCGAGGCGACGGGCGGTTGCCAGAGGATGACATCGGCGCGGATCGCTCCGGCGAGGACGAGGCCATGCGCGCGATCCTCGATGACCGCCAGATGCGGTCGAAAACCGGGAAGTGCGACCGCGCCCGGATAGTCGCCATTCGACACGACGAGGGCAGCAAGGCGCATGGCCTCTTCGGGACAGGTGACTTCGCCGAGGGCAAGACAGTGCCCCCGCGGCGCATCGGCATCGTCAGAGCTGATGCGGCCGAGGCAGGAGACGCGCAGCGGCAACCTCCACGCGCCCTGCAGTGCGGGAAGGACGTCATGGGCCAGGATCTGGCCGATTGGGCGGAAACCGCCCTGTCGGGAAAGGGTCATCAGGATCACTCCGCGACGGGCGGCGGAGGCCTCTCCTCCACCTCGCACCCGTCACGGCCAAAAGGCCCGCCCTCTTCCTCTCCGCCGGGGGCTGCGGCCCCGGCGTCGCGCGTGCCGTCGCGCTGCCATGGCGGCGGAAAAGCCCGGAACCCGCATGCGGGTCCGGGCCGGGGGAGTGAGGCGCGGCCGCGCCTCAGGCCCAGGGATCGAGCTCCAGTTTCACCATGCTCTCCTCGCCGTCGAATTCATCGGCGGGCATGGCGCCATGGGTGCCGTCACCGGCCTCAAACACGACGATCGACACGAGCAATGTGGCGGCGAGCTGGCGGCGAAGGCGATGGCATCTGCGTAGGACATGGGTTCCGGCTCCTGTCTTGGAGGCGGGGGACCATCCCCCGCGCGACAGGCGCCCGACGTGTCTGACCGGATCTGCACTCACCCTGGCGCGTTCAGATCCCTGAACGCCGAGGGCGGCACGTGCGCGTAAGCCGACCCCTCTGGGGTTGAATGCCTAAAAGACGGATCAGACCAAGGTCAGCGAATGGAAGCGGGGGATGGTCTTTGCCGCAGATCGGATGCCGGAATCCCGTCACAGATGCCCTGCCGTGCCAGCCTTGACGCGCAGCGGGTCGTTCCGAGCAGAACCGCAGGCCGGTGCCCCTCCGGCCTATCTCGGCACTTGAATGCGGGCAGAGAGTTCCGGTGAAACTGGCACTTGATCCACGAACTGGCATGCAGCCACGCCCTGTATCGACGGACAGGGTCGCCAGGGCTTCAGTCCCAGAGCCCCTCCGCGATCTCGCGCGCGACCATGGCACGCGCCCTCAGCATGAGCTCGTCACCGGACAGGTCTGCATGACCAAAGAACCGGGCCCTTGCGCCATGGAGCAGCCAGTCGGCGTAACGGCAATACTCGCGCGCTTCCAGACGGAAGGCGCGCAGGTCTTCGGCCCAGTGGGGCTTGGGTTCCACGACGACGGTGATCCCGTCGCATGTCTCTTCCCAGGGAAGCGACCGCTCGGTCACCGGGTTGGTGCGGTCCTCGCGGAAAATCTCGTCGATATCGATGACAGGGGGCATGGGGTCTCCAAAAGCGGAAAGGCCCGGCACATGGCCGGGCCTGGATCTGAAGATCGCACAAGATGGGGCGACCTGCGCCGCCCCAGGATGATCACTCGGCAGCAACGGGGCGTTGCGTCTCATCCTCATCTTCGGTCGGTGCATCGTCCTCACCCGCGAGGAAGTCGGGCAGGTCTTCGCCCTCGGATCCCGACGCCGGATCGACATCGTCGGCCGCATCCGGAAGCGCCCGGCGAAGCGGTTCCGGCAGCCAGCCGGTATCCGCCAGCAGGCGCTCGGCCTCCTTGGCCATCTCGCCCTTCTTCAGGTGCCCGATCAGATCGGCCGCGCGGTCGCCCGCGCCCTCCCGCACCGCCTCGATGATGCGCGGCTTGGTCACCCGGCCGAGGTAGTTCTCGACCGTGGGCCGCCAGCCCGCCGCGACCATGTCGAGGCCGGTGGCCTGCGCCAGACGATCCGCTTGCGCGAGGCGCTGTGCCAGCCCGTGCTGGCTCACCCCCATGCCGCCATAGGGGTTCGGCTTCTCGTAGAGCGCGTTGACCCCGAAGCTCACGCAATGCGCCAGAAGTTCCAGACGCGATACGTCGTCGAGGGCGTCGAGCCAGTCCCAGAGCGCCGTGTCATCGGCCGGCACATGACCGCCCCAGCGCTCATGCCGCTCGGTGATCGAGAGGGCCGAGGCGCTGTCGCGCAGATCCTCGGCCTGCGCCGGGAAATGCACCTCGCGGACCTGCGCCTCGAGGCAGCCCCGGCCCGATTGCCGCAGGAAGCTGTCCGAGACCAGCCGATGCAGAAGCGCGGTCAGGGCGACATGGGGGGATTTCGCCACGGCATCCCGCAAGGCCAGCGTGCGATGGGCGGTCAGTTCCGTGACAAGGCGGTCCGGCAAGGGCCGGATCGCGTCCGCCGCATCCTCTTCGTCGTCGCCCTCCACGGCCGCGCCGCCGATGGTGATGACAGCCCGCTGCGGCTGGGCCGGTTCAGCCCCTGCGGGCAGAGACCCATCTGCGCCATCGGCACCCTCACCCTCGGGTTCCGGGACCGCCTCGTCCTCGGGCCGGACACACCCCCGCTCAACCCGCAGCCGACCGTCGGCGTCGATGCTGACGAAGGCACCGGCCTTTGCCATCTGGCCGGGGGCATAGACCATCGGGCGGCTGTCGAAGGCCTCAAGCGCCGCCTCAATCTCGCCGAGCCGGTGGTCGATGTCATCGGGCAGTTCCTCCGCCTCGGCATACTCGGCTTCTAGCCGGTCGTATTCGTCGCGCAGCGCTTCGCGCGTCGCGCGCTCGTCGTCGGTCAGGTCGACGGTCGTGCCCGCCAGTTGCCGCAGCCCCTGCAGGTGGCCGTAGGGGAAGTTCACGGCGACCTCGATCCATTTCCAGCCCTCGGCGGCGATCGTCTCGGCCTCGGCCTTGAGCTTTTCACCGACCAGACGGTCGAGCAGGACCGGGTCCTGCAGCCAACCACCGTCGTCCTGCTGGAACAGATCGCGCAGGACAGAGCCGCCCGCAGCCTCATAGGCGTCGATGCCGACGAACAGGGCCCGTTTGTCCGAGGCGCGCACCGTGGTTTCGGTCAGAAGGCGGCGGATGTGATAGGGCTCCTTCTGCCAGCCGTTCCGGATCGCCTCCCAGACCTGTTCCTGCCGGGCGTGATCCTCCGAGACCGTGAAGGCCATCAGCTGCTCGAGCGTCATGGCGTCCTCGGAATAGATGTCCAGAAGCGCGGGCGCGACCGACGCGAGGCGGAGGCGCTGCTTGACCACCTTGGCGTCCACGAAGAAGGCGGCAGCGATCGCATCCTCGGTCATGCCCTTGTCGCGCATGGCCTGGAAGGCGCGGAACTGATCCAGCGGATGCAGCGGCGCACGCTCGATGTTCTCGGCGAGCGACAGCTCGTCGATCAGGATGCCGGTCTGCGCCTCGGACAGGACGCAGGGCACGGGCGCGGTCTTGGCGAGGCGCTTCTGCTTGACCAGAAGCTCCAGCGCGCGGAACCGGCGCCCGCCCGCCGGGACCTCGAAAAGGCCGGTTTCCTGACCATCGGCGTCAAGGACGGGCCGGACATGCAGGGACTGTATCAGCCCGCGCCGGGCGATCGACTCGGCCAGTTCCTCGACCGAGACCCCGGCCTTGACGCGCCGGACGTTCGCCTGGCTCAGCACCAGCTTGTTGAAGGGAATGTCGCGCGAGGACGACAGCGTGATCTTGTGAATGGCAGAGGCCATGGTCGCAACTCCATGACGGGCGCCGGCGAGCCTCTCTCTCCGGCCTCCAACCCGTCACGGAACCGGCCCCCCCCTCTCCCTCTCATCGGGGTGGCTGCAGCTTTGTGCATGTCGGGGCAGTCGTCAGACAAGTTCAACACTGGCTATTGTTACAAGAAACCAAAGGAGGTTTTTTCCAAGTCGTAGGCGGACGCATCTTTGCCCTGAAAAGCACGATTGCCCGCATCAAGACACATGCTTTGCAGTGTGTGCCCTGGACACCCAGATGCTAGCCCAATCAGGGACCGCCCAAGCTGCCAAGTATGTGTATTGCTTCGTCGCGATCCCCTGCCGGATCATAATCTGTACACCCGATCGCGCTGGACGACATCCAGACCTTGCGGCCTTTGGCCACGCAAAAGGCGTCGTGATTGTTCACTCGTCCACCGTTGTTCCGGCAAACCAAGCAGGACCTGATCGTCCGACTATTCTCAAAAGCTTGCTGGACTATGAAAGCACGCATATGATCCCGAACCGTGTTCCACGACCTTGTCGGATGCCCAAGCTTAACATCGACAATAGCATGAGCGAGGAGGTGCGGATCAGAGAGGATCTGCTCCTCGTCCCGGGTTCCCACCCCCAATTCCGAATACCAGACTTTCCCGCTTTTATAGAGCAGAAGCGCAAGTCCATTCGCCGAGCAGGGAGTCTTGCACAGATGCGGCGCTGTATCTGGGTTTGGAAGATTGTGGCACCGAGTACATCTAAAACCAGTATCGATGCCATCCCGCAAGCGGTTGGCCGCATCCTCGTTTTGAATGTCAATTTCGATGATCGGAAGGCCGCTTGATATTTTGGTCTCATCGCAGGGATGGGTCACGGCGATCTCAAGGAGCATGCGAGCGTCGGACTTGCTCGAGGACAGCAGAATGTCGGCTATGAAGCCATCCACCCCTGCCTCCACAGCGACCTGATCAAACATCGTCGTAAGGTCTGTCCCATAGGGCACGCGTTTCGCCGTGCATGAAAATCCAAATGCTTCCTCATAATAGGAACAGACGACCGGACGGTCCCGAGTTAACCAGTATGGCTGACCGGTCCGGATGGCCTCGCTCAGCACCGAAAAAAGCGTCATCTTGGCAAGTTGATGCAGGTAAGTCTCGTTGTGGCAGTCAGCCGGACGGCCCGCTTTGTGTTTGAAATGATGCTTCCGGGTGCGCCCCAGGGCAGGGACCATCAGATGGCCACAGGCTAGGCAGGTATAAGGTCCTTGTGCATAGCGGTCATCCGAGTTGACCTCACATATATCAATCAGATCCCCTTCGCCGGTCCGTACATAGCGGCTGGCGTCAGGTCCGTACGATCCTGTCGGAGGGCGCGCACGCCCCCAGCTTGGGGCTCCGATGTCAACGTAACCGCGGCTGCGCATCTGTTGCTCCTAGATCAGTCCGGCGCTTAACATTGACCACACCGCAGCGGAGCGAAACAGGAATTTGCCCATGTGTTCGACCCTTGATCGCTATCACGGTTTTCTTGCGCTGTTGCGACCGACATGGCACATCTTTGGGATGACAATCCTCGCGTCCATGAACTCGGTAGCTTGAGGAAAGACTGCGCAGATTAAGTTGACCGAGGGGGAGTATGTTTCATCTCACAATGCGGGTCGCCTGGCATGGTTCGCGCTGGAATGGGCGGGTGTGCCCGGCTCCTTCGTCAAACGCGTTCTGTGTGGCGCTTGATCGTATCCGGGAAGAGAAGGACGACGTTGCGGAAGATGCCCTCGCTGGCAGGGCGTGGCATGAACTGACTCAGGGCGAGCTGCCGCCCTGCAAAGCTGAATCCGGCGCCTTCATGAACGAGACGGAGTGGACACGTCGGTTCAATCACCCCTATGCGACCATCAAGAAGGCGGCGGCGACACACGGACACTTGGAACCCACAGATGTGAAGGTGCCGCCCTTCGCAACATTCGCGGTCCCGTTCGGCTGGATGTTGCGGAGTGAGCAAGCCGCCATCGACGCAAAGCTGCCTAGCCCGTTGCCATCTGACGAGGAGTCGCCGTTCGCGAGCCCCTGGGTGTTTGGCCGCGCCCGACAGACGGCGATAGTTGACCATGTATTCAATCACCTTACCCCCGAGCGCTCGCTCGTCTTCTTTTATTGTAAGGAGGGCCAGCCACTCGGCGACACGGTGCCCCGTCTGGTTGTCGGTGTCGGTCGCATCCAATCTATCGCCCCGGTGAAGTACTACGACGCGCCTACGGGCAAGAGCGCTTATCCGATGTGGGATCGCCTTCTCCGACACTCGATCCGGCCGGACGGCTTCGACGGGTTCCTCCTGCCATATCACGACTATCTCGAGCCAACCGGCGACACGGCGGAGGACGCCCGTCGAGCTGAGCTTCTTGCAGAGATCGCAGTCCCAGCCGATCCGGCCCACATGCGGGTTTTTTCTTATGCTGCAGAGTTGGCTCCTGCGGATATTGCGCTTTCCACGCTGATCCGATGCCTAGAGTCAGTGCGGAAGATCCGCTCCCATGGGATCGCTGCGGGACCATGGGAGCGTCGTGAGGAATGGCTCAACACGCAGATTGGCCAAGCTTGGAAGGATCGGGGCGCGTTCCCAGGGCTCGGTTCGGCCCTGGAGGCGTTGGGCATGCGACTGGGCACGGCGCTCACACTCGAACTGCTCGCGTCGGGCGCGGTCGGGAGGGATGAGGACCCCTGGCCTCACATTGATGCTTTGCTGCGTGGCCAGACGAGGCCGCCGCAGCCCACCTATGACGCTGATCTCAAGGCGGTACGCGACACCTGGCTCAACTTGGCGGACGAGCGTCGAGCGCTCCTGAAGCTGCTCTCGCGTTTCGCTCTCACCCCGGCCCAAGCGAGCCGCTGGTTTGATCCCAACAAGCGCGCCGCGGCCTGCACGGCTCTCACTACCGACGCCGAAATCATCGAAAACCCCTATCGGATCAGCGAGGTCGACCTCGGCGACGCGAAAGAGTCGGCGGTCTCGGTTGGAACGATCGACCGCGGCCTCCTGCCGGACGCGACCATCGCCGCCTTACACCCGGTGCCCAGTCCATCACTTGTTCAGTCCGCAGCGGACCCGCGCCGCCTACGTGCTGCGCTTGTTAGTGTGCTGCGCCGCGCGTCGGAAAACGGTGACTCGTTACTCAGCGTTACCGAAGCTGTGGAAAAAGTGGCCGCGCTCCAGCTAGCCCATCCCTGTCTGATCGGGGTTGATTGGCCAGCCACTAACGCGGCGGCACTTACTGGTGTTGTCGAACTCATCGACCTGCCCGCGCCGCAGGGTCAGCACACCGGGATCTCCGCGCTGCAACTCACCGAACTGAAGTTGCGTGAGGAACGGCTTCGGAGCGTCCTGTCGAAACGGGCAGGCAAGGCGGCCCCTGAGGTTTCTTCCGATTGGAAGAAGCTTCTGGTGGAAGCGATCGAGGCGGCAGGGGGGGCGTATGATCCAAACAACGCCCGTCACGTCCTCGCCATCGACGAACAGGCTGCCGCACTCGCGCGTGTGACCTCCCGGCGCCTGACTGCGCTTGTTGGGCGCGCCGGCACCGGCAAGACGTCGGTGATGGGAGCGCTCTTGCTGAACTCGGCGCTCGCTCGCGACGGCATCCTGCTACTTGCACCAACAGGCAAGGCGCGGGTCCGGCTAGGGAAGGCCGCCAATGCCGAAGCGATGACGGTTGCTCAGTTCTTGAATGAACTCGGAAGATACGACGGCGTCCGTCAGCGTCCACGGTTCCAAGGAAGGGAGAAGTACCGCAAAGAGAAGACAGTCGTCATTGACGAATGTTCGATGCTCACAATGGATGACCTTGCGGCGGTGCTCGAAGCGCTCGACCTCGCACATGTTCAACGGCTGATCTTGGTCGGCGACCCGAACCAGCTGCCGCCCATCGGTGTCGGACGTCCATTTGCCGACCTCACGTCATATCTACAGACTACGGAGGCGCAGAGCGACGCCGGCCTGCCGCTCGATGAGGCGCTGGCAAGGCTGTCGGTCGAGGTCCGCGCTGTTGCAGGCGCAGAACAAGCGTCGGACACGCTCCGGCTCGCCTCCTGGTTTACAAGGGAGACTCAACCCGTCGATGCCGATCGAGTGCTCAGCGATTTGGAAACGGGGCGGCCCTTCAACGACCTTGACCTCTTTTTCTGGACAACGCCCGACGAGTTGCGGAGCCGCCTTAGCGAGGCATTTCAGAAGCATCTTGGACTTACGCAAGCGGGTGATGTTTCCGGTTTCAATGCCTCGCTCGGCATCGACGAGCGCGGCTGGGTCTCTTTCGACCTGCCCGGCGGCTCCGAACATTGGCAGATCCTCTCACCGGTCCGCATGCATCCACATGGGGTGCGCGACCTCAACCGCTGGACCCAGCGTCGCTATCGTGCGCGCGAGCTCAAGGCGGCGACTGACCCATGGGTGGTAAGCCTCGGTGACGAGAACATCGTCATTCGTGACAAGGTTATCCAGGCTTCGAACCAATGGCGTAATGCCTTTGACGGGCAGCAGTCGGGTGACCACTATGTTGCCAATGGGGAGGTCGGGCTCGTCGGCAGCGGCAAGTCTCCGTGGCTGAACGTGATCTTTGCAGGCCGTCCCAACCTTCGGTTTGGCTACAGCGGCCGCGACTTTCCGGGCGGATCAGGGCCGCTGGAACTCGCCTACGCAATCACTGTACATAAATCGCAGGGCAGCGAGTTCCAGAAGGTGTTCGTCGTGCTACCCAAAAACTGCCGGCCGCTTTCGCGCGAGTTGCTCTACACAGCACTCACCCGTTCGCGCCGCCAGCTCGTCTTGCTCATCGAGGGCGATAGTCCTTCGGTCCTCTTCGACTACACTCGTCCTGAGAGGTCGGAGACCGCACGACGAAACACAAACTTGTTCCAGGGCGTCCTCCGACGAGTCGAGTCCGAGGTTCCATATGCCGAGAACCTGATACATCGAACCGAGAAGGGTCACTTGGTTCGGAGCAAGTCGGAGCTTGTGATCGCCAATATGCTGTTTCAATCCGGCGTCGAGTACGAATACGAGCGCGTGCTTGACGGAGAGGTCGAGCCTGGCCGTCTTCGCCCGGATTTCTCATTCGTCACGGCTGACGGCGATCTGATCCTTTGGGAGCATCTCGGCATGATGGCTCGCGAGGACTACCGAAAGGGTTGGCAGTGGAAAAAGGCGTGGTACGAAGCCAACGGCTTCACCGTGGGTCGAACGCTCTTCACGTCGCAAGACGATGATCGCGGCGGGTTGGATTCGGCAAACATTCGGAAAAACGTCGACGCGATCAAAACACTGCTGGATTGACCCGCGGCCGACGCTGAAACACACTGTCCATGCTGTCAGCTTAGGGGCTGCAATTATACTCCGGACCGCGCCACCCTTATCCGAGAGAGCGGCGCGATCCTTTAATGTAAGGCTGCCGCGACCACCTACAGCCCGCCCGATCCCGTGCGTCCGAGACCCGCGCGCCCTTCCCTCTGCGTTCTCGCATACAGCACCCGCTCCGCCGCGCTGATGCTGCCCTCGGCCCGCGCCACCTCGGCCCAGACCGAGATCGGGAAGCGTCCCTCGAAATGCAGATCCCGCTCGATGCCCAGACCGAAGGGCAGCCGGATCGCCGCCATCTCGGTCAGCGACCACGAGCCCAGTTCCGGATAGCCCAGATCGGCGAGGCCGAAGAGGATGTCGCCGTCCTCATCGAGCTCGGTGGCAAGCCACGTGCCTTGGCCGAAGGGGTTGAAGAACTTCACGACGGGAACGTGATCGGCGTCCCGTAACCGGCCGTTGGCAAGAAGTCGGGCGCGCTGGCTGGGGGTCAGGAGGATCATGCCGCTGCCCTCCCCTGTCCTGCCGAAACGGCCGCCACAGGCTCCGGCAGATGGGCCAGCAGCCAGTCCGCGGCCTTGCTCGCCTGCGAGGCCGCACGGACGATGGCGCGGTTGTCCTCGCGCAGCACCTCGAGCCAGGAGCCGATGTAATCGGCATGGCGCACGGTGGGCACGATCCCCAGCGCGGCGCAGCAGAAGGCCGCGTTCATTTCGGCCACCAGTTCCTCGAAGGCATAGGCCTTGGTCCCGAAACTCCCCGAGAAATCCCGGCCCAGCCGCGAGGCATGGCCCGTGGCGTGGCCAAGTTCATGGAGCGCCGTGCGGTGCCAGTTGATCGGCTCGAAATAGGCCTGCGGAGGGGGAACCTGGACGTAGTCGAGCGCCGGGACGTAGAAGGCCCGGTCGCCGCCGATCCGGAAGTCGATGCCGGTGGCGCGGATCAGCGCCTCCACCTGCGGCTCGATCATGCCGGGCGGTGGCGGGGCTGCCGCGACCGTGATCTCCTCCGGCAGGCCCTCGCATTGGGCGGCGTTGAAGACGGTGAAGCGCTTGAGGAAGGGGATCTGCCCGGGCGGATCGCCGGTTTCCCGGGCACGGCGTTTCTCGTCCTCGGGGGTGAAGCGGTCGGCATAGACGACGGTCGTGCCGCGCTCGCCCTTGCGGACATTGCCGCCGAGCGCCAGGGCCTGGCGGAAGGTCAGCCAGGCCTGCGACGGATAGCCCTGCTGGACCACCGCGCCCCAGAGGATCAGGATGTTGATCCCGGAATACTGGCGGGAGGTCGCCGCATTCCGCGGCAGCGCGAGCGGTGCCTTGGCCGAGGCCGTGCCCCAGGGCTGGACCCAAGGCAGCCGCCCCGCCTCCAGCTCCGCGATGATCCGGGTGGTGATGTCGTCATAGATGCTGCTGCGGGCGCCGCCGTCGCGGGGCGCGCGGTCCTGTCTGGCCATCAGGGTGATCTCCACGACGGGCGCCGGGGGCCTCTCCCCCGACCCTCAACCCGTCACGGAAACCCGGTCTGCACTCTCCCTCTGAGGGGGCGTTGCGGGGTCTCCCCGCTCGAAGGGGGTGCGTCGGCAACGCCAGTGCCGACCAGGGGGAAGGCTTTCCCCCAGCATCCGGACCTGAATGATCTGAGCTCACAATGCCGTGCTGCAGACAAACCGCACCGATTGCCGGCTCGGCGGATGTCAACGGGGATTCCTTGTTTGATCAAGAGATGCTAGGCTCAACGGGCTTCCGACCCGGTGGAGTCTGACTTGGGCTGCTTCTGACGACCGATCCATTTCGGGAGCCAAGCAATTCTCTCCCTTGATCAATTGACCGATCTGGGGGCGAGAACAAACCAACGGGTGCGTAAGGTCACACATGGCACGGAGCGATCTTCTTGTATCCTTGATTCGCGCGGGTGCGACCGGCGACAGAGAGATGCTGCGCTCCACCACCGAGGCGATGGTCGCCGAAGAACGTGCAAAGAAGCATTTCATCGTGGCCGACCGCATGCAACGCGCTTTGACGGCTGTTCCGATCACACCGCCTTCGCTGACGGCAAGCTCTCCTCACCAGACTGGACCCAACGGTCGTGAGGCAATCCTAGAGATCACGCCGCAGCTTCAGCTGGAAGACCTGCTCCTCCCTCTGCCAGCGCGGGAGAGCGGAAGACAGCTGCTTGAGGAGCATCGCAGGGCGGACGTCCTGCGCGCAAATGGCTACGAACCTCGGCACCGCGTCTTGCTTTCAGGGCCTCCTGGCAACGGCAAGACCTCGTTCGCCGAAGCCATTGCAGAGGGACTGGGCCTGCCCTTCTTCGTCGTCAGGTATGACGCCCTGATCGGCAGCTATCTTGGTGAAACAAACGCCCGGCTCCGGAAACTCTTCGACTATGTTCGAACGACCCCGAGCGTATTGTTTTTCGACGAGTTCGACGCCATCGGCAAGGAACGCGGCGATACACATGAAACGGGAGAGATCAAACGGGTTGTCTCCTTCCTGCTCATGCAGCTCGACCAGCTTCCCAGCTATGTCATTGTGGTCGCCGCGACCAACCATGGAGAACTGCTTGACCGCGCGGTCTGGCGTCGCTTCCAGATGCGCCTGTCCTTTCCGGCGCCGAAGAAGACTGATGTCACGGTGTTTCTGGACCGGATCATTTCGGGCTGGCCGGACGCCCCCAAATTGCCGCTCAGCCGCCTGGCTGGTAGACTTGGCGATGTCAGCTATGCAGAGGCGCTGGATTTTTGTCAGAATGTCAGGCGGCGACAAATTCTTGGTTTAGGGGAGGTTTCGGTTGATGAGGCATTGCGCGCGGAACTGGATCTTTGGACTTCGCGCGTTACGCCAGAGTTCATAAATGCCGAGCGATCCGACAAAACCCCTCCTGAGACTGACGCCGAGCGCTGATCAGCCCCGCCCAAAGGGCAAGCCGAAATACCCTCCGCCGCCAGCCGCTTTTCCGCGCGACCGTCAGACAGGCACCTTCGGTCCGAAATTCACGCGTCTCGCCGAAATTCTTGCACGCGGCGATGGGGCGCTTGAACTGCGCGCCGACCCTGCAGGGCTCGCTCCGGAACGGCTTTTGGTCTTCGAAGTTCGCGGCTCAATAGGCAGGTTTGCCGAGGCCATCCGCCAGGTTGCCGGGCTTGAACTGGTGGATGAAGAAGAGCTCGAGAGCGACGAGGAGGACAAGCAACCTGTCGCCTACCTGCTCGTTCCCGACATGGTGGCCCTGCGCAGCCTTGAGTCGCTGTGGCGGCGTTGGCAGGCCGGACAGCTGGGCCGAGGAGAAACACTTTGGGCCAAGGTCTTCGATCATCTCAGGGACCTGCGCGCCTGGGGACCAGACGACCGCGTTCAGTCGGCAGACAGGACCTTTCTGTCTTCTATTCTCGAGGGCCATCACGACAACGACCTGATCCGACTGGAGATCGAACTCGTCTTCAGGGCCAATGAGGCCTCCGCTCGGCAGAGTGAAGAGGAGACGACACGGGCGCTGATCGCGCGCGGGGGCCAGGTTCTGTCACGCTGCCGATTGCCCGAGATCTCCTACCATGCCCTGCTTGCTGATATCCCGGCCTGGGCTGTGCGCGAAATCATCGCGCGGGAGATCGGAGGTATTGCCGGCCTCGACGCCGTTATGCACATCCGTCCGCAATCCGAGGCCACGGCGGTCGAAATCGGTGATGCTGAAGACGCTCCCGAGGCCGCGGACCAGATCGCGGAACTCGGTGAGCCGATCCTTGCCATTCTCGATGGTGTCCCGGTCAGCGCTCATAAGCGGCTGGCCCGCCATATCGACCTCGACGACCCCTTCAATCTTGAGCCGGACGCGCTCGTCGTGACGCGGGCGCATGGAACGGCCATGGCATCCCTTGTCATTCATGGCGACCTCAACCGCGGCGAAACACCCCTGCCGCGCAAAATCCATATGATCCCGGTCCTGGGGAACAATGACGACTTCCCGCCCAACCGGCTCATTGTCGACATGATCTACCTGGCGGTGACTCGACTGCGCGATCAGCGCCCTGGGATCGTGATCGTCAATCTCTCGCTCGGGAATCGCTATCGGCCATTCCAGAACCACCTTTCGCCTTGGGCCCGCCTTCTCGATCGCCTGGCTTATCGCTTCGGCCTGCTCTTTGTGGTGAGTGCCGGCAATCAGGTATTCCCTTTCGGCATGCCGGGCTATGCCACCAGCCGGGACTATGAGGCTGCAGATGCCGCAAGCCGCGCGAGATCGATGATTGAAGCGCTGCATGGCGTCATGGCCGACCGCCGCCTGCTTTCGCCGGCGGAGACCATAAACGGCATAACCGTTGGCGCAGCGAACATCGATGCCGTCGGGCCTGCGGATCGCGCACTGGCGCGAGCCTTGATCGATCCCTTCCCGGCTCATGTCGCGGCGAACCCCTCGAGCAGTCTGGGTCCTGGCTTTGCCAGATCGGTCAAGCCAGACATCCTGATGCCCGGTGCCCGGGAACACATGGCCTGTGTCGGCAATCACCGACACATAGACGTTCGCCCGGCCATTGCGTCGCGCGGCGCCGGTCTCAAGGTCGCAGCCCCACCGCGGGCAGGTCGTGAAAATCTTGACGGCTATTCGAATGGGACAAGCGCAGCCGCTGCGCTGGCATCGCGGACCTGTCATCGCATTCACGACGCCCTTGAAGCGACCTACGGCGCAGCGTTTCTGCAGATCCCGGCTGTGCAACGCGCAGTGCTGCTGAAGGCCCTTCTGGTCCATCCGGCTCAATGGCCACGGGAGATCGCCGAAGTCATCAAGACGACGCTCGGACCTACCGGGGCCGGCCAAGCGTCGAAACAGAAGGACAATATTCGGCGCTTCCTCGGCTACGGCTATGTTGATGCGGAGGACGCACTGGCCTGTGCCGCCGACCGGGCCACCTTCTTTGCCACGGGTGTCCTCGAGCCCAATCGCATCGCAACCATCGATGTGCCGGTTCCGGTAGCAATCGGTGGCAAGGCAAGACCGCACAGCCTGTCGGCGACCGTGGCGTGGTTTTCCCCGGTCCTGCCGGGTCGCAAGACGTATCGAAGTTCTCGGCTGAAAATCGTCACACCGGCAGAACTCGACGCGCTTGCCGTTTCGACGGAGCGTTGGCATCCGGACGAAAATCAGAGCAATCGCGGGACGGTGAGTTCGCGACGCTGGAGCGGAGCGAATGCACCGGTCGTCACACCGAACATGACAGTACCATTGGTCATACAACGCGATCCCGATCAAGGCACGGCGATTGACGACGCCATCCCCTTCGGCGTGGCCGTGACGATCTGCATGCCGGGTGAGATCGGCATCTACGACGAAGTGCGAGCCCGCGCGGTGCCGCCGGTCCAAGCGCGCCCGTAACGTGAGTTGGTTTCCTAGCCGCCAATCAGCTTGATGCGGAACGAGGTCAACAATTCAGCAGATTGTTCTTTGCGGCGTTCTCTACCGCCAGGGCTCCGGCTCATAGGCGGCCTTGGCCACGACCTTGCTGGCATCCCCACGCGACCGGTAGCGGCCGATCAATTCACCGCTGGCGGCATCATCGACCGCCTGCACCCGGTAAAGGGACAGACTCTTGTCGCTGTTGGGCTTGAGCTGGAAGACCCGACCGTTCTTGCGGCAGTAGACGAATTTCGAGCCCTTGATCTGGGTCCAGGGACAATCGGCATAGGAGAGGAGCCGCCGCTCCCGCTCCAGGCGCGTCTCCTCGGAACGGCGCGCGTCCTCCGCCCGCTTTTCATCGCGCAACCGCTGCCATTGCGCGCCGATGTAATCCGACAGCCGCCCGATGATCGCGGGCATCTCCGTGCCCCCCGCCTTCTCGGCCTGATAGATCGCGAGGCACTCGGCTTCGAGCTTCGGTTCGGGATCGCCGAGATACTCCTCCTCGATCATCGATTTCATGCGCTGCTCGAGATCCGTCATCGTCAGGGCCGGTCCGGGCAGGCTGTTGAGGAAATCGAGCATGTCCTCCTTCGGGATCCAGCACTCGATCGCCGCGCCGAGGATCTTGTCGCGCGGCCCGTCCCACTTCTTCCAGACCGAACTGTCCCGATCGAGCTTCGTGACGATCTCGAGGGCCAGCTTGGCAAGGGACCGCTCCTCCCGCATGTGCCGCAGAGAGGGGCTGCGCACATACTCGGCCAGAAGGCTGTAAACGACCTGGGTTCGCTGAGACATGAACATGTATGGCACCACCCGTCGCCAATGCGACGTCAATGACATTGATCTGATGCCGTTGGATTTTGCGTCATTCGGGTTCGTCGATCAAGAACTGCGCCAAGTCGCCTACGGTTGCGAGCCGCTCTGGTCGCGGGATGCGTTCGGCCGGGGCGAGACCGGCGCGAACACATATCGGCGGAGAATTTGGGCACAGCTCCCCCGGTCTTTGCCATATGCTGGGGCGCGCCACGCTACGCTGGTCTGCGACCGGCGCGCCGAACACCGGCCAAACGCCGCCGGGGCTACACCTCTGAATCTCTTTGCATATCCGGAGCATCGCCCTGATCCTCGCCAGTATGACCTTGCGAGACCCATCAGAAACAGGCACCTTTTCTCCGAGCGACCGCGAAGCGCTGCTCGAAGCCCTTCTATTGGAGGGGCCAGAGCTTACGTTCACGCCGCGCGGCTCGCCGGACCCGCGGCTCAAGCGTCTGGTGGCGATCCTGGCTCGGCAGGCCGCCCGGGAGTGTTACGAAGAGGAAGTCAGGCAGGCCCGGGAAAGGCGGACGACCGCGCCCTGCGCCTGAAGGGAGCGCTTGCATGAAGGTCGCGATCTACGCCCGCTATTCGTCCGACAACCAGCGCGACGCGTCCATCGCCGACCAGTTCCGCCTGTGCCGCGTGCATGCCGAGAAGCAGGGCTGGCGCGTGATCGAGGAGTACAGCGACCACGCGATCTCGGGCGCCTCGATGATCCGCCCCGGCATTCAGGCGCTGATGGCCGACGCCATGCGAGGGCGGTTCGACCTGATCCTTGCCGAGGCCATGGATCGCATCTCGCGCGATCAGGAAGACATCGCCGGGATATTCAAGCGCATGTCCTACGCGGATGTGAAGATCGTCACTCTGTCGGAGGGCGAGGTGACGCATCTGCATGTCGGGCTAAAGGGCACGATGAACGCCATTTTCCTGAAGGATCTGGCAGACAAGACGCGGCGCGGTCAACGCGGTCGCGTCGAGGCCGGCAAGTCAGGCGGCGGGAACGCCTATGGCTACGACGTCGTCAAGAAGCTGGACGCCCGCGGAGAGCCGATCCGGGGGGACCGCACGATCAATGCCCAACAGGCCGACGTCGTTCGGCGCATCTTCCGTGACTATGCCGCAGGCAAGTCCGCAAAGGCCATCGCCTTCGCCCTTAACCAAGAGGGCATCCCTGCCCCGACGGGCGGTGACTGGGGCTTCAGCACGATCAACGGGAACCCGAAGCGCGGCAACGGGATCCTGAACAACGAGATGTATATCGGCAAGATCGTCTGGAACCGTCAGCGCTTCCTCAAGGACCCGGACACCGGGAAACGGCAGGCGCGCCCGAACCCGGAATCCGAATGGGTCATCCAGCAGGTCCCGGAACTGCGCATCCTCGACGACGATCTCTGGGCGGCGGTGAAGGCGCGCCAGGACCGGCACAAGATCGAGCCCGACGCCAACGGGCGCCCAGACCTGCCCAAGGTTCACACCCGTCGGCGTCCCAAGTACCTCTTCTCGGGGCTGACCAAGTGTTCCTGCTGTGGCGGCGGCTTCTCGCAGATCTCGGCCACGCTCATCGGTTGCTCGACCGCACGCAACAAAGGCACCTGCGACAACCGCCTCAACATTCGCCGGGATGAACTCGAGGCCCGCGTGCTTACCGCCCTGCGCACAAAACTCGTCGATCCCGAACTCTTCGCCCATTTCTGCGAGGTCTTCACACAGGAGATGAACCGGCTGCGGGTTGAGGGACGTGCGGGTATAGCGACGGCTGAAGCCGAGATTGCCAAGATTGATCGTGAGATCGACACGCTCGTGAACATGATCCTGAAGGGCGGTGCCGCTGACGCGATCAATGCGAAACTTCTCACTTTGGAGAGCCGGAAAAGGGAATTGCAGAGGTTCTTGGCAGAGGCACAGGAACCGCCCCCGATGCTGCACCCGAGCATGGCCCTGCAATACCGCAGGCGGGTCCAGCAGCTCTATGATGCGCTTCAGGGGGACGACGAGGAACGCCGTGTTGAAGCTGCAGAGGTGTTGCGGACGCTGGTGGACAAGATCATCCTGACGCCGCTCAACGGCAAGCTGGAGATCGATGTTCAGGGCGATCTTGCTGGAATCCTTGCGATTTCCGTACAAAGCAAAAACCCCGCAGCGTTGGCTACGGGGGCGCAAGTAAAGATGGTTGCGGGGGCAGGATCAGATCATGACTTGCAGAGCGCGCAAGTAAAGATGGTTGCGGGGACAGGATTTGAACCTGTGACCTTCAGGTTATGAGCCGAACCCGTTGATTTTTCTAATTCTTTTTATTTCAGCAACTTAGCAGACAAGCCTTTGAGATGGCGGAGTCATTTGCGTCCTTTCGGCGTTTCTCACCGGATTTGGAAGGATCGACGTGCACTCAGGACGCATTCGCAGGTTGACCAGGTGTTGACAAATAACCCGATTACGTGAGAGTGTCCGATCTTCTGTGTATCGGTGATCTGGTCCATGCTTCCTGAGAGGAGCAAGGACGATGACGATTTCGAACGAACTGCTGGACGAACTGCTGAAGGGCTGCAAGCGGCCTGAGGATCTGCTTGGCGATGCCGGT
>RRZU011371796.1_pt1 | contig 18484 bp, 13 predicted proteins | sample 2165561 | NCBI WGS metagenome assembly RRZU01 (sample SAMN10456909, study PRJNA506462) | wastewater metagenome | isolation source: wastewater sludge | place: USA: Moscow, Idaho | reverse complement strand
CCGGGAGTGTTGTTTCTCGCGTTAGGAACGACGCTGGAGAACCATACCGCACTGGGCAATACCCACCCACAAAAACGGGATAAAGTCCTGAACGTGGTGTCTATATCTGGGGTTGTGGTTGCTAGGTGGCGGGAAAGTCCTGGTGTTTATGGTGATGGGGGCATAATTCGGTCGGGTCGTTTACAATCGGGCTGGTTTGACCTGGTTAACAAGATAACCGCGAGAAAACGATCTTCACGTGCCCACCTCTCACAAGTATTTCGGGTGTGTAGACCGAAGCCGTGCCCACGACACGTCGCATAAATACGTCGTTGAGGTGGGTAGCACGCCTTCGCCCAGACCTGTGCTAGGTCTTCGCCTGGAGAGGTAACCCTTCCTTGGATAGTCGACCCCATCGAGGGGTGCTGTATGGGTCGACTATCTGGATTACCGTTACCTCTTCCCAAGAAGAGCGCGGGCAGCAGCGCTCGGAGGCGGGCAGCAGCGCTTGGAACGAAAAGGATGGGCCCGCAGATCAACATAGCCCTCACGACACGCCCAGATGAACACCACGTTCAGGCCTTTATCCCACAAAACACTCGGGAACGACGCCGTCGTCGTCCCCGCTCCGAATACACGGCCTCTCAATACACGACCTCCCAATACACGACAGCGGCCCACCTGGCGGTGGGCCGCTGTTCATGAGATTCAAGGAGGAGGGACGAGAGATTCAACGCCCGAGGGCGTCTCGCTCTTCAGGTTTGATCCGATGAATGTAGTGGTAAGAGGCGGGTAGATCCATCGACTCACACATCGCGTCCCAGACTTTCTGGGGATTGATGCCTGCGAGGATGGCCTGTGCAGGGCTCCGCTCGTCAAGAGCGGACAGGATAAGATCCTGAGCCAAACTCTGCCCGTAACCGCCGGGGAACGCCCAATCTACGGCGTTCCAGAATTCAGATTCCCTCACCTGAGCTTGGCGAGCTCCGCACGCACAAGCTCGTCCGGAACGGAGTCCGGAACACGCAGATGGGGAGGAATGCGCCCCTGGGCAAAATCGATACGGTCCGCGACCAAACGCAGAACGTGGCTCAGCGGCACGTTCAGTGCAACGCAAATAGATGCAAGAAGTTCAGAGGACGCTTCCTTCTGCCCGCGCTCCACCTCGGAGAGGTATCCCAGCGAGACGCGAGCATCAGAAGAGACTTCACGCAACGTGCGGCCCTGGCGCTGGCGGTACTCACGTAGTACCTCACCAAGTTCACGACGCAGAAGTGGCTGTTCCTGACGATTCGATTCGGGCATTGTGCCAACCTTTCGCGCGGCTCCATCACTTTTCCGGTTAACGCCGGTTCGTAGATCCATGCTCATCATTCTCCTTAACGCAGCAAAGTCAGGAATAATTCCCGGAACCTTCACACTGCTTCCAAACTTGAGCCGAGCACGCTCAAGTCTTTTTCCTTGATGCTCCTAGCATGTCAAGTGTAGCTGTGGGTTTCCTGAAAAGAGCCGGGAATTGGGGAGGACACCCCAGGTCACGATAAGTTTAACGACAAATGCTCATCCAATAGACCAAGTACGCATTCTATGGTCTGTTTCCGAATCTCTCCACGATCACCGCGCAAATGCAACAGCCTACTCCGCTCCCCAAGAGCGCCGGCGATTGCGATCCACACCGTTCCCGCAGGATGTCCGTCGACGGGCCCGGGACCAGCAACGCCCGTCGTCGACAAACCAACATCCGCGCCACATACCCGACACACACCACGGGCCATCTGGAGCGCGACGTCGCCGTCGACAGGGCCCGTCTCATCAAGCCGGCGCTGAGAGACACCAAGAACCGATGCCTTGATGTCTGTTGCGTAGCTGACAATGCCGCCGCGCAATACTTCCGAAACCCCCGGTACCGACACGAACGTCGACGTCAACGCTCCTCCGGTCAGCGATTCTGCACATCCCAACGTCAACCCACGAGTAATAAGTTCAGCAACACTGCGGGCAACATCCGTGTGGGGAATCTTGGTCCATTCGTCGGTCGCGGGCAACGGCTCTTCCCTCAACTATTTGTCCTGATCAGCCGACGACGAACTTTCCCGCGAAAGTCTTTGCGCGTCACGTACGTACTCAAGCGCGGAGACAATCGACAGGACAAGAGCGATTCCAATAAGCGCATAGGACGCCCAGATAAGGAACGTGGCAAAACCACTGGGAAGGAAAGCTGCCCATGGGATCAGCAGGCCGCCAATACCTAACGACTGGAAGACCATCTTGACCTTGCCCGTCCAACCCGCAGCCATGACTTCCACTTTCACCATGTACATGCGCATTAAGGTAATAGCGAGCTCACGTCCGATCATCAGAATCGTGACCCACCACCACAGGTGCCCGTGCCAGGAGAGCATGATAAGCGCAGCCGAAATCAAAGCCTTATCCGCAATGGAATCAGCGAGCTTACCAAAGTCGGTGATGAGGTGATACTTGCGGGCCAAGTAGCCGTCGAGCTTGTCGGTGATTGCAGCAAAAGCAAAGACAGCAAAAGCAATTCCCGCACGGCCCGGAGTATCCACCCAGTAAACGGCGATGAAGACCGGCACCAACACCAAGCGAAGCATCGTCAAGATGTTCGCAATGTTGAAAAGAGGTGCCTGTGGTGCCGTATCGCGTTCTGAACTACTCATTTCTCCAGCCTACCCAATCTTTCGGTTTACCGGGATTTTGCGCCCGCTTACATGAAACTTCGTCCAGAGCCCAAAATCTGTCGGCGCTCGTGGATAGAATTCGTCACAACCTGCTCAGGAGGAAAAATGCGCTCTTCTCGTATGCTCGCCGCACTTGGATCCGTCGTGGTTCTGGCTGCATGCTCGACCACCACCGTCGATAACTCATCCACCGCCTCGGATTCGGTCAGTACCGGCGCCACAGAGCAGCCGAGCTCTGCTCCAACGGCCCAGCCATCAACACTGACAATTCTCTCCGGTGGAGATATTCTCCCCCATCCCTCGGTGAATGAGGCGGCGTGGAACGGTACCACGTACGACTACACGCCGTTGTTCGCTGGTATCCAGCCCTGGATCGAGGGAGCAGATCTCGCTCTCTGCCAGCTCGAAGTGCCGATTGTCCCTCCCGGCGAGGAAATCTCGGGGTATCCGTCGTTCGGCATTCCCCCGGAGATCGCCACCTCGCTCAAGCAGATGGGCTGGGACGGATGCACCCTCGCCACTAACCATTCCATGGACCGTGGCTTTGCGGGGATCGTGGCCACGGCGGACGCCTTGGACGCCGCAGGATTGGGATGGCACGGAATCGCCCGCACCGCCGAGGAAGCGAAGCAGATCCAGTACTACACACTGGAAACGGGCGGGCGCACCGTCACCGTAGCGCACATATCCGCCACCACACTCACCAACGGCGTCCCACTTCCACAGGACGAACCCTGGTCATGGAACGTTATTGGAGAGTTCGGGATTCGCACCGTTGATGACATCATCGCCGACGCCCGCCGCGCACGCGAAGCCGGTGCCGATCTCGTGGTTCTCTCCCAGCATTGGGGAACCGAATACGTCAGCGAGCCAATCCAGGAGCAGATCGACATTGCCAACCAGATCGCAGCCTCCGGAGCGGTGGATCTTATCTTCGGAGACCATTCCCACGTCCCCGAACCCGTCGCTCACCTGGACGGTGGACCGGATGGCAAGGGCATGTGGGTCGTGTGGTCCATGGGCAACATGATCTCGGGCCAACTTGTCGAGAACAACGGCTATCGTGTTGTCGCCGGTCTAATGATGACCGCGACGGTTGACGTACCAGCTGAAGGGCCAGCCCACGTCAGCAACCTCGAATGGACAGTCGTTGCCGACGACGGCGATACGGATCGCCTCTTCCTCCTCAACGAACTGGTGCAAGGTCAAAGGCCGGAGGGGCTCTCCCTCACCGAAGAAGGTATCCAGGGCCGAGCAGACGCCACCTACCCCGTAATGGAAGCCGACGGGTCCAAGGAACGGACTGTCGCCCCTACGCCGCAGTCCACCTTGGTCTCTATAGAGAAGAAGTAAATGCGAGGAGGGCGGCGCTTCTCAAAGCGCCGCCCTCCTCCACTTCAACTATCGACCGGTCAACTGCCAGGCATCCTCACCGGAGTCACCTTCGTCGTCGTCAAGATCGTCGTACCAGTTTTTCACTACCGGACCCTGTGCGCTTTCGGCGAGAGGATCCGAGGCATAACGATTCACAGACGGCAGCACCTCAGTAGCGCCCTCAGGCGTTCCAGAATAATCCGATTGGGGTTCCATAATCTCCGCATCGACGTACTCGGTCGGCTGATCATCACCCGGTTGCGCGACGCCGTCGTTTAAAGCCGCCCCGTTACCGGAAGCCGGTTCGTCGTGGGGCTTCGACCGCAGCCGACTTCCTTGGCTTCCCTCGCGTAATCCAGCTTCCGTAGGCCGGTCCGCGTCGTCATCAAAAATCGACGGACGCTCACCGCGCAACATCGCCAGAGCCTGGTCCACATACTCAGGAGAGACGAGCACGTCACGCGCCTTCGAGCCCTCAGACGGCCCGACGATCTCGTACTGTTCCAGCAGATCCATCATGCGGCCAGCCTTGGCAAAGCCAATGCGGAGCTTACGCTGAAGCATGGAGGTGGAGCCGAACTGTGTGGTCACCACGATTTCGGCGGCCTGAAGCAATACCTCGAGGTCGTCTCCGATCTCCTCGCGCTGCTTCTTCTGCTCCTGAACCTCTTCGAAGTCATCCCGGTAGTGAGGCTGAAGCTGCTTCTTGCACTCCGCCACCACACGCTCGATCTCTTCTTCATCCACCCAGGCACCCTGCAAGCGGATGGGCTTCGAGGCACCAGCGGGCATGAAGAGGGCATCGCCCTGGCCAATGAGTTTTTCGGCGCCGGACATGTCAAGAATGGTGCGCGAGTCAGCAAGCGCCGACGTCATAAACGCCAAGCGGGAGGGAATGTTGGCCTTAATAAGCCCCGTCACCACGTCCACTGAAGGACGCTGGGTGGCGAGCACCAGGTGAATTCCGGCGGCACGGGCAAGCTGAGTAATACGCTGGATGGATGCCTCGACATCACGCGGGGCCACCATCATCATGTCCGCCAACTCGTCCACCACGACCAGCAGGTAAGGATAGGGAGCGAGAGTACGGTTCGGGTTGTCTGCGTGGACGGTCCCGGCGCGCACGGCGGCGTTGAAGTCATCGATGTTCTTGAAGTGGTAGGCAGCCATATCGTCATAGCGCGCGTCCATCTCCTTGACCACCCATTCGAGAGCCTCGGCGGCCTTCTTGGGGTTGGTGATGATGGGCGTAATGAGGTGCGGGATTCCCGCATAAATGGTCAGCTCCACGCGCTTGGGATCCACGAGGATCATGCGCACCTGATCCGGCGTAGCGCGCATCATGATGGACGTAATCATCGAGTTAATGAAGGACGATTTACCCGCACCCGTCGCGCCAGCGACCAGCAGGTGCGGCATCTTGGCAAGGTTAGCGATAACGAACTTGCCCTCGACGTTCTTCCCCACACCCACAGTCAGCGGGTGGGTGGCCTTCTGTGCCACCTGCGAGCGGAGAACATCGCCAAGCAGAACTGTCTCGCGATCCTCGTTGGGGATCTCAATGCCGATAGCTGACTTGCCAGGGATCGGCGACAGAATGCGCACATCCGCCGACGCCACCGCGTAAGCGATGTTGTTCGAGAGCGCGGTAATACGCTCCACCTTGACGCCCGGTCCAAGCTCCACTTCGTACTGAGTAACAGTGGGGCCGCGATGGAAACCCACCACGCTCGCGTCGACGCCAAACTCTGTGAACACCTGGGTGAGACGGTCCACCACCTTGTCATTCGCCTCGGTGCGCTCGGCGTGCGGCGCGCCGAACTTGAGACTGTCCGTTGACGGAAGCTGGTAGGTGACGTTGGGGTCGAGCGCCAGTTGCTGCCCCTGCGGGATGATCGCCGTGGAATCAGGGGCGGGAAGTCCACTGCCCGACGACGTCGCCCCGCCACCAGATATTCCCGCGGTTGCGGGGGATGCTGGCGCTGCGGCAACACTGGCGGCCTTGGAGGCCGTCGCCTTGGAGGCCTGCTTGTTGGCAGTCGAGTTACGTCGAGATGACACTTCCGGCCATTCGGGGGTCAAGGAGGCGTCGTTCTCCGGCGCTTTCTTTGTCGTCTTTCGAGAACGCGCCGCCTCTTGAGCTGCCGCGAGAGCCTGGGTGGCGGCGACGTCGCCGTCGACACTATCGATACTGCCTGCGGCGAGAACCTGCGTGGCGTCGATGGAATTGTCCGCCTTCTTCTTACGGCGGCGCTGCAAGAGGCTTGGCCTCTTGGGACCGTCCTCTTCTACGACATGCGGCTTATCATAAGGAACCGAGGGTGAGGCGCCACGAGCCGTTTCCGGTTTGGCGTCGGATTGCGCACGCGGCTCGGTCCGGACCTCGGCAACCTTGGCCCACACATCGTGCAGGGTCGTATTCGTCATGTAGAGGATGGCGAACAGCAAAACGATGATGAGAACCGGATATGCGCCGTAGGGAGAAAGCAGGGTGCGAAGAGTTGCCCCCACAACCCAGCCAAGGAGGCCACCGGCTCCCTCGATACCAGCGAAATCTGTCATTGGGCTGACCGGGCTGACAATGAGGTGAAGGACGCCGGTCACCGCTGTCACGATAAGCGCAAGTCCAACGTATAGACGCTTATTCGTCACCCGTGGTGACGTGCGGAAGACTTGGATTGCCACCACGATGAGCAATACCGGCACCACGATGGCAAGCAGGCCAACAGCGCCAGCCACCACGTGATGGATGATGTCTCCGAGGATTCCAGACAGCTGGAACCATTCGCGCAACGCAATAATAATGGCAAGGGCAAGAAACCCGAAGGCAATCCCCTCGCGCTTCAAACCACTCATCGGCTGGCGCTCGGGTGCTTTTTGTTGGGCAGCCTTCTTGGCGGCAGTACTCTGCGGCTTGCGCGGGGCCTGCCTCTTGTTGGCGTCTTCTCTCGGCACACGTGGACTCACATGAGGAACCCTATCGCCGCGAGCACACTGAGCAACACCCCGGCACGCGGCATTATGACCGACTCCTCGTCCCCGCCGAGATCAGAATCGGCTCCCAGGTGGGTAAACGAAGAGGTCACAGCACAGAGAGGCCGCGGATTTTTTCCGTGGCCTCTCTGAAACACGTGTGACCTTTTCACCGACACACCCCTCGCCTCCAGCGAGACGGCGGGCGGGGCGGCGTCGTTAAACAGCCACCACCGTGGGAACAATCATGGGCGAGCGGCGCAGCTTGCGCGAGACCCAACGGCCCATAACGCGGCGCATGGCCTGCTGCATACCGTAAAGATCCGCACCCTTCTCCAACGCCTCCTGCAGGGCGACGGTTACCTCGGGGAGGATGTCGTCGAAAACAGACTGGTCCTCGGCCATGGCGCGGGCCTGGATGTGGGGACCGGTGACGATCTGCTCGGCGTTCGGGTCCACCGCGGCGAAGATAGCGATGAAGCCTTCCTCGGCCAAGGTACGACGATCCTTGAGCTCAGACTCGGTGATGTCACCGATAGAAGAACCATCCACGTAGATCTCGTGGAATGGCACGGAGCCAACGAGCGAAACGACGCCGTCGTGCATATCGATGACAGAACCGTTCTCGGCCAAAATGACGTTCTCCGCGGGCACGCCCGTCTTCACAGCGATGGCGCCGTTGGCCACCTGATGACGTACCTCGCCGTGAATTGGCATGGCGTAAGCGGGTTCAAGAATGTTGTAGCAGTAGAGCAGCTCGCCCTGGGCGGCATGGCCCGAGACGTGCACCTTCGCGTTGCCCTGATGCACCACGTGAGCTCCGAGCTTCATGAGCCCGTTGATGAGGCGGAACACGGAGTTTTCGTTACCCGGGATGAGGGAGGAAGCAAACAACACAGTGTCGCCGGGGCCCGCGCTGATCTTCGGATGGCTCTTGTTGGCAATGCGGGCCAACACGGCCATCGGCTCGCCCTGTGATCCGGTGGACATGTAGACGCGCTGGTTCTCGGGGATGTCGCGCATATCGCCCAGATCGCGCAGCACACCCTTTGGCACCTCCAGGTAGCCGAGTTCGGAGGCAAGGCCCATGTTGCGCACCATCGAGCGGCCCACGAAGGCCACCTTACGGTTGTGGTTGGCCGCGGCGTTGAGCACCTGCTGCACGCGGTGGACGTGCGAGGCGAACGAGGCAACGACGATCTGGCCGGTAGCCTTCGCAAACACCTCGTCGATAACCGGGCCGATCTCCGATTCCGAACGAACGAATCCGGGGACTTCAGCGTTCGTCGAATCACACATGAAGAGATCCACACCCTCCTCACCGGCCTTCGCGAAGGCGCGGAGGTCCGTCAACCGGCCGTCAAGAGGCAACTGGTCCATCTTGAAATCGCCGGTAATGAGAATGTTGCCCTCGGGGGTACGGACAAAAACAGCAAGAGCGTCCGGGATCGAGTGATTGACCGCGATGAACTCCATCTCAAAGGGGCCCACCTTCTCCACGTCACCTTCAACCACCACGTGGGAGTGCGCGCGAATGCGATGTTCCTGCAGCTTCGCCTCAATAAAGGCGATGGTTAGCTGCGAGCCGATGACGGGAATGTCATTGCGCAGCTTGAGCAGGTAAGGAACGGCACCGATATGATCCTCGTGGCCATGGGTGAGGACAATCGCTTCGATGTCCTGAACACGATTCTTCAGGTAATCAATATCGGGAAGGATGAGATCAACACCGGGCTGGCTTTCTTCCGGGAAGAGGACGCCACAATCGACGACGACGAGCTTGCCGCGATACTCAAGGACGTTACAGTTTCGTCCCACCTCGCCTAGGCCACCAAGGGGCACAATTCTGACGGTATCTTCGGACACGGGCGCTGGCATGACATGATTACTCACCCGGCTATTGTCTCATGTCCCTATGACATTTGAGTACGGGGCGTGGCTCACGGGAGGCGCCCATCCGATTACTCGGCTACTCGGCCGCGACGACGTCGTCGTGTATCTTCGACGACAGCCGACTTCCTCACCCTGCGCCAACCGAACAACATCCCGCGCGTCAGGCGGCGTCGTCGTTCTTCTTCTTCAATCGCGACAAGATCCCGGTCACAAAACCGTGCTTCTTGGCCGCTTCGGCCTCCAAACGCTCCTGCTTCTTGTGCGTCATGATAGTGGCGAACTCGATCTCGTCCACCCCTTTCTCCCCTGTGGCAATGTCTCCCAGATCCCCGAGATACCTCACAACCTCGGTAATCATGGCGGCGGCAGGAACCGCAAGGAAGGCTCCAATGATGCCGAAGAGTCCACCGCCCACCGTGACAGACAGCAGCACCACGGCAGCATGCATATTCATCGCCTTGGACTGGAGCATCGGGGAGAGAATGTTTCCCTCGAGCTGCTGAACCGCAATGATAAGGACGAGAACGGCCAGAGCAGACGAGAACCCATTCGCCACAAGCGCGACCAGCACGGAGAGAGCTCCCGCCGAGAACGCACCGACGATCGGGATGAATCCGCCGAAGAAAGTGATAATGGCCAACGGACCCGCGAGCGGCACACCGATGGCAAAGAGACCGAGGCCGATAAAGAAGGCGTCAATAAAGCTGACGATCGCCTGGGTGCGGATGAAGCCACCCAGTGTCTTCCAGCACCTGGTAAGGATTTCCGTGAGATGCCAGCCCACACGGCGGCCGGTGACGCGACGCACCAACGGCAGGAAACGTTGACCATCCTTGAGAAAGAAGAACGTGAGAACCAGCACCGTCACCACGGTGACCACCGCGGAGGTGGCGGCCGAAGCTCCCGAGAGGGCCGTCTGTGTGATGGAGCTGGCCTGCCCCTGAATCCAGTCGGTCGCGGTGTCAATAAAGTGGTTGAGCTGTTCGTTTTGGATATTGAAGGGAGGCCCCGCGAGCCAATCGAGGATCGTCTGGACACCCTGCGTTCCCTGATCCACCAGATCGCGCGACTGGCGCGCGACGCTGGGAGCAATCGCCCCAATGATGCCGCCAAGAATCAGGAAGAATCCGAGGATCGTGGTGAGCACCGCCAGTGCGGGTGGGAACTTCCAGCTCCGCAGGCGAGCGGTCACCGGCCAGAGAATCGTGCAGACAATGAGCGCCAGAATAACCGGCAACACCGCACTCCAAATGAGGGCTCCGCCCTTCCAGATCACCCACGCTGCTGCGGCCACCACGATAAAACGTAGCGCCCATCCTGCGAGCCAGCGCCCGGCAGAGCCGATGACTTCACCACGATCGCGGTGTGTCTCCTGCCCCGAGTAACTTGAGGATGTCACGTCCTCATTCGCGCCCGTCATCACATCGGCGAAGTCCCGCTCATCAGAGCGGCCTCGACCCAACGGAAGCGGAAAATCAGCGACCGTCCCCTGGGTGGCAGCGATATCTTCGGCTATAGGCTGCTCGTTGACAGCAACCTGCGTGGTGGACAAGGGCTGTTTGCTTGAATCCGACGCCGCGGTTTCTGGCGTGCCAGTCTCTGTGCTCATGAAGCCATTCTGCCCGAGAGCGGACCCAATGTCTTTCCTGCGGCACTCCAGCGCGGACAATTTCACTATCTGATGACGCCTTGCCGGGGTGTATAACAACCGCCCGGTCAGTGTCAGGATCAACCCCTCACACGAACCGGGCGGTGGAAAAATCGACTGAAACGGCAGGCTACATCAAACCCTCGGCCCGCAACGTGGCTGCGAGCGCAGCGATCTGGGACTGCGAAGCGCCCACGAGCGGGAGGCGCAAGGTGGCCGAAGGAATGACGCCAAGAAGCTTGAGAGCTTCCTTCGCCATAACCGCTCCTTGCCCGCCGCCCATGATGGCGTTGATGACTGGAAGCTGCTTGACAGCCTCGGCACGGGCCGCGGGAAGATCACCGGCATCCACTTCGCTGACGAGATCACGCAGTTGCGAGGCGATAACGTGGCCGGCAACGGACACCACGCCGGAGGCGCCGTGGGCAAGCCACGCGAAGTTGAGGCCGTCGTCGCCCGAATAGTACTCCAGGCCGGTTTCGGCCATCTTGACGAATCCGGCGGCAACATCGCCCGTAGCGTCCTTCACGGCCAGAATGCGGGGATGGTCGGCGAGGCGCTTGAGGGTATCGAACTCAAGCTTGACACCGGTGCGGCCCGGAATGTCATACACCATGACCGGCAGTTCTGCTGCCTCGGTGACGGCAAGAATGTGCTGATAGACGCCTGCTTGGGAAGGACGGTTGTAGTATGGGGCGACGACGAGGAGGCCGTCCGCTCCCGATTCCTGGGCTCCCTGAGCAATGCGCACCGCGTGGGCAGTGTCATTAGACCCGGCGCCGGCCAGCAGGAAAGCACGGCCCTTGATGGCCTCCTTCACCTCTCGTACCAGCTCATCTTTCTCCGGCTGATGGGTGGTGGGCGATTCACCGGTGGTGCCAGAAATCAGGATCGAATCACAGCCCTGCTTGACGAGGTGATCGGCCAGAGCGACGGCGGAATCAATATCCAACGATCCGTCCTCATGGAACGGAGTCACCATCGCGACGGAAACAGAGCCAAAGACGCGCGGAGGAAGCACAGAGGTTTCAGTCATAGGTGAACCATATCGCGCACGTCACGTTCTCGCCTTGACGTGTCGCGATTCGGTACCGATTGTCGTGATTCAGCACCGGTTATTGTGACCGACGACGGCGTCCTGCGACCTCAGTCCTACAACGTCACCGGTTGCTTCGCCCACCAGTCCTGGATCCCCCGCTGCGTAACAAAACCGAGGGCCGGGCTGGCGAGCACGCGCCCACCGTCAAGAACATGGTGGCCAGTTCGGGATGTTCGGCGTCAAGTTCACGAGCAGCACGAGCAGCACGCCCACTCGACGGAGGCTATGCACAGATCTCAGGTTGATTGTCAGGTGCACTTTTCACGTTCTCGGTACGAAACAATAGGTCCGCCAACCTGCACAAATTGCACACCAGACCACATAACCACGGCGCTAATATCAGGTGAGGATGGTGCGGGGCTTGATTGGCAAGGCGGACAGCGACGCAGTTCGAGGTGTGAGTACGTGCACTCACACCTCGAACCAGGAGACTGGCTGTGGGCTTGCCTCAGAATGAGGAAGTTGTTCAGAGGGCGAAGCCCTCACGCTGCCAGGCAAGATTCCGTGACACCCGCAGTAGGCCACGGCCTATCGGCGTGACCTCTTAGTGCTCAAGGTTAATCCCACGTAGCCTAAGGGCATGAGTTCCCCCCACGTCTTTGTACGCCCAGCCACCGGTCTTGATGCCGAAGCTATTGGCGATATTCAAGTCCGGACGATGCGTGCCGCCCTCGTTGCCGCCCTTGGCAAGCGCCTTCCACCGGAGGTGGAAGGTTCTCTGCAAGCCGGTGCTTTTGCTGCGTCGTGGGGCGAGGCTATCGCTAATCCTCCCAGCGCCACTCACATCGTTTTCAGCGCGGTTTCTGACGGGCAGGTTGTTGGCTTCGCGGCGATCTCCCCCACGGTGTTGGAATCACTCGCGCCTCCTCATACGACCGAGGGCTCAGGCACTCCAGTCGAGCCCACACCGGCCAGCTCTCCCGATGATCATGCGGAATCTGGACCACGCGGCGGCGTCGTTGAAGTGACCGCCCTCGAGGTACCTCCCGCGTATCAGCGGGCCGGACATGGCTCGCGTCTCCTTGCCGCCGCAGCTTCCACCGCTATCGAGCAAGGAGCTTCCGAACTTCAGATCTGGGTACTGGTTGGCGACGACGCACACACATCATTCCTCACAGCCGCGGGCTTCGCACCAGCCGGACTCCGCCGGGACCTTCAAGTGGGTGAAGAACTAGTCTCCCAGCATTGTTGGCACGCCTTCCTCAACACCGAAGGATGAGCATCTACCCTGTGAACTTATTCCATACACGATAAGGTTCCGAGACAGCGAAGGCCGACAAGTTGTGACTTGTCGGCCTTCGCTACGTTATTCAGTTACTATCTCAGGCGTCCTTGGCGGTCACCTTGAGGAGCTGATCGCCAAAGGCGATGACGCCGCTGGCGTCCTGCTCCACCGAAGCAAACTTACGATGGTTGGTCACCAGCACCGGGGTGATAGCTGAGTAACCAGCAGCCTCAATGGCAGCGCGATCGAAGGAGACGAGCGGATCGCCCGTCGATACCTTGTCTCCCTTGGCCACGTGGACGTTGAAGCCCTCGCCCTGCATATTGACGGTGTCGATGCCGATGTGCACCAGCATCTCCACGCCACTATTGAGGCGGATGCCCACAGCGTGCCCCGTCGGGAAGGTCAGGATAATCTCGCCGTCGCCGGGAGACACCACGGTGCCCTCGGACGGATCGATACCCACACCCTTACCAACGGCACCGGAGGCGAAGCCAGCATCCGGAACCTCAGCGAGCGGGACAATCTTGCCCTTCATCGGGGAGACGATGTTGGTCACGGTTCCCGGAACCATCGCCGGCTTGAGGGTCTTGGCGGGAGCGGTAGCAACCGCGGTAGCCACACCACCGGCGGCAGCCGGAGCAGCAGCAACAACGGGAGCAGCCGGGGCAGCCGGAGCGGACTCGGCAGCGGCCTCAGCGGCGATGCGTGCACGATTCTCTTCCTTCTGCTCCGGGGTGCGGTAATCGGTGAAGATCACGGCGAACATGGCCACGAAGAAGGCGATGGCGATAGCGACCACGTACAGCCCGATGGGGCTGAACAGCGGGATCGTCAGCAGCGAAGTGAACGCGAATGCCGAGGCAATAACGCCGTTGGTACCCATGATCATCGAACCCACACCGATGGTGAGGCCACCAAGGAAGCAGCCAACCAGCATGCGGGGGTAGATGCGTGCGAAACGCAGGTGGATGCCGTAGAGCGAGGGCTCCGAAATACCACCGGCAAGGCCCGCAACGAGAGCACCCGTTGCGGTCTGACGCATCTGCTTATCCTTCTCGCGCATGGCAATAACCAGAACGCCAGCGGTAGCGCCGAAGCAAGCAAAGTTCCATGCGCCCATCGGGCCCTGGATGAAGTCGTAGCCCAGAGTGTCGATATTGATGAGCATGAGCGCGTTGAGCGGCCAGTGCAGACCAAGCGGCACGAGGAAGGGGTAGAGCATCGGGATGAGGATGGCGAACACGATCGGAGCCGTGTTGTTGAGCCAGGCAAGGATGGAACCAAGGCCCGAGCCAACCCACACGCCGAGCGGTCCAAGAACCATAGCGGTCAGCGGAATCATGACGAGCATCGACAGGAACGGTACAAAGACGAGGTGCAAGCTCTCGGGGATAATCTTCTTGACACCGCGGTAAACGAGGGCGAGAACGCCAGCCATCATGAGCGGTACGAAGACGTTTCCTCCGTAACCGCTTCCGTTGAGGATCATCGGCAGGCCGAAGATGTTCGCCGAACACGACTGCGTACCCAAGGTCTCGTTGACGGTACAGGTAACGTCGTCGAGGCCTTCTTTAATAGCCATAAACTCGGGAGTCATGAGGGCAGCCATGATGGCGCCACCGAGCCACGGGTCAATATCAAGCTTCTTGGAGGCGTTGTACGCCACCATGATGGGCAGGAAGTAGAACACCGAACGCCACATGGCATCCAGCAGCATCCATCCGGCGGGCTTTACCTCAGCGCGGAAGTCCTGCACGCCGGCGGCATCCATCACTGCGGCAAACGCGATGATCAGCGAGGCGCCGAGCAGCACGCCGAGGATAGGACGGAAGGAATCAGCAAGGAACTCGAAGAAGTTATCCATCCATGCGTGCTTGCCACGCGGACCCTTCTCACGTGCGGCGGCCTTGATATCGGCGGCCGAAGTGCCGGCTCCTTGCATTTCAGGAAGGTTATTGATGTCCTTAAACATGGAGGCGACGGCGCCTCCGATGATGACTTGGTAACGATCTCCGGACTGAGGAACGGCGCCCATGACGGCGTCGATGTCCTCCAGAGCATCCTGGCTGACCAGAGTTGCATCCACCAGTTCAAAGCGCAAGCGAGTCGCGCAGTGGGTCAGGCTCTTGATATTGCCCGCCCCACCGATGGCTGCCACGATTGCGGCGGCTGGAGATTGAGGCATCTGTACCCCTCTCATAAGAGGAGCCGGTAGATGGCGACCTCGCCTCACCGGCCCCAACGATAGAACACCTGATAATCTACCTCAGCTCAGGGTGAACATGGTAAACATTCAGCGAATTATTCTCACACTGTTACCCGACGTTATGTGGCCCGCACTGATTCACATGCCTGCACGTTTGCTCGCAAGACGGTGAGATCCTGCCACTTTAGGCCGAAGAGATGAACACTTCCGCTGTCCCTCGGTGTCCGATCGGGCGCAACCATGTGAATAACGCCAGAAAAATCCACATATACCAACACGTGGGGGTGGGCGCCGATGTATCGGTGCCCACCCCCACGCTCGTCTCAGGGAGGAGATCTGAGGTCATACAACCTTTAGATGTGCAACCTTCATGCTAGGCCTAAAGGCCCATCACCACGTCAAGGCCGTAGGTCAGGCCGCCGCGGCCCCTTACCTCACGGACAGCAAGCAGCACACCCGGCATAAAGCTAGAGCGGTCGAAGGAATCCTGGCGAATCGTCAGCTGCTCCCCCGGGTTACCCAGCAGAATCTCCTCGTGGGCATTGAGGCCACGCAGACGTACCGCGTGCACACGTACGTCGTCCACCTGCGCGCCGCGGGCACCCAGCGGATCCGTCTCGGTGGCATCGGGACTCACGGCTACACCGGCCGCACGACGAACCTCGGAAATCTTGCGCGCCGTCGTCGCCGCAGTACCAGACGGGGCATCAACCTTATCCGGGTGGTGCAGCTCGATAACTTCCACCGACTCGAAGTACGTAGCCGCCTTCTCCGCGAAGCTCATGGCCAGAACCGCCGAAAGAGCATAATTCGGCGCAATAATAACCGAACGGCTCGTGGCCTCCGCCGCCGCACGCACACCCTCCAGTGCTTCGTCCGTCCATCCTGTCGTACCAACAACAACATCGACACCCGCCTTCAGCAGCGCGTGCACATTCGCTTCTGTCGTTGCCGGGACAGTAAACTCGACCGCTACATCCGCTCCGGCCAAGGTACGCTCGGTGATCTCGTCCCCAACATCAAGGCGTGCTACGAGCTCCATATCCGGAGCACCTTCAACAGCCGTACACACTGTTCGTCCCATGCGCCCAAGAGCGCCCACCACTGCCACTTTAATCGTCATGCTCCCAGCCTAGCGCCGCGGATGGTTCTCGCGGGTGAACTGACCACCTCACGCAAGAACATGAATGGCGATGAGAGCGTTCTTTATGCCTATATAGGCACAAAGAACGCTCTCATCGCCATTCGCGTAAACCGGGAGCCGCGACGCCGTCGTCGTTAACGAACGGGCCCCACCGTCACGAGGGACCGGGGCTGCACAGCAAGCGAGCGAGCAATCTCGGTGATATCCGCGGCGGTGACCGCGCGCGCCTTGCGCAGCGACTCAGCCTGCGAGACCAGCGCACCACGAATCAGCTCGGCATTCCCGAGACGATTCATATGGGCTCCGATGCGCTCGTTACCGAACACAATATCCGCACGGATACGGCGGTAGGCGGACTCCATCTCCTCCTCGCTCACACCGTCCCGAGCCAACTCGTCGAGGCACTCCCCTAGTAATTCGGCAACCGCCTCAGAATTCTCGATGGTGCAACCTGCGTACATGCCGAAGATGCCACCCTCGGGGAAACTGCTGGGGAAGGAGTAGGTCGAGTAGGCGAGGCCACGCTCCTCACGGATCTTCTGGAACAGACGCGAGGAGGTACCGCCGCCAAGAATCGCATTCATGGCAAAAAGTGCTGGACGCCGCTCGTCGAAAAGGTCCACTCCGGGCATAGCGAGAATGACCGCGGACTGTTCAACCGGGCGCTCCAAGAACCGCGTCTCGGGCTCCGAGTAGTCAATATCCGCGGCGGTGCGGCGCCCACTATGCTGCGCTGGACCGGTCAGATCCCAACCACCAACGTCCAGGTTCTCCATCACCTGCTCACAAAACGCCTCATGATCGACGGCACCGGCGGCCGTCACCACCAGCTCACTCGGGCGATACATCTGCGAGTAGTGCTCAAGCAGAGAAGAATTACGTAGGTTTGTCACTGACTCCCGAGTTCCACCTACCGGGCGGCCCAACGGGTGATCTCCAAAAATCATGGAGGTGATGTTCTCATGGGCGACGTCGGAGGCGTCGTCGTTATACATCGCGAGTTCCTCGAGAATGACCCCGCGTTCCATCTCCATATCCTCTTCGTTGAGGCGAGCGCCGGTCACCATATCGGTGAGCAACTCGAGAGCGTCCGGAAGATCTTGCTCGAACACGTGGCCGTAGTAGCAGGTGTACTGCTTGGCCGTGGCGGCGTTGAAATCGCCACCGAGGTAGTCAATTCTCTGCGCAATCTGTTTAGCTGAGCGCTTCGCCGTGCCCTTAAAAAGCAAGTGCTCCAGGAAGTGGGTGGAGCCTTCGGCTCCCGGCCCCTCGTCACGCGACCCCGCACCAACCCACAAACCGACGCTGGTGGAATGCTGATGGGGCATCTTTTCCGTCAAAACGCGCACGCCACCGGGTAAAACGGATCGTCGTAAGAGTTTTCCCTCTTCTTCCAGGCGCAAATCAACGCCAGAAAAATCGAGGTCTAGGGGCATCTCAGTGTAGTCAAGAGAATCGCTCACGATTCCAACATTAGATGAACGGGAAGGAAATAGGTGAAACAGCGTCCAACACCACCAAAATGACGAGGGCGGGAACCGGACCATGTCCAGTTCCCGCCCTTTCACACTATCAGGTTGCAATAACCCTCAGTTGTTAACTCAGCGTACCCGCTCAGCTCTCGCGACTCACTCGAAGTCGGAAGAACCCTCGGAGTCCGAGTGGGTGCGGCGGCGCTGACGCGAGCCACGGCGTGAACCGCGCTCGGAGCGCTCGCGGCGAGGACGACGCTCGGTCTGCTCCTCTTCCGCAGCAGGCTGCTCGGCGTTCTCTTCGCCCTCGACAACCGCGTGCAGCGAAATCTTGCCACGCGGATCGAGCTCGGAGATTTCCACCTCGACGCGATCGCCAACGTTGAGGACATCCTCGACGTTCTCAACGCGCTTGCCACCGACGATGCGGCGGATCTGCGAGATGTGGAGCAGACCATCGCGGCCCGGAACCAGGGAGACGAAGGCACCGAAGGTGGTGGTCTTGACAACCGTACCCACGTATCGCTCGCCAACCTCAGGCATCTGCGGGTTAGCAATAGCGTTGATGGCGCTGCGAGCGGCCTCAGCGGAGATGCCGTCGGTGGCGCCGATGAACACGGTGCCGTCATCCTCGATGGAGATGTCCGCGCCAGTATCCTCCTGGATCTGGTTGATCATCTTGCCCTTGGGTCCGATGACCTCGCCGATCTTGTCCACGGGGATCTTGACAGCGATGATACGCGGGGCGGTCACTGCCATCTCGTCAGGG
>RRZU011814170.1_pt1 | contig 18487 bp, 17 predicted proteins | sample 2165561 | NCBI WGS metagenome assembly RRZU01 (sample SAMN10456909, study PRJNA506462) | wastewater metagenome | isolation source: wastewater sludge | place: USA: Moscow, Idaho | reverse complement strand
TTCTTGAAAAACAGACCGTACAAACCCTAGCCGTCACCCGACACCATCTAGGAGAGTCCGCAAGCTTCCATGACGCAGCGCGCCATGGCACGGACCGAATGGCAGACCAATCCAAGCCAGCAAGCTGGCAAGACCGAGTCCTGCTGCACCCCCTGCCGGCGCAGCGCTCCACTGGGCTCGACTGAGAAAGGAAAAACGATGACAGCGTCAGGAAATGCGATTGCAAGTGCGCGCACCTTTGCCGCCGATGTGATCAACGGCTTTCTTGAAGTCACACACAACGGCTTCGCCCTGCTCGGGCTGGCCGTGGCCTTTGTGGCCATCGCCCTGAGCGCACGCCCGGACCTGCGTCAGGCTGGCGAGGACGAGTTGCGCGGCTGGCTGCATGAACGCCGCGTCGCAGAAGTCGGCTTCCCACTGGAGCCGACCGCCAGCGAACGCGCCGTGGCCATCAACCCCAAGAAGTTGCCGCGCGAACAGGCGGCCGTGGCCTTTTGGCTGAGCAAGAAGTACCGCGTGGCCCCGGAGCCGCTGGCTGCCCTGGTGACCGAGGCCTATGAGATCGGCAAGCGCACCAAGCTCGACCCCACCCTGATCCTGGCCATCATCGCCATCGAGTCCAGCTTCAACCCGTTTGCGCAAAGCTCCGTCGGCGCACAAGGCCTGATGCAGGTGATGACCAGCGTGCACACCGACAAGTACGAAGGTTTTGGTGGTCAGCTGGCCGCTTTCGACCCCGTGGCCAACCTGCGTGTGGGCGTGAAGGTGCTGCAGGAGTGCATTGCGCGCGCCGGCTCGCTGGAAGGCGGCCTGCGCTACTACGTGGGCGCCGCCAACCTGCCCCACGATGGTGGCTACGCTGCCAAGGTGTTGGCCGAGCATTTCCGCCTGCGCCAGGTAGCCGGCCGGCCCGCGGCTGCCACCCCGGTGCTGTCCACCAAGGCCCCGGCGGCCACCGAGATCGCCCCAACAGCCAAGCCTGCCGAAGAAAAAGTGGCCCTGCTCGACAGCGACGCCTGAATTCCCGGCGCTGGCGCGAAGCACCGTCCGCTACACTAGCGGGGCACGCAACTGGCGATAGGCGCGCAAGGCCCACCGGGCTGCGCTGCTGACGTGGAGACCCGCAAAAACAAGCCATTTTTTGCAAACCACTGGGGAGCGTGCCGCGCGGAACAAGGCAGCGTTTGCCCCGCCGCGATCCGTCGTTCGCCTGGGCAGCCCTTGATTTCCAAGGGACTCTTAGTTCATCGGACTGCCATGTACCAACGCAATATTCTTGTCGAACAAACCGATCCCGAGGTGTGGGCCGCCATTCAGGCCGAGAACCTGCGCCAGGAAGAGCACATCGAGCTGATCGCCAGCGAGAACTACGCCTCGCCCGCCGTCATGGCGGCACAAGGCTCGCAGCTGACCAACAAATATGCCGAGGGCTACCCCGGCAAGCGCTACTACGGCGGCTGCGAAAACGTCGACGTGATCGAGCAGCTGGCGATTGACCGCATCAAGCAGCTGTTCGGTGCCGAGGCCGCAAACGTGCAGCCCAACTCGGGCTCGCAGGCCAACCAGGCCGTGCTGATGGCCTTCCTCAAACCCGGCGACACCATTTTGGGCATGAGCCTGGCCGAAGGCGGGCACCTGACGCACGGCATGGCGCTGAACATGTCGGGCAAGTGGTTCAACGTGGTCTCCTACGGCCTGAACGACCAGGAAGAGATCGACTACGACGCCTTCGAAGCCAAGGCGCGCGAACACAAGCCCAAGCTGATCATCGGCGGCGCATCGGCCTACGCCCTGCGCATTGATTTCGAGCGCATGGCCCGCGTGGCCAAGGAAATCGGCGCCATCTTCTGGGTGGACATTGCCCACTATGCCGGCCTGGTGGTGGCGGGCGAGTACCCCAACCCGGTGCCGTTTGCCGACGTGGTGACCAGCCCCACGCACAAGAGCCTGCGCGGCCCGCGCGGCGGCATCATCTTGATGAAGGCCGAGCACGAGAAGGCCATCAACAGCGCCATCTTCCCCGGCCTGCAGGGCGGCCCGCTGGAGCACGTGATCGCAGCCAAGGCCGTGGCCTTCAAGGAGGCGCTGTCGCCCGAGTTCAAGACTTACCAGCAGCAAGTGGCCAAGAACGCCAAGGTGTTTGCCGAGACATTGACACAGCGCGGCCTGCGCATCGTCAGCGGCCGCACCGAGAGCCACGTCATGCTGGTCGACCTGCGCGCCAAGGGCATCACCGGCAAGGCCGCCGAGGCGGCCCTGGGCAAGGCGCATATCACCATCAACAAGAACGCCATCCCCAACGACCCCGAGAAGCCCATGGTGACCAGCGGCATTCGCGTGGGCACGCCGGCCATCACCACGCGCGGTTTCAAGGAAGAGGAAACGCGCATCACCGCCAACCTGCTGGCGGACGTGCTCGAGAACCCCAATGACGAGGCCCACCTGGCCGCCGTGCGCGAGAAGGTCAACGCGTTGACCAGTCGCTTCCCGGTCTATCGCTGAGCTGCGCCATGAAGTGCCCGTTCTGCAGCAATCAGGACACCCAGGTCGTCGAGACACGGGTGTCCGAGGACGGGAACTTCATCCGCCGCAGGCGCCAATGCGGTGCCTGCGAAAAACGCTTCACCACCTATGAGCGGCCGGACGTTCACTTCCCCACCGTGGTCAAGAAAGATGGCCGGCGTGTGGAGTATTCGCGCGACAAGCTGCTCGCCTCCTTCAAGCTGGCGCTGCGCAAGCGGCCGGTGAGCACGGTGCAGATCGATTCGGCCATCGAGCGCATCGAAGAGAAACTGCTGCAACTGGGCCAGCGCGAGGTGATCTCCAGCCGCATCGGCGAGCTGGTGATGCGCGAGCTCAAGAAGCTCGACAAGGTGGCCTACATCCGCTATGCCAGCGTGTACCGCAGCTTCGAGGACATTGATGAGTTCCGCGCTCTCGTCGATGAAGTCCGCAAGTAGTTCATCGCTTCTCTATTGATAGCTGTCAGCGCCCATAGCCTGGGCGCTACAGCCATTTTTCACTTAAACCTCTCGCGCGGACGCAATCGGCGGCACGGCCTGCCGCACGTCGCCGCACTGGGCACGGTGGCGCAGCGCGTGGTCCATCAGCACCAGGGCCAGCAGCGCCTCGGCAATCGGCGCGGCACGTATGCCCACACAGGGATCGTGGCGCCCCTTGGTAATCACCTCGGTGCTCTGGCCGTGGATGTCTATGGACTCGCGCGGACTGATGATGGAGCTGGTCGGCTTGATGGCCAGCTGCACCTCGATGTCCTGCCCGGTGCTGATGCCGCCCAGCACCCCGCCGGCGTTGTTGCTGGCAAAGCCCTGCGGCGTGAGCGAGTCGCCATGCACGGTACCGCGCTGGGCCACGCTGGCAAAACCGGCGCCTATCTCCACGCCCTTGACGGCGTTCAGGCCCATCATCACGTAGGCGATGTCGGCGTCGAGCTTGTCATACAAAGGCTCGCCCAGGCCGACCGGCACGCCGGTGGCCTGCACGCGAATGCGCGCGCCGCAAGAGTCGCCAGACTTGCGTAGCCCATCCATGTAGTCCTCGTAAGCCTGCACATCGGCCACCGGAGCAAAGAAGGGGTTGCGCGGCACATGCTCCCAGCTCTCGAAAGGGATGGCCTGCTCGCCCAGCTGCGTCATGCAGGCGCGAAACGCCGTGCCGTATTTCTCGGCCAGCCATTTCTTGGCCACGGCGCCGGCGGCCACGGTGGGCGCCGTCAGGCGCGCCGACGAGCGGCCGCCGCCGCGCGGGTCGCGCAGGCCGTACTTGTGCCAATAGGCGTAGTCGGCATGACCGGGGCGAAAGCTCTGCGCGATGTCGCCATAGTCCTTGCTGCGCTGATCCTGGTTGCGGATCAGCAGCGCGATGGGCGTGCCGGTGGTCTTGCCCTGGTACACGCCGGAGAGGATCTCCACCGCGTCCGGTTCATTGCGCTGCGTGACATGGCGGCTGGTGCCGGGGCGGCGGCGATCCAGATCCTGCTGGATGTCGGCCTCTGACAGCTCCATGCCCGGCGGGCAGCCGTCGATCACGCAGCCAATGGCCGGGCCATGGGATTCACCGAAGTTGGTGACGCAAAACAGGGTGCCTAAGGTGTTGCCGCTCATGGGAACGCGATGCTCTTGAAACCGTTGAAACTATAAAAACAATAGCTGTTTGCGCTTTATACATAAGCGCAAACGGCTGATTTTGTTCAAACCTCAAGCTGCCGGCGGGGATTCTTCCTGCGGCCAGTCGCGGATATAGGCCTTGAGCAGCTTGTTCTCGAAGTTCTGGCTGTCCACCACGGCCTTGGCCACGTCGTAGAAGCTGACCACGCCCATCAGCATGCGCTTGTCCATCACCGGCATGTAGCGCGCGTGGCAGCCCAGCATCATGCGGCGCACCTCGTCCATGTCGGTCTCCAGCGTGCAGGTCACCGGCGCGTCGTCCATGCTGCTACGCACCAGGGTGGTGCCCACGCCGCCGCCGTTCTTCACCAGGCGCTGTATCACCTCGCGGAAGGTCAGCATGCCCACCAGGTCGCCATGCTCCATGACCACCAGCGAGCCTATGTCCTTCTCGGCCATGGTCTCCACAGCGCGCGCCAGCGGTTCGTCGGGATGGACGGTGTAGAGGGTGTTGCCTTTGAGGCGCAGGATGTCGCTGACTTTCATGGGGTATCTCCGAATGGTGCGGCAGGCGCTGCTTGCCGACTGCTTGCGAGGAAATATAGCCCACAATCAGACGCCGACTCACCCCGATCCACTACTTGGGAGACATGGATGCCCGGTTACTCCGACCCCGGCTTCGACACCCTGGCGCTGCATGCCGGCGCTCAGCCCGACCCCGCCACCGGCGCGCGTGCCGTACCCATACACCTGACGGCCTCTTTCGTCTTCGAATCCAGCGACCAGGCCGCGGCACTGTTCAACATGGAGCGCCCCGGCCATGTCTACAGCCGCATCAGCAACCCCACCAACGCCGTGCTGGAGCAACGCGTGGCGGCCCTGGAGGGTGGCGTCGGCGCCATCGCCACGGCCAGCGGCCAGGCGGCGCTGCACCTGGCCATCGCCACGCTGATGGGCGCGGGCGGGCATATCGTGGCCAGCACGGCGCTGTATGGCGGCTCGCAGAACCTGTTGAACTACACACTGCGCCGCTTCGGCATAGAGACAACGTTTGTGCAGCCCGGCGACCTGGACGGCTGGCGCGCCGCCATCCGCCCCAACACCCGGCTGCTGTTTGGCGAGACGGTGGGCAACCCCGGCCTGGAGGTGCTGGACATCCCCGCCGTGGCGCAGATCGCCCACGACGCCGGCGTGCCGCTGCTGGTCGATTCCACCCTCACCTCGCCCTGGCTCATCAAGCCCTTCGAGCATGGCGCCGACCTGGTCTACCACTCGGCCACCAAGTTCCTCTCGGGCCACGGCACGGTGATAGGCGGCGTGCTGGTCGATGGCGGCAGCTTTGACTGGGAAAAATCGGGGCGCTTTCCCGAGATGACCCAGCCCTACGACGGCTTTCACGGCATGGTGTTTGCCGAGGAAAGCACCGTGGGCGCCTTCTTGCTGCGCGCCAGGCGCGAGGGCCTGCGCGACTTTGGCGCCTGCATGAGCCCGCACACCGCCTGGCTCATCCTGCAGGGCATAGAGACCCTGCCTCTGCGCATGCAACAGCACATGCGCAACACCGAGAAGCTGGTGCAATTCCTGGCCGACCAGCCCTTCGTGGCGCGCGTAGGCCATCCGCTGCTGCCATCGCACCCCAGCCACGCCCTGGCGCAAAAGCTGCTGCCGCGCGGCGCGGGCTCGGTGTTCAGCTTCGACATCAAGGGCAGCCGCGCCCAGGGCAAGGCCTTCATTGAAGCGCTGAAGCTCTTCAGCCACCTGGCCAACGTGGGCGACTGCCGCTCGCTGGTGATCCACCCGGCCAGCACCACGCACCACCGCCTGAGCAACGAGGCGCTGGCCGCCGCCGGCATAGGCCAGGGCACGATACGCCTGTCCATAGGCCTGGAGGACGCCGACGACCTGATCGACGACCTGAAGCGCGCACTGAAGGCCGCAGAAAAGGCAGGCGGCTGATGTACCTGCAAATCAATGGCGCGCAGACCTTTTGCCATACCGGCGGCAAGCCGTTTGATGCCGGCCAGCCCAGCGTGGTCTTCATCCACGGCGTGCTGTGCGACCACAGCGTCTGGGCCCTGCAAAGCCGCCATCTGGCGCACCACGGCTGGAACGTGCTGGCCGTGGATCTGCCCGGTCACAGTCGCAGCGGCGGCGAGGCGCCCGCCAGCGTGGAACAGGCAGCGGACTTCATCATCGCGCTGCTCGACACCCTCGGCGTGCAGCGTGCCGCGCTGGTGGGTCACAGCTGGGGTTCGCTGATCGCGCTGGAGGCCACGGCCCGGCTGGGCACGCGTGCGAGCCACCTGGTGCTGGTGGGCACGGCCTTTCCCATGAAGGTTTCGCCAGCGCTGATCGAATCGTCACTGAACGAGCCCGAGAAGGCGCTGAAGATGGTCAACATGTTCTCGCGCAGCAGCCTGGCCTCGCCCTCGGGCGCGGGCTTCTGGGCCTACGGCGCGGGCCTGGCCCTGGGTCGGCGCGTGCTGCGCAGCAACCCGCGGGTGAATGTGTTCCACCGCGGCTTCGTGGCCTGCGACAGCTATTGCGGTGGCGAGCAGGCGATCGCCGCCATTCAGTGCCCGGTGTTGTTTGCGCTGGGCGCGCAGGATCAGATGACGCCCCCGAAGGCCGCCCAGGGCCTGATAGCGACCGCGCGCGCCGCCGGCAAGATGGTGCAGGTGGCGCACCTGCCCGTGGGCCACAACCAGATGACCGAGACGCCGGAGGAGACGCTGCGCGCCATCGGCGATTTCCTGAACGCCCCGGCCTAAGGCATCAGGCCAACAGCCGGCACAGCTCGCGCAGGCTGGTCACCGTCGCCTGGGGCGGCGTGCCCTGCGGCCAGGCGGCCTGCGCCGGGTTGAGCCAGGCGGCCTGCATGCCTGCATCCAGCGCACCTCGGGCGTCGAGCAGCGCATCGTCGCCCACATGCAGCACCGCGCCGCTGGTCACGCCCGCTGCCTGCGCCGCGGCGTGGAAGATGCGCGCATCGGGCTTGGCCACCCCCAGGCGCGCAGCGCTCAGGCTGTCCTTGAAGTAGCGCCCAATGCCTATGTGGTGCACGTCGGCATTGCCGTTGGACAAGGCCACCACGGGGTAGCGCGCGGACAGGAATTCCAGCGTCTCCAACGCATCGTCGAACAGCTCCACGCGCTGGCGCTCGGCAAAGAAGAGGTCGAAGGCCGGCTCGGCCAGCGCGGGATCGTCCCCCGCCTGGGTCAGTGCCAGGCGGATCGACTCGCGCCGCAGCGCGCTCAAGTCCAGCCGCAGGTCGGGGCGCAGCTCGTTCATGCGCACGCGGATGGCGCGCAGCGCCGGGGCGTCACCAAACAGCGCCGCCGTGGCCGGGGCATGGGTCGCCAGCCAGCCGGCCAGGGCCGCCTCGGCCCGTGCAATGGTGGGCCATACGGGCCATAGCGTGTCGTCCAGGTCGATGGTGATGGCGCGTATGCGCGCGGTGTCAAGGCTTGTTACCACAATTGATCCACAGCAAAACTCAGGGAGGCGGCCAGGGCACAATGGCGCGCCGTGACGCAGCGCAACATTTTCTCCACCCTCCGCCAGCCGGGCATGGTACTCGCCATGCTGGCCCTGCTGGCGCAGCTGTGGATGGTGCAGGCCAGCGCCCGGCACTGGGCCGACATGGCCACCCAGGCGCTGTTCAGTGCCGACATTTGCTCGGTACACGGACAGGCTGGCAGCCCCGGCCCGCAAGGCGACGAGCAGCCCATGGGCGGGATGCAGCATTGCCCGGTCTGCAGCGTTGCCGGCGCCAGCTTTATCGCCAGCGGCGGCAGCACGGCCACGCTGCCGCGCGCGCCACAGGGCCCGCCCCCGAGCCATCACGACAGCCAGCCCCAGCGCGAGTCCAAGCGGCTGCGCCCGCCGGCCCAGGGGCCGCCACAGGCCACGGCCTGAGACCCGTTCTCTTCCTGTCTTCGTGATGCAGCCAGCCCCGCCGGGGCCTGGCTGTGCCCGGGCCCGCGCCCGCATTCCGCACCAGTTTCAAACCCATGATTTCCAAGACCCGCATTCTTCGCGGCGATGGCCCGCTGCACGGCTGCGCCCTGCTCCCTCTTGCCGCCCTGCTGGCAAGCCTGCCCCTGGCGGCCACAGCACAGCAGGACACTGCCCTGCAAACCATCACCGTCACCGCCACACCCGTCAACGAAACCCCCGTGGCCGTAAGCGAAGCGCGGCAGCGCGAAATCCGGGCAGCGCGCCCCGCCAGCAGCGACAGCGCCCAGCTGTTACGCAACCTGCCCGGCGTCAGCCTGTCGGGCGCGGGCGGCGTGTCCAGCCTGCCCAGCGTGCATGGCCTGGCCGACGACCGCCTGCGCATACAGGTGGACGGCATGGATCTGATCTCTGCCTGCGGCAACCACATGAACCCGCCGCTGTCCTACATAGACCCCACGCGCGTGGGCAGCGTGCGCCTGTTTGCCGGCATCACGCCGGTGAGTGTGGGCGGCGACAGCATCGGCGCCACCATCCAGGTGGAATCCGCGCCGCCGACCTTCGCCGCGCCGGGTGAGCCGGCACGCATCTCCGGCGAGGCCGGCGCTTTCTGGCGCAGCAACGGCGACGCGCTGGGAGCGCATCTGGCGGCGTCGTATGCAGCCGAGCAATTCAGCCTGCGCTACGACGGCTCCACCGCCCAGGCCGACAACTACAAGGCCGCGCGCAGCTTCAAGAGCGCCGGCCCGGCCGCCAGCGACAAGCCCACGCAATGGCTGGGCGGCGACGAGGTGGGATCGAGCAGCTACAAGACGCGCAACCACGCATTGACCATGGCCTGGCGCGGCAACACCGACCTGGTGGAGCTGCGCCTGGGTCTGCAGGACATTCCCTACCAGAACTACCCCAACCAGCGCATGGACATGACGCGCAACGACAGCCGGCAGTTCAACCTGCGCTACCAGGGCCAGTTCGGCTGGGGCCGGCTGCATGCCCGCGCCTACCACGAGAACACGCGCCACGCCATGAACTTTGGCGCCGACAAGCAGTTCTGGTACGGCCCCGCGGGCAACGTACCCGGCATGCCCATGGACACCGAGGGCCGCACCAGCGGCGTGCAGCTGCGCGGCGACGTGGAGCTGTCGGAGCGCGACACGCTGCGCGTGGGCGTGCTGGCGCAGCGCTATCGGCTGGACGACTGGTGGCTGCCCTCGGGCGGCGGCATGGCGCCGAACACCTTCTGGAACATCCGCGACGGCCAGCGCGACCGCCTGGAGGCCTTTGCCGAATGGGAGGCGCGCTGGAGCCCGCAATGGCTCACCCAGATCGGCCTGCGCGCCGGCCAGGTGCGCATGGACAGCGGCGCCGTGCAGGGCTACAACAGCGGCTACGCGGCCGAGGCCAACGCCTTCAACGCCCGCGACCGCCAGCGCACGGATCACAACCTGGACTTCACCGCGCTGGCGCGCTACACGCACAACGACCAGGCCAGCTACGAGTTCGGCTTTGCGCACAAGACGCGCTCGCCCAACCTGTACGAGCGCTACACCTGGTCCACCGGCGGCATGGCCATGCGCATGATCAACCTGGTGGGCGACGGCAATGGCTACGTGGGCAACCCAGACCTGCGCCCCGAGGTGGCCAACACCTTGAGCGCCACGGCCGATTGGCATGACACCACGGGCGAGCGCTGGGGCGTGAAGCTCACGCCCTATGTCACGCGCGTCAACGACTACATAGGCGCCGAACGCTGCACGGGCGGCCTGGGCGCCATGACCTCCTGCACCGCGGCCAACGCCGGCGCCACGCAGGGCTTTGTCTACCTGCGCTTTGCCAACCAGGACGTGCGCCTGCACGGCCTGGACCTGTCGGGCTTTAGCCGGTTGGGCGACAGCGCCGCCTGGGGCCGCTTCACGCTGCACGGCATGCTGGGCTATGTGCGCGGCAAGGATAGGCGCACGGGCGACCGCCTATACGCCATCATGCCGCTGAACGCCCGGCTGGCCCTCGCCCACGACCAGGGTGGCTGGAGCAGCATGGCCGAGCTGCTGATGGTGGGCGCCAAGAAGCATGTTTCCGACCTGCGCAACGAGGTTCCCACCGCCGGCTATGCCCTGTTGAACCTGCGCACCAGCTACGAGTGGCAGGCCTGGCGCCTGGATCTGGGCGTGGACAACGTCTTCAACCGCTTCTACCAGCATCCCCAAGGCGGCGCTTACCTGGGTCAGGGCGCCACCATGGCGGGCACGGCAGTGCCTTGGGGGGTATCGGTGCCCGGCATGGGCCGATCCTTCTACCTGGGGGCGACGGTGAAGTTCTGACGGCATATGGCCCGCGGCGCAGCGCAAGCGCGCGGCGGGCTTTTGACGCATCGCCGCATTCCTCCCGCGCGTGGGCGAAAATCGGCCATGGACTTACAAAAAGAACCGGCCCCGGGCCCCGCGCATGACACTGCCGTCTTGCTCTGCAACCTGGGCACGCCCGATGCCCCCACCGCACCGGCGCTGCGCCGCTACCTGGCGCAATTCCTCTCCGACCCGCGCGTGGTCGAGATACCGCGCGCCGCCTGGCTGCCGATACTGCACGGCATCATCCTGCGCACGCGGCCGGCGCAATCGGCCGCCAAGTACGCCAGCATCTGGACCGACGAGGGCTCGCCCCTGGCGGTATGGACGCACAAGCAGGCCGTGATGTTGCGCGGCTGGCTGGGCGAGGCGGGCATACAGGCCCAGGTACTGCCCGCCATGCGCTACGGCCAGCCGGCGATTGCCGCGCAGCTGCAAGCCCTGCAGGATGCTGGCGTGCGCCGCGTCCTCGTGCTGCCGCTGTACCCCCAGTACTCCGCCACCACCACCGCCAGCGTGGTGGATGCCGTGAATGCCTGGACGGGCGGCGCGCGCCATTTCCCCGAGCTGCGCTTCGTGAACGACTACCACGACCACCCCGGATACATCGCCGCCCTGGCCGCCAGCGTGCGCGCCCACTGGCGCCGCGAAGGGGCGCGCGGCGACAAGCTGGTGCTGAGCTTTCACGGCATACCCGAGCGCAACGTGCGCCTGGGCGACCCCTATGCCGACCAGTGCCGCAGCACCGCGCATTTGCTGGCGCAGGCCCTGGGCCTGGCCGACGACGAGTGGCTGCTGACCTTCCAGTCGCGCTTTGGCCGCGCCAGGTGGCTGGAGCCCTACACCCAGCCCACGCTGGAGCGGCTGGCGGCCGCCGGCCTGGCCAGCGTGGACGTGCTCTGCCCGGGCTTTGCCGCCGACTGCCTGGAGACGCTGGAAGAAATCAACATGGAGGTGCGCGAGGCCTTCCTGCACGCCGGTGGCAAGCGCTTTGCCTACATCCCCTGCCTGAACGACAACCGCGAGTGGATCACCGCGCTGTCCAGCATCGCCCAGACCCATCTGGCGGGCTGGACAGCGCCCGCCGCCAAGGTACAGCCATGACGCCACCCTGCCCCCGGCTCGCCCCCGAGCAACTGCGCCTGCACATCGCCCCCCAGAGTCTGGGCTTTGCCGACACGCGCGCGCTGGTGGGCGAGCCCCTGCCCTGGATAGGCCAGCAGCGCGCCTTCGAGGCGGCGCGCTTTGGCCTGGGCCTGCAGCAGCCCGACTACCACCTGTTCGTGCTCGGCGAGGTCGGCAGCGGCCGCGCATCGCTGATGCGCCAGGCCATGAAAGAAGCGGCCGCCGGCCGGCCCGTGCCGCCGGATCTGTGCTTTCTGCACGACTTCGATGCCACGGAGCGGCCACGGGCACTGCGCCTGCCCGCCGGCCAGGGGCGCCAGCTGCGCGATCAGATTGCGGCCTGGAGCCGTCTGCTGGAGGCCGAGATCCCGAAGCGCCTGGCCGCACCCGATGTGAAGAGCGAGAGCGAACGCATTGTCAAGCGCTACCAGAGCGATGAGGCGCAGGCCTTCGGTGAGCTGGCCGAGTTTGCGCGCGCGCGGCGCTTTCGCCTGGTGCGCGACGAGGGCCAGATGCTGTTCACGCTGCTCGGCCCCGGCGGCGAGGAACCCCTGACCGAGGCCGAGGCAGCTGCGTTGAGCGCACCGCAGCGCAGCGCCCTGGAGCAGTCCGAGCAGGAGCTGCGCGCCGAGATCGTGCGCTTTCTCGACCGCACCCGGCCGCTGGAGCGCGCACGCGACGAGGCGCTGGCGCAGCTGCTGCGCCAAAGCGCCGGCCCGCTGGTCACGCATGGGCTGGACGATGTGCGCCAAGGCCTGCGCAAGCAGATCAAGGACACGGTCAAGCTCGGGCGCTGGCTCGATCAGGTGGAAGAGCAGGTGCTGGACAACCTGGATCTGTTCGTGCCCCACGAGGGCGGCCAGAGCGAGGACGCGCTGGAGGACGAGCGCCGCGAGCAACTGGCCGATCTGCTGGCGCTATGCCAGGTGAACCTGGCGGTGGACAACACCGGCCTGGCTGGTGCGCCGGTGCTGGTCGAGGACAACCCGCAGGTGCGCAACCTGTTCGGCCATATCCAGTACGAATCCGGCGAGGACGCACCGTATGCGGACTTTTCCGGCATCCACGCCGGCGGCCTGCTGCGTGCGCATGGCGGCTTTCTGATGCTGTTTTTGCGCGACCTGGCGGGCGACGCGCCGCTGTGGGAGCGGCTGCGGCGCTTTCTGCGCTGCAACCGCGTGAGCATAGAAGACCAGGCCGCCGGCCACGGCAGCGGCGCCCCCGTGGCGCTGCAGCCTGAAGGGGTGGACGTGGAGGTCAAGATCGTGCTCGTCGGCTCGGCCGCCGAGTACTACCTGCTGCAGGACGGCGACGCCGATCTGGCGCGGCGTTTTCGCGTGAAGGTGGACTTTGCCGAGCAGTTTCGCGCCAGCGACGCGACGCACCATGCCAGCTGCGTATTCCTCGCGCGCTCCTGCGCGCGCCGCGGCCTGCCGCACTGCACGGCCGCGGCGGCGGCGCGCCTGTTGGAATTCACGCACCGCGAGGCCGACGACCAGGCGCGCCAGAGCGCCAGCTTTGCCAGCCTGGAGGCGCTGCTGGTGGAGAGCTGCGCCCAGGCACGCGCACGCGCGGCGCAGCTGACCGATGCGCGCGACGTGGATGCGGCCCTGGCCGCCAGGCGCACGCGCCACAACGCGCCCGAGGAGGCGCTGCACGAAGCGATTGCCGAAGGCGAGCTGCTCATCACGCTGGAGGGCATGCGCGTGGGCCAGCTCAACGCGCTCACGCAGATCGACATGGGCGACTACCGCTTCGGCTTTCCGGTGCGCATCACCGCGCGCACGCACGCCGGGCGCGAGGGCGTGGTGAACATCGAGCGCGAGGTGGAGATGTCCGGCCCCATCCACGACAAGGGCGTGCTCATCCTGCAGAGCTATTTGAGCGCGCTCTTCGGCCACCTGGCGCCGCTGGCGCTGAACGCCTCCATCGTCTTCGAGCAGGAGTACAGCGGCATCGAGGGCGACTCGGCCTCCTGCGCCGAGCTGTATGCGCTGCTGTCCTCGCTGTCGGGCCTGGCGCTGCGCCAGGACATCGCCGTGACCGGCGCTCTCAACCAGCATGGCGAGGTGCTACCCGTGGGCGGGCTGAATGAAAAGATAGAGGGCTGGTATCGCGTCTGCGCGCAGGCCGGCCTGACGGGCACGCAGGGCGTGCTGATCCCGGCGCGCAACCAGCGCCACCTGATGCTCTCGCCCCAGGTGGTGCAGGCCGTGGCCGACGGGCAGTTCCATGTGCATGCCGCTCAGCATGTCAGCGAAGGCGTGGCGCTGCTCACCGGCCACGACGCGGGCCTGGCACCCGGCGAATGCCTGCCGGGCAGCGTGCATGCGCGCGCCGAGGCCACGCTGCTGGCCTACCGCCGCGCCTGGCAGGCGATGGCGCTGGGGCGCCGCTTGCCCCAACGCGGGCGTTGATCAGGGGTGCCGGATCAGCGCTCCATCCACCACTGGATGACGATCTTCGCCAGGTAGCCGATGAAGCCCACGCCCAGGCCGAGAAAGATGACGAAGGTGCCAAACCTGCCGGCCTTGGACTCGCGCGCCAGCTGCAGGATGATGAACACCATGAACAGGATGAAGGCCCCCACCCCGTAGGTGAGGAAGAAATGGGCTATTTGCTGTTCTGTGTACCCAAAAATCACAATAACTTCCTACCAACAATCCCAGAAGCCTCAAGGCGCAGGCGCGTCGAGCGGCGCAAACGCCGAGGCATCGACCAGCTCGCGATACGCATGCCAGCTGGCGTGGCCCAGCAGCGGCATCACGACCACCAGCCCGATCAGCAGCGTGCCCAGGCCCAGCAGGGTCAGCACCACGATCAAGGCCGCCCACAGCGCCATGGGCACCGGGTTGGCCAGCACCACGGCCCAGCTGGTCAGCACGGCCTGGCGCACGGTGATGCGCCTGTCCAGCAGCAACGGCATGGCCACCACGCTGGACGCAAAAATGGGCGCGGCCAGAAAACTGCCCAGCGCCAGCCAGATGGCAAACAGCGCCCCCTCGCGGGCCAGCACCACATGGCGCAGAAAATCCATGGGGGTATCGACGCGCACCGGCGACAGCGTGTAGATCAGCGACGCCGAGATCGCCACCCACCCCGTGGCCGCCAGCGACAGCAGCAGGCCAAAGCGCACCAGGCTCCAATAGCCCTGGTGCTGCGCCTGCCCCGCGTGGCTGCGCTGCCAGCTCGCCCAGGTCTGCCACACCAGGCCCAGGCCCACGCGCTCGCCGCGCTCCAGGGCACGGCTGATGGCGTACAGGCTGGTGGCCAACATAGGCCCGACGATCAGGAAACCCGACAGGGTGCCCGCCACGAACCAGAAACGGTTGTACCCCAGCGACAGGATGGCGGCGCCCAGCAAGGCCAGCACCAGCCCATGGGCCAGGCTCAACAGGGGCGCGCGCGCAATGTCGCGCAGCGCCAGCGTCAGCCACGCCAGCGGCCTCAGCAGGCCTATGGTGCGCACCTGGGGCAGGACAAGCGGCGAAGCAGGACGGTTTCGGAGGCTGTGGGGCATGGGACGCGGCTGGGCAATGACCGGCGCAGTCTACTGCACCCGGGCAGCCACCCATGGCACATGTGGCGCAGGGAGCGCTTATGAATAATTGGCATAAGAACAAGTCAATTCTGTAGTTTGCAAGCAGAAGGACAGCCCACACAATCACGCCCAATGTTGAACCCTGCCCCAGGACTGGCCATGAAGAAACTGCTTGCCCTTGCCGCCCTCGCCACGGCCTTTCACACCGCCTGGGCCGCGCAACCCCTGCTCACCCCCGCCGAGCTCAGCGCCCAGCAGGCGCAGGCGAGCGCCCCGCGCGTGATCGACATCCGCGACCCGGCCAGCTACAGCGCCCAGCACATCCCCGGCGCCATCAACGCCCCCTATGGCAAATGGCGCGGCCCTGCCAGCAACCCCGGCGAGCTGCTGGACGCACCCAAGCTCACCGAGCTGGCGCAGTCGCTGGGCCTGACGGCCAGCACGCATGCCGTCATCGCCTCCACCGGCGCCGACGCCACCGACTTTGGCGCCGCCGCGCGCGTGTACTGGACGCTGAAGCTGCTGGGCCTCAAGGAGCTGTCCATCCTCAACGGCGGCATGAAGGCCTGGACCGATGCCAAGCTGGCGCAAGACCAGGCCGTGCCCCAGGTGGCGCGCAGCCAGTACCAGCCGCAGATCGACACCAGCCTGCTGGCCACACGCGAGGATGTGGGCCAGCACATCAAGCTGAGCAACGCCGCGCTGGTCGATTCGCGCCCTGACGCATTCTTTTTGGGCAAGACACGCGCGCCCGCCGCCAAGCTGGCCGGCACCCTGCCCGGCGCCCAGCAGCTCGACTTCAACCAGTGGTTCCTGCCCGGCACTGCGACCTTCGTGGACAAGAGCGCGGCGCAGAAGATTGCCGCCCAGGTCAAGCGCGAACAGGGCCAGGACATGGTGGCCTTCTGCAACACCGGTCACTGGGCCGCGACCGACTGGTTTGGCCTGTCCGAGGTCGCCGGCCTGCCCGGCGTCAAGCTCTACGCCGGCTCCATGGTGGACTGGACCCAGTCCAAGGACACGCCGCTGATGGCCAACCAGCCCAGCCGCTTCGAGGCCCTGGCCTATGACGCCAAACAGTGGTGGGAACGCAAGTCCAAGTAATTCCGTTTCTAAATCACCCGTGTCGTTGTTACTTCGCCTTGTCGTGCTACAGCACTGCCTGCGGCTTCGCGCCTAGACACGAATGATTTGGAAACGGAATAAGGCCGCAGGCCAATCACCGATTTATAGTAAAAACGGCTGCCAGCGCTTGATGGAAAAGCGCTGGCAGCTCACTTTTTTATAGAACTCTTGCGTCCCATGAAACGACTCCCCCTCGCGGCCGTGCTGGCCGTTTTCACTGGCTGGCTGCTGTGGAGCGTGTCGACGCGCCAGGCGGCCCTGTTTGCCGTGGGGCTGGGGCTGGGCGCGGTGCTGGCGGGCCAGCGCTTTGGCTTCACCACCGGCTGGCGCATGCTGATCGAGCAGCGTGACGCCAGCGGCGTCATGGGCCAGCTGCTGCTGTTGGCGCTGGCCGCGGCCCTGGCCATGCCGCTGCTGGGCCATTACCCCGAGCTCACGGCCGCACTCGGCCCGCCCAGCGTCAGCCTGCTGGTGGGCGCGTTTGTCTTCGGCCTGTGCATGCAGATTGCCGACGGCTGCGGCAGCGGCACGCTGTACAAGGCCGGGTTGGGCATTCCCATGAACGCTGCCATCCTGCCGCTGTTTGCGCTGGGCAGCTTTCTGGGCTCGCTGCACCTGGGTTTCTGGCTGGATCTGGGGCGCGTGCAGCCCGTGGGCCTGGTCAACCAGTTCGGCTGGGTGCAGGCGCTGCTCATCACCCTGGCCGCTCTGGCCCTGGCGGCCGTGGCCGTGCGCTGGTACGTGGGCCGCGCCAGCCAGGCCGCGGGCCAGGCGCCCAAGCCGCTGCTGGTGCGCAAGTGGATGCTGGGCGCGGTGCTGCTGGCGCTGCTGGCCACGGCAAACCTGCTGATTGCCGGCCAGCCCTGGGGCGTGGTCTACGGCTTTGGCCTGTGGGCGGCAAAACTGGCCCAGGCCACGGGTGCGGCGGATCTGGCGGGCAACTGGTTCTGGAGCCAGGGCGGCAACGCCGCACGCCTGCAGGAGACGGTGCTGATGGACGTGACCAGCATCACCAACATCGGCATCCTGGGCGGCGCGCTGTGGGTGTCGGCGGGCAAGGCCACCACGGCCAAGCCCTTGAACGGCACGCAATGGGCCGTGGCTCTGGTGGCCGGCCTGGCGCTGGGCTACAGCTCGCGCCTGGCCTTTGGCTGCAACGTGGGCGCCATGCTCTCGGGCATCTCCACGGGCAGCATCCACGGCTGGATCTGGGTGCCGCTGGCCTTTGCCGGCACCATCTTCGGCTTGCGCATCCGCCGCCATTTCGGCTTTTGAAGTACCCGCATCACGCCATGACACAGCACACCACCTTGCGCCTGGTCTTCTGGGCCATTCTTGTCGCCTTCCTGGCCTGGGACTGGGCCGGCTCCAAGCCCGTGGATCTGCGCCTGGAGCCACCGCTGATCGCCGCCGGCTCGGGCCAGGCTGCCAGCGGCGGGCATTGCTCCATGCCGGATTGACGCGCCCCTGCCGCGCCAGCACGAAGGCCTCCGTACGGAGGCCTTCTGCGTTGCCGGCGGGCGTTCGGTGACGCCCGCCTTCGCTGTTCAACCTAGAAACGGCAGTTGGACGCGCCCGCCAGTGCCGTGATCGGCGTGCCAGGCAAGGCGTGACGACGCGGCGGGCTCCTGCCCGCAAGGAGGAACAACGCCGCATGGCGCGTCGAGCGTGGTGCTGGCGGGGGCGTAGCGCGTTCACCCCACAGGTGAACTCCAACGAAGCAGCAAATGCCAGTATTCATGCGGCTCTCGTCAAGATGGTAAGCGGTCAACTGCCATTTCTAGGTTCAGCGCGGCACGGTGATGGACATGCCGCTGAAGCCGATCTGATCGGCCGCGAGCGGCGCCATGGCAAATGGCGGCACGTTGGCGGCGGTGATGGCCGGCGCCGCCGCCGCCCCCGCCGTACCACCGCGTGGCGTGGTGCGCACCACCTGGCTGGCGGGCAGCGCACTACCGCTCTGCAGATGCGCCCACATCACATCCATGGCCTGGTTGAAGTAAGGGTGCAGCGGCACGAAGCGCGTGTCAAAGCCGCTAAAGGGCAGGAAGGCATCGAAATGCTGGCCATTGACGACCTCGATGTAGCGCAGCTTGCTGGCCGCGCCTTCGATCGTGCGGTTCAGCGCCGTGTAGGCGCGCGCGTTGTGGTTCACCGGCACCAGCGCATCGCTGCGGCCGGCAACGATGATGGTCGGCTTGCCGCGCAGGTTGGCGCTGTGCAGCACCTCGGCAATGCCGGCGCGCACGGCGTCGCTTTGCGCCTTG
>RRZU012384306.1_pt1 | contig 18496 bp, 22 predicted proteins | sample 2165561 | NCBI WGS metagenome assembly RRZU01 (sample SAMN10456909, study PRJNA506462) | wastewater metagenome | isolation source: wastewater sludge | place: USA: Moscow, Idaho | reverse complement strand
GGTTGGGGGTTCAAGTCCTCCTGGGTACGCCAATACGTGTAAATAACAATAACCTAGAAATTTAGTTTTCTAGGTTATTTGCTTTTAGCCAATATTTATTTAAAACATTGACTAAATTTGATATAATTTCTATGTAAAAAAGCTATCTAATATAGATAGCTTTTAAAATTATTTTGTTAGAACTGGGTCTAAAACTGCAGCACGATTTGTATATGGGAATTCAAATGTTAACTTATTTACACCAGTTACATCTACAGTTATATCTTCTAAAGTTGAATTTGCACTTATATTGTAAGAAATGTATTTTCTACCATCTAATCGTATTGTAAAATCACTTGAATAAGCACTTTTGTCCTCATATGGAGCTAATTTAAAGTTTAGTGTTTTGTATTTACCATTTAAATCTACATGTATTGCTGTATGGTTAACTAACTGAACATATCCCGCTTCATATTTTTTTCCAAGAACTTCTAATTTATCTGTATCTGTAGATCTATAAACTTTAGGACTTGTTGTACCATAATGATTTAACACATCTGGTATATAAATAGATGAATCATCTGATTTTTTAGGTTCTTCTTTAACTGAAGAATTATTGGTATTATTACTATCTCCAATAAAAACAGTTTGGCTCTTCCCATCCCAATTTACTTCTTTACCTAATGCTTCTCCCGCGGCTCTTACAGGTAAATATGTAGTTCCGTTATAAATAAATGGTTCTATTGTCTTACCTGTACTATCTTTACCAAAATTAACTTTTTGTCCATTTACAACTAATTTAATATTATTATATAATACCTTAATTGTTTCATGACCACTCTTTGCAAATACAGTACCTGCTAAAAATCCTAATAATAAAACTAAAATCAATGTTATTTTACCGAAATTATTTTTGTATTTTTTCATAATATCCCTCCTTGCCCCTTATCTTACTAAAAAAGGAAAGAATAGTTAATTCGTATGGGTTAATTCGTAAAATATAGACAAAAATCAAAAGTTTAATATATTTTTAATATTTTATTATTAGATTTACTTTATAAAATAATATTTCAATATTTCATTTAAATATTATTTTTAAGCCAAATATTCTTTAATATGATATAATTACCTATAATTTATAAAAGGAGAATCGTTATGACTTTAATATTATGTGGGTTTCCAGGAGTTGGGAAAACTCATTTGTGTAAAAACAATGATAATTATAAAATATTAGATATAGATAGTAGCCCTTTTAAGTGGGTTCAAGGAAAAAATGGAGAAAGGACTGATGAAAAAGTATCAGACTTTCCACAAAATTATATATCTTATATATTAAAGAATATAAATAATGCAGATATTTTATTAATAAGTACTCAAAGTGAAGTTATAAATGAGATAAAATCTTTAAAACTGAATTATTTTATTGTATATCCAGATAAATCATTAAAGGAGGAATATTATAATAGATATTATGATAGGGAAGATCTTCCTAGATTTGTATTGAATGATAATAATCAATTTGAAAATATGATTGATATAATAGAAATGGAAGATAGTAACAGATTGATAAAATTAAAAAGTAATGAACATATATCAGATGTTATTGAAAGAGTAGAGAAATATATATAATAAAAATAATAAACCACCAATTAAGCCGGTGGTTTATTATTTTTATTGTATTTTTTAAGTAATTTTCTAATTATAAAAATTAAAATTATAAAAATGATTAAAAATGGCATTGCATAAATCATAAATATTAAGATATCTTCCAACGATCCTGTAAAGAAATGGAGTGAATCTTTAAATGCGTTGGAGATTCTTGTAGATAATCCAGTATCTTTATTTTCCACATTAGAATATCTTTCAACTTCCATAATGTTAATATGAACTGTTGAATAATCAATGCTATCATCTAAGTTCAACAATGATGAAGTTAGAGATTCTTTTTCATAGATAGTATTATTAAGTTCTTTTTCTAGTTCAATAATATCACTCATTGTTGTTGCTGAGTCTAAAAGTTTAAGTATTCTTTGTTCTTTAGTTTCTATAATTTTTAATCTTGATTCAGTATCTCTATAATGTGAACTAACATCTTGTTTGTTTGTGCTCTCACTTGTCAAATGACCTTTTTCAGCTATAGCAATTTTAAATTCATCAGCTTTATCTTTCGGTATACGGATAACAAAGTTCCCTGATTTATATGTTCTTGAATAATCATTATGATAAATATTTGAGTTTTCAATATATCCATTATTTTTTGTAAGTAATTCTTCCAAATTGTTTATAAAGCTTTTAAAGTCTGTAGTTTCAATGTCTAAATATATGTTAGTAATAATCTTATCAGTGATTGGCTCTACTTCAGATGGGTCAATATTATCTTCACTATCAATTGTATCTTTAGCTGCAGAATCATAGGATTCCTCATAAGATTCTGATATATTAGCATTTTCTTTAGTAGCCATATTATCATGATTGCCACTACTACCACAGGAAGTAAAAATCAATAAAATGGATATTAAAAATGAAAAAATCATTAGTTTTTTTCTATGCATATATAAACCTCCTTTATTTTATACTATTATAATATAATTAAATGGAAAAGGTTTACAAATAGTATACAAATTAATTAATAATAGTTAAATATCTATAATTTAATTTCCACCTTATTTCCTATTTCAATGCTATCTCTAGTTACAATTGAGTTATAAGCAAGTATTTCAACACCTTTGCCCTGTGCATATACTAAAGCATCACTAAAATCTGGGTCAGTGACCCTATTAGGAGTAAATATATTTATATTATCTATTTGTATTAAAAAGAATATATAAGATTTATAACCATACTTTAGTGAATCAACTAATTCATAAATATGTTTTGCACCTCTTTTTGTAGGAGCATCAGGAAACATAGATATACCATCTAACTCTAGGGTAACTCCTTTTACCTCAATAAATCCCTTATCTTTACCATTTTCATAATATAAATCAAAGCGTGAATTGCCATAAGTTTTTTCTCTTTTTAAAATACTAATATTTTTTAATTCATCAATTTTATTTTCAATTATAGCATCATAGACAACTTTATTTGGTACTTGTGAATCTATATTTATTAGTACATCATCTTTATAGGCAGAAATAAGTGAATATTTTGTTTTTCTATCAGGATTATTAGATTTTTCAATATACACTTTAGTTCCTTCAATTAATATCTCTTTACACCTGCCAGTATTCTTAACATGTATTTTTTCTATATCATTATTTATCTCAACATTGGCTATAAATCTATTAGGTCTACTAATAAACTTAGCTTCATATATATTATTATATTTCAAAGAAACACCTCCAAATTGATTATACCCCAAGTTTAAATAATTAAAAATAGGTGTATAATATAGATAGAAAGTAAAAAGGAGGCAATCATGTTAGATAAAATAGAATTAATCTTAGGTGATATTACAAAGATGAATACAGATGCTATTGTAAATGCAGCAAATAATACTCTATTAGGTGGTGGAGGAGTTGATGGTGCAATTCATAAGGCAGGTGGCCCTATAATACTGGAACAATGTAAAAAGATAGGTGGTTGCCCAACTGGAGAGGCAAGAATAACCACTGGAGGCAATTTAAATGCTAGATATGTAATTCACACTGTTGGACCAATTTATAAAGACGGAAAAAGTGGCGAAGAAATATTATTATCAAATGCATATAAAAATTCAATAATTTTAGCAAAAGAATATAATTTAAAGACTATAGCATTTCCTTTTATATCAGCAGGGGTTTATGGATATCCTAAAGAGGGAGCTGCAAATATTGCAATAAGAACGATTTTAAGTGAATTAGAAAGAATTGAAATGGATAAAGTTTATTTTGTATTGTTTAGTGAAAATGATTTTAATTTATTTAAAGACAAATTAGATAGTCTAATCTAATTTGACTTTTGCTATAGATTAAGGTATGATTTAAGAACGCAATAACAGATTATTCGTACTCAAATGCAGAAAGAATAAAGGAAGTGATTAATATTTTTGCAGACACTCATCAAATCATAGCTTCTAATATTTATGAGAATATTGATGATATATATAATATAAAACTTGATAATTCAGCTTTGGCTTGGGGTTCAGTAGCACCAGATATATTACCTAAGTATAAAAAAATAAGACATTATAAGAAAGAGAGTTTAGAATTTGTAGTTAATGAAATAGTTAAATTAATTTATTTAAATAGAAACTTAGATTTTAATCGTATAGACCCAATAACTATGAAATTCTTCAGTAAAAATTTAGGAATTATATCTCATTATTTATCAGATTTCGTATGTTTACCCCATGCAAAAAGATGGACTTTTTCAACAAATATGTTTAAGCATATTAAATACGAATATAGATTAGATAATAAATCAGTTAATCATGAATTTAATAAGTATATAATAAATGGAAATAAAATAGATATATATAAGAATGAATCAGTAAAAATGATAGATATAGTTAGAGATTTTATTTTAAATGTAGTAGAAGAATACTCTACAAATAATGAAAGCTACGAAAATGACTTAGATTTTGCTCTAGCTTTAAATTTAGAACTAAGCTCATTTGTTATTGAAAGTATTCAATCTTATAGTAAAAATGTATATGAAGGACTTGTATTTGAATTTTAGCTTTCTTTGAAAGCTAAAATTTATTTTTTTAAAGAGTATAAAGGAGTTGATTTCAATTAGTAATATCAGAAGAAAGATTTTCATTATAACAGCATTATTGATGTTAACTTTATCTTTGGTTTCATGCAATTTAATTGAAGAGTATAAAGAAGAGAAAGTAGAATTTCAATCAGGGGAAAATGATTTATTAGTTCATTTTATAGATGTTGGACAAGGAGATTCTACTTTAGTAGAATTGCCAAATAAAGAAATTGCACTTATAGACGGTGGACCTAGATCTAGTTCAGATAAATTATTACAATATTTAAGGAAAAACAATATAAATAGGATAGATTATTTAATAGCTACACATCCACATGAGGATCATATTGGTGGACTTTCTGATGTAATAAAAAGTACTGATATTGGCAAAGTATATATGCCAGAGCGAATTGCAAATACTGAAACTTTTAAATATTTATTAAATACAATTAAAAATAAGGACTTAAAAATAGATATAGTAAAATCAGGAGATATTGTAATCGACGAAGAAGGATTAAAATTTTACTTTTTAGCACCAGTAAAAACCAATTATGAAAATACAAATGATTTTTCCATAGTTACTAAAATAGAATATGGCAATAATAGTCTATTGATAATGGGTGATGCAGAAGCTGTATCTGAAAGAGATATATTAAAATCAGATGTAAAGCTTAAATCAGATGTTTTAAGAGTAGGTCATCATGGAAGCAGTACTTCTTCTACGGAGAAGTTTGTAAAGGCTGTAAATGCAACAGACTATGTTATAAGTCTAGGTATAGATAATAGTTATGGTCATCCCCATAGAGAAGTTTTAAAAATTATAAATGATAGAAATGGAAATATTTACAGAACTGATAAAATGGGAGATATAAAAATGTCTTCTGATGGAAATACAATAGTGTTTAATAAAGATAATAGTAGTGGGAAAGAGAAAATAGAAGGTCATTTTATTGGAAATAAAAATACAAAAATATTTCATATAGATAGCTGTAATTCACTACCCAAAAAAGATAATCAGATAGAATTTACATCAATTAATAATGCTATAGAAAATGGATATAATGCTCATAGCTGTGTAAAATAGGAGGGCTTATGGAAGGTATAGTTGATAGAATAGAAGAGGATAGGGTTGTTCTTGAATTGTCTAATAGAATGATTATAGTAAAAAAATCTCTATTGCCAACGGAAATTAAAGAGGGAGATTTTATAAAATTTGAAGGTGGAAAATTTATTATAGAGACTCAAAAAACTATAGATAGAGAAAATGAAATAGAAGATTTATTCAATTCATTGAAAAACAAGGATTAAAGAAATTTCAATATTATTTTTGAAAAATATATTAAAAATTCTTAATAGAAATTAGGAAGTATTTATAAAAACCAGAAGAATAAAATAGGATAATGTAGTATAATAAGTATATTATTAAAAGCAGTTATTTTTTAAGAAAGTGGGGGGATTATTTGGTATTAGCAAATGAGAGTTTATATAATATTTGTGAAGGTCTGAAACATAAGTTTTTATATAAGAATGATATAAACTCAATACATATTCTCCTTAACTTATATGATTTAGAAAATAATTTAACATGTGTTTCACCAAAATATATATCAACAAATGATATAAAAAGAAGGGTAAGAAGATTATTATTACATAGAATGGATAGGGATTTAGTTTCAAATAAGGTAACTATGTTAATACATGATGACATAGATAGATTGGAGCTTAATTTTCATTTAGAAGGGTATAAAAACGGTTATTATGATAATAAATCTGTAAATACATTAGAAGATTTAACAATTAGCTTATATCCTATTGAAAAATTCTATGAGTTTAATTATTTATTTCACTATAATAGTTCATATAAATTAATAAACAATTTTAAGGAGAAATACTTTGATTGTATAGATGATGATGAACATGAAACAAATAGAATAGATTTATTTATAAAATCCTATGTTGAAGAATTAATCAAACCGAAAATATATAGACTTAATGAAAATCTTGATAAACAATTAAAATTTGAATTTATAGATGATGATTTTATCATTAAGGAAGAGGGTACTTTTTTAACAATTAAAGAATTAAATGAAATTTATAGTTTAATTGTGGAAATCTTAGGTAAGAATATAACTGAGATCTATAAAAATGCAAGTTGGTTTGGTATAAATGATAGACTCTTAAATAGATATTAATAAACGAAAGGGGATAATTAAATGTATGTTGAAAAGTATATGTTAAAAAAATCTAATTTAGTTACATTAAATCTTGATGAAAGTGTAGAAGAGGCTTTAGAAAAAATAGAAAAGGGAAATTTCTTATCTCTACCAGTAATGGACAATGATGTATTTAAGGGATATTTAATGAAGGAAACTATTTATAGAAAATATTTTGAATTTGATGGAAATAGCAAAGATGAATATTTAAAAAATACTAGAGTAAATGAAATATTCACTAAAGATTATAAAGCCATAAAAAAAGATGAACTTGTTGAAGAAGCATCTTATATATTGAAAGAATTAAATACTCCTTTTTTACCTGTATTTAATGATTTTGATGAATTTGTAGGAATTCTTACTCATAAAGCAATATTTGCTGTATTTTCTAGAGTACTAGGACTAGGAAGAGGTTCAAGATTAGTTATAAACTACTTTGATATGCCAGGTCAATTAGCTAAATTAACGGATGTTATAAAGAAAGAAAATATAAATATAGTTAGTTTAACTGTTATTGACACGGATTTAAAAAATATTTATAAAGCAATTATAAGAGTAGAGGTTTCTAGAGATTCTGATTTAGATGAATTAATAGAACAAATTGAAGAAGCAGGATATAGAATAGAGAATGTTAGAAGATAATCAAAGAGATTATATAAAACTAAGTTAGAAATCTAACTTAGTTTTCTTTTTTTCTAGATAATATGATAGAATATCCTAAGGACATATTGAAAGGAGAACTAAATGATAATTTTGGGTATTGACCCTGGCTTAGCAATTGTAGGTTACGGTGTAGTAGAATTAAATGGAAATAATTTTAAGCCAATTGATTATGGATGCATATTAACTGACAAGGATACAAGCTTTCCAAATAGATTAAAGTACATATATGAAAGTATGAACCAACTAATCGAAAAATATAATCCTGATGAGGTAGCAATAGAAGAATTATTCTTTAATAAGAATGTAAAAACAGCAATAGCTGTAGGTCATGCTAGAGGTGTGGAGATTTTAGCTGCAATAAATAATAATTTAAAAATATATGAATACACTCCATTACAAATAAAACAAGCAGTAACAGGATATGGTAGAGGGGATAAAAAGCAAGTACAGGAAATGGTTAAAATGTTACTTTCTTTAAAAGAGACTCCTAAACCAGACGATGCTGCAGATGCATTGGCAGTTGCATTATGCCATGGATTTTCAATTAATTTTAAAGAAATCTATGAATTAAAATAAGGGGTGATATAATGTTTGAATATATAAAAGGAAAAGTTGTAAGTATTAAAGAAGGATATATAGTATTAGAAAACAATAATATTGGATATAAAATATTTACATCTCTTGCTACAATATCTCAGATAACTAAGGATGAGGATATATTAATATATATATATTTTAATGTGAGGGAAGATGGAGTATATCTTTATGGCTTTAACAAAGAAGAAGAATTGGATATGTTCAATTTATTAATATTGGTTTCAGGAGTAGGTCCAAAAACTGCATTGGGTATATTATCAACTATGATGCCAAGTGAATTGAAACTTGCTATAATGAATAGAGATATAAAAACATTGACTAAGGCACAGGGAATTGGTAAAAAAACTGCGGAAAGAATTATATTAGAATTAAAGGATAAAGTTGAAAATATAGATATAGATATGACAGATGAAGATATATTGTTAACAAATGATAATATGGATATAGTAGTAGATGGATTGGAATCATTAGGATATACTAGAGGAGAGATAAAGCGAGTATTATCAAATTTAGATATAGAAGAGAAGTCTGAAGAAGATATTATTAAATTATTCTTAAAGAATATTTCTAATAAATAGAAAGGTATGGATAAAATGGATAGAGCTGAAAACCTTAATAATAGAATAGTTACTGGAAATATACAACAAGAAGATTTAGAAAATGAGATATCATTAAGACCTAAATGGATGGAAGATTATATTGGACAGGACAAATCAAAAGAAAAATTAAATATTTATATACAAGCAGCAAAGGAAAGAAAAGAGCCACTGGACCATGTATTATTATATGGGCCACCTGGTCTTGGGAAGACAACATTGGCAAATATAATTGCAAATGAAATGGGAGTAAATATTAGAGTTACATCTGGTCCAGCAATAGAAAGACCAGGAGATTTGGCAAGTATACTTACAAATTTAGGGGAAGATGATGTATTGTTTATAGATGAGATTCATAGATTAAATAGAACTGTCGAAGAAATACTTTATCCAGCTATGGAGGACTATGCTATTGATATAATAATAGGGAAAGGACCAAGTGCTAGATCTGTTAGATTGGATTTATCAAGATTTACTTTAATCGGTGCAACAACAAGGGCTGGACTATTATCATCACCATTAAGAGATAGGTTTGGTGTAATGTTAAATTTAGATTTATATGATGATAAATCACTTAAAAAAATAGTTACTCGTTCATCAGGGATTTTAAAAATTCCAATTGATGAAGAAGGAGCTTTGGAAATTGCAAGAAGATCTAGAGGAACTCCAAGAATTGCAAATAGAATACTTAGAAGAGTAAGAGATTATGCACAAGTAATGGAAAATGGTGAGATAGATATAGAAGTTGCACAAAAGGGATTAAATATCCTTGAAATAGATGAACTTGGTATGGATGAAGTAGATAGAAAATTATTATTAACAATGATAGAAAACTTTAATGGTGGGCCTGTAGGGCTAGATACATTGGCTGCTTCATGTGGTGAAGAAAGTACAACTGTAGAAGATGTTTATGAACCATTCTTATTACAAAATGGTTTTATTAATAGAACACCTAGAGGTAGAGTAGCGACCAAAAAAGCCTATAATCATTTTGGAATTTCTTTTAATAGGGAAGAGTGATTAAATGAAAAATATTGCTAAGGTCCTAATTATCTTAGGACTTTTTTTATCGACATTAGGACTGATAATATTGTTGTTTGATAAACTAGGATTAAAGAAGATACCTGGAGATATAATTATTAAAAAAGAAAATTTCACATTTATATTTCCCATTGTATCAAGTATTATAATAAGTATAATTTTAAGTATTATATTAAATATATTTAATAAAAGAGGTTAGAGAATGAAGACATCAGATTTTTATTATGATTTACCAGAAGAACTTATAGCACAGGTTCCTATAAAAAATAGAGAAGAATCAAAGCTATTAGTATTAGATAAAGTAACAGGAGATATTGAACATAAACATTTTAAAGATATTATTGATTATTTAAAAGAAGGAGATTGTCTTGTATTAAATAACACGAGGGTATTGCCAGCAAGATTATATGGAAGTAGAAAGGATAAAGATGAAAAGATAGAGATATTACTTTTAAAAAGAGTTGAAGATAATAAATGGGAAACCCTTGTTAGACCGGGAAAGAAAGCTAGACCAGGGATGACAATCTATTTTGGAGATAATCTTTTAAAAGGTGAAGTGCTTAGTATTGAAGAGGAAGGTACTAGAATTATAGATTTTCAATATGAAGGTATTTTTGAAGAAATCTTAGATGCGCTTGGAGAGATGCCATTACCACCTTATATAAAAGAAAGATTAGATGAAAAAGAAAGATATCAAACAGTCTATTCAAAAAATAATGGTTCAGCAGCAGCACCAACAGCAGGTTTACATTTTACAGAAGAATTATTAGAAAAATTAAGAGAAAAGAAAATAAATTTAGCATTTTTAACTTTACATGTTGGACTTGGAACCTTTAGACCTGTAAAAGTTGATGATGTAAATAATCATCATATGCATTCAGAGTATTATGAAATAACAAAGGAGACAGCCGATATTATTAATAATACAATTAAAAATGGTGGAGATATAATAACTGTTGGTACCACAACTACAAGAACTTTGGAAACTGTAGCAGATGAAAATGGATTTATATCAGAATCAAGTGGGTGGACAGATATATTTATATATCCTGGATATAATTTTAAAATAGTGGATAAATTAATAACTAATTTCCACTTACCAGAATCAACACTTTTAATGTTAGTAAGTGCATTGGCAAATCAAGAGATGATATTTAATGCATATAAAATAGCGATAAAAGAAAGATATAGATTTTTTAGTTTTGGAGATGCAATGTTTATAAAATAAGAGGAGGAAGATATGGCATTAGAATATAAATTATTAAAAGAATCTAGTGATTGTCAAGCTAGACTTGGAGAGATACACACTAATAGAGGAGTTATAGAAACACCAATATTTATGCCTGTAGGCACTAGAGCAACAGTAAAGACAATGGCACCAGAGGAATTAGAAGATATTGGAGCACAGATTATACTTGGAAATACTTATCATTTACATTTAAGACCTGGAGAAGATATTGTAAAGAAAGCAGGTGGACTTCATAAATTTATGAATTGGAAGAAACCAATACTAACAGATAGTGGTGGATTTCAAGTATTTAGTCTAGGAGATTTAAGAAATATAACAGAAGAAGGAGTAGAGTTTAAATCCCATATTGATGGCTCAAAAATGTTTTTAAGCCCAGAAAAATCAATAGAAATTCAAAATGCCCTTGGATCAGATATTATGATGGCATTTGATGAATGTACACCTTATCCATCAGATTATGAATATACAAAAAAATCAATGGAAAGAACAACTAGATGGGCGAAAAGATGTAAAGATTATCATAAAGACTGGGAAAACCAAGCATTATTTGGTATAATACAAGGGGGAATGTATAAAGATTTGCGTGAGGAGAGCGCAAAGGCATTAATAGATATTGGTTTTTCAGGATATGCACTAGGAGGACTTAGTGTTGGAGAGCCACTTGAATTAATGTGTGAAGTTATGGATTATACAATGCCTTTTGTACCAAAAGATAAACCGAGATATCTTATGGGCGTAGGAACACCAGATTATTTATTTGAAGCAGTTATTAGGGGAATAGATATGGCAGACTGTGTGATGCCAACAAGAATTGCGCGTAATGGTGCAGTTATGACTAGTAAAGGAAGAATTAACATAAAAAACGGTAAATACAAAGATGATTTTAGTACATTAGATTCTGAATGTGATTGTTATACATGCAAGAACTATTCTAAAGCATATATAAGACATCTATTTAATGTAGATGAGATATTAGGTTTAAGATTAGCTACAATTCACAATTTATATTTCTTAGTTAAACTTATGGAAAATATAAGAGAAGCTATTAAAGAAGATAGATTAATGGAATATAAAAATGAATTTTATGCTAAATATGGATATAATAATATTTAGGAGGTTACAAAATGCAAATGTTTTTAACAGCGCAAGCTACAGCTAGTCCATTGATGACTTTAGTTTTTCCAGTACTTATATTGGGGGTTTTTTATTTCTTAATAATAAGACCACAAAAGAAGAGAGAAAAAGAAATAAGTCAAATGAGAGAATCACTAAAAGTAGGAGATGTAGTAATTACAATTGGTGGTATCAAAGGAAAATTAATTAAAGTTGGAGAAGATGAAATTGTATTAGAAACTGGACCAAACAATATGAAGATGGAATTAATGCGTTGGTCAGTAGGTTCAAATTTAACACAAGAAAAAAATAAAGAAAAATAATAGATTAACAGTAGAGCTTTCTACTGTTTTTTTATACTATAGTTTTAGGAGGAAGACCATGTTTTTACCAATGAAAAGAGAATATATTGAAGAGATAATAAATTGGAAATACAGTGAAGAATATAGTATTTACAACTTAGAAAATACAGAAAATACAATTGAAGAATTATTAAATGGAAAATACTATGTATATTTTAAAGAAAATAAAAATGAGATAATAGGATTTTTTTGTAGTGGTAAATCAGCAAGGATTCCTACACTAGAAATAGATACATATAATGAAAAGTATTTAGATATAGGACTGGGGATAAAACCAGAATACTGTGGTAAAGGATTAGGTAAAGGTTTTCTTACAGATATAATAAAATTTATTGGTGAAAAATATAATATTTCTGATTTTAGGCTAACTGTATTAGAGGATAATATAAGGGCTATAAAAGTATATGAAAAGATAGGTTTTAAACCAGAAAAAAAAGTTATACATAAATATTCTAAGAAAAGTTTTATTATAATGAAATATATTGCTAACTATGATAAATAATATCAATCTTAATCGAATATATTTTAAATAATATGCTTTTATGATATAATAATTTAGAATAGTAGCTTAAGGAGGGAAGATTATGAAGCATATAAAAACTATTACAAGTAAAAACTTAAAGAACACTCTTAAAAAGGGCGGATGTGGAGAATGTCAAACTTCTTGTCAATCAGCATGTAAAACATCTTGTACTGTAGGAAATCAAAAGTGTGAAAATAAGTAATACATAAAGTAGTGGTGAAAACCACTTCTTTTTAATTTATTGTTGCTATGGGAGGAAAAATGAAGAAGTTTGAAAGAATACATAAATATGATATAAATGACAGAAAAATAGTGCTAGATGTAAATAGTGGCTCTGTCCATGTAGTAGACGAAATAGTATATGAAATACTAGATTATTATCTAGATAATAATCTAGATGAAATAATTGATATATTAAAAAATAGATATGAAATAGAAAAGATAAAGACAGCATATGAGGAGATAGTATATTTAGAAGAAAATGACTTACTATATTCTGAGGATACAAGTATTGAATCAATAAAATACAATGAAGATAATATAATAAAAGCTCTATGTCTTCATGTGGCACATGATTGTAATCTAAGATGTAATTATTGTTTTGCATCCCAAGGAGATTTTGAGGGTGATAGATCATTGATGAATTTAGAAACAGGTAAAAAAGCATTTGATCTATTAGTTAAAAACTCAGGAAATAGGAGAAATCTAGAAGTAGACTTTTTTGGTGGAGAACCACTTATGAATTTTGAGTTAGTAAAAGAATTAGTTGCGTATGGAAGAAGTCTTGAGGAAGAATATAATAAAAACTTTAGATTTACAATAACTACTAATGGCGTATTATTAGATGATGAAAATATAGATTTTATAAATGAACATATGTCAAATGTGGTGTTAAGTTTAGATGGTAGGAAAGAGATAAATGATCAAATGAGACCAACGACTAATGGAAAGGGAAGCTATGATATAATAGTCCCTAAATTTAAAGAACTTATCGAAAAAAGAGGAGATAAGGAATATTATATAAGAGGAACTTTTACAAATCACAATCTTGACTTTGGAAAAGATGCATTGGATTTTTATAGTCAAGGATTTGAAAAAATATCCATAGAGCCAGTCGTTACAGATCCAAAAATGGAATATGCAATAAGAGAAGAACATTTAGAAGAAATATTAGAAGAATATGAGAATTTCTCAAAAGAATATATAAATATTAAGAAAAATGATGATAGATTTTTATTCTTCCACTATATGATTGATTTAGAACAGGGACCTTGTCTAGCCAAGAGAGCTGTAGGCTGTGGAGCAGGCTCAGAATATATTGCAGTTACCCCAGAAGGAGAAATATATCCTTGTCATCAATTTGTTGGAAATGAAGATTTTATAATTGGAAATCTTGATGAAGGTGTAGTTGATACAGAATTAAGAGAAAAGTTTAAACTGGCAAATGTATATAATAAAGAAGATTGTAAAAATTGCTGGGCTAAATTTTACTGTAGTGGTGGATGTCATGCAAATGCATATCATACTCATGGTAACTTTATGAAACCTTATGAATTAGGTTGTCAAATGGAAAAGAAAAGAATTGAATGTGCCATATCAATATTAGCAAATTTAGATTAAAATAACTGTCCTATTGGGCAGTTATATTTATAAATAAAAGGAGGAAATAAAATGGAAAAAAGATTTGTAATTGCTCTTATATTTGTAGTGATAATAGCTTTATTTGCTTTAAATAATGCTGAAAAAGTAATGATAGATTTATTCTTTGTAAAAATAGAATTACATCAAGCGGTGGTGATATTTTTATCAAGTATATTAGGTGCAGTTACTACTGCTATATTAGGTAGTGTTAAGAATTATACATTAACAAAAGAGACAAAGAATATGGCTAAAGAACTTGAAAATATAAAAGAAGATAAGGTAAATTTAGAAGCCTTATTAGAAGATAGAATGAAAGAAATCAATCAATTAAAAAACAATCTTAGGAGTAGTGATTAATTGGAAAAGTGGTTTATTAAGAATAAAAAAGGAAATATTGAAAAAATTTCTAAAAGTTTTAATATTTCCCCAATAGTATCTAAAGTACTTATAAATAGAGATCTAAATAATAATGAAGATATTGAAATGTATTTTTCTTCAGATTTAGAAAAATTACATAATCCTTATCAGATGAAAGATATAAAAAAAGCCAGTGAAATAATAATAGACAGTATAGATAAAAATGAAAAGATAACAATTGTTGGGGATTATGACCAAGATGGTAACTCGTCCATTATGACCTTATTAAAAGGTTTAGAAAAATGCAATGCAAATGTAAATTATATAATTCCTCATAGAGTTGAAGATGGATATGGAATAAATAAAAGAATTGTAGAAAGATGCAAAGAAGATAATACCGATTTAATTATAACTTGTGACAATGGTATATCTGCATTTGATGCAGTTGAACATGCGAAAAAACTTGGTCTAAAAATAATTGTAACAGATCACCACGATATACCTTATGAAGAACTAGATAATAAAAAAATAGAAAAACTTGTAAATGCAGATGCAGTGGTTAACCCTAAAAGAGAAGATTGTGAATATCCTTTTGATAAACTTTGTGGTGCAGGAGTTGCGTTTAAACTTATACAAGTGTTATTTGATATGCTAAATATTCCTAAAAATGAGGCTTATGGACTATTGGAGTTTGTTGCAATGGGGACTGTATGTGATGTTGTTGATTTAGTTGATGAAAATAGAATAATAGTTAAAGAAGGCTTAAAAAAGCTAAATAATACTGATAATATTGGACTTAAATCACTAATAGAGACAACAGGGCTTAAAGATAAAGAGATAACAGCATACCATCTAGGATTTATAATAGGACCTTGTGTAAATGCATCAGGGAGATTAGAGTCAGCAGATATGGCAGTTGAATTATTCTTATCAGAAGATGAAGAAAATGCTAAAATTTTGGCAGAAAACCTTAAAGAATTAAATGATGAGAGAAAAGAAATGACTAGAAAAGGCTATGAGAAAATTGTAGATGATGTTGAGAAAAAAGGGCTATATAAAGAAAAAATTATCATAGGATATGAACCTAGTATACATGAGAGTATTGTTGGGATAATAGCAGGAAGAATAAAGGATAAATACAATAAACCAACAATTATATTTACTAATGGACAGGAAGAGGGAGTTATAAAAGGCTCTGCTCGTTCCATAGAAGAGTATAATATGTATGAAAAAATAAATGAGGTAAATGAATATCTTGTAAGTTTTGGAGGTCATCCAATGGCAGCGGGATTATCACTAAAGAAAGATAATTTAGAGATAATATATAAATATCTAATTTCTCATACAGATTTAACTGATGATGATTTAATACCAAAAAAATATATTGATATGCATTTACCTTTGGATAAGATAAGTCGTGAATTAATTGAAGAACTATCATTATTAGAGCCATATGGTAAGGCAAATTCAAGACCTGTATTTGCAGAAAAAAATATTAGAGTAAATAAATTGAGTATCTTAGGTCAGAATAAAAATGTATTAAAATTTGAAATGATAAATAATGATAATAGATTAATTGAAGGTATTTACTTTGGAGATATTGAAGGAATATGCAATTATTATATAAATAAATTTGGTATCAATTCTTGGGAGAATGCATTGAGAGGTTTGGATAATAATTTACTATTAGATATTATCTATTATCCAAATATAAATATATTTATGGAGAAAATAAGCCTACAAGCAGTGATTCAAGGATATAGATAGAAAACAATGAAAATTTTTAAAAAATGTTATATAATGAAAGGTATTAATAAGTAAGAATATTCTATAATGGACAAAAATAAGGTGGTGAAAATATGCTAGAAAATTTAATTGAAAAAATTAAAGAATATAATCCCGATGCTGATTTTGATAAGATAAGAAAAGCTTATTATTTTGCTGAAGAAGCTCATGAAGGGCAAATTAGAAACTCAGGAGAGAGATTTTTCATTCACCCTTATGCTGTAGCAATGATATTAGCAGATCTTCATATGGATACAGATACAATAATAGGTGGTCTTTTTCATGATGTATTAGAAGATACAGATGTAACGCATGAAGAAATGGCTAATGAATTTGGAGAAGAAGTAGCTAATATAGTTGAAGGAGTTACAAAACTTAAAAAGATAAAATATAGAACTAAAGAAGAAAGTCAAGCTGAAAATTTAAGAAAAATGGTTATGGCAATGGCAAAAGACATTAGAGTTATTATTGTTAAATTAGCTGACAGACTTCATAATATGAGAACATTAGAATATATGAGTGAGGAAAAGAGAAAAGAAAAAACCTTAGAAACTCTTGAAATATATACACCTATTTCCCATAGACTAGGGATTTCCGCAATTAAATGGGAATTAGAAGATTTATCATTAAGATATTTAGACCCAGAAGGATATTATGATTTAGTAGAAAAAGTTCAAAAGAGAAGAAATGAAAGAGAAGATTATATAGAGGGCATTATTGAAGAATTAAATGCCAAATTAAATGAGATGGGTATTGATGATGAAAATAGAGATATAAGTGGTAGACCAAAATCATTCTATAGCATTTATAAAAAAATGGTTTATCAAGAGAAAACCTTCGATCAAATCTTTGATCTAACTGCAATAAGAGTTATTGTAGACAGTGTAAAGGATTGTTATGCTGTACTGGGAATTGTCCATACAATGTGGAAACCACTTCCAGGTAGATTTAAAGATTATATTGCAATGCCAAAAAGAAATATGTATCAATCACTTCATACAACAGTTATTGGACCAGGTGGAGAAACTTTTGAAGTACAGATAAGAACTTGGGAAATGCATAAGACTTCAGAATATGGTATTGCTGCACATTGGAAATACAAAGAAGGTTCAACTGGAGATATGGATAATTTTGATGAAAAATTGACTTGGATTAGACAGTTGATGGAATGGCAGGGAGATGTAAAAGATCCAAAAGATTTTATGGAATCATTAAAGATAGATTTATTTACAGATGAAGTATATGTATTTACTCCAAGAGGAGATGTTATAAATCTTCCAATGGGTTCGACACCAATAGATTTTGCTTATAGAGTTCATACAGATGTAGGTCATAAAACTGTAATGGCAAAGGTAAATGGTGGCATGGTACCTTTAGACTATAAACTTAGAAATGGTAATATAGTTGAAGTTATAACTTCATCAGCCAGCCACGGACCAAGTAGAGATTGGCTTAAAATTGTTAAATCAAGTCAAGCTAAGACTAAGATTAGACAGTGGTTTAAAAGGGAAGACAGAGATGTCAATGTTGAAAAAGGTAGAACCATGCTTGAAAGAGAAGTTAAAAAAAATGGTTATTCCGTTACTGATGTACTAAAAGAAGATTGGGTTAAGATAGCAAGTAATAAATTAAATTATAGTAATTCAGAAGACTTATATGCGGCAGTAGGATTTGGAACAGTATTGCCTTCTCAGGTT
>RRZU011909212.1_pt1 | contig 18499 bp, 13 predicted proteins | sample 2165561 | NCBI WGS metagenome assembly RRZU01 (sample SAMN10456909, study PRJNA506462) | wastewater metagenome | isolation source: wastewater sludge | place: USA: Moscow, Idaho | reverse complement strand
CCTAGCATTGCTCACCATGGGCGGGGTGGCGGGAACGAGCATGCGCGGGCGTCGCCCGAGTCTGGCCGCCGGTTTCTCGGCGCCGGCGCCCGCGACCGAGGCGGTGCGGCTGCCGGATTGGGCCGATCCGCCGCGGGCGCCCTGGTGGCGACGCTTCGGCGTGTGGTTCCCCCTGCTCGTGTATGCCGTGACCCGGGCCGTCGACGTCGGCTACTTCTCACTGATGCAGCGCCACCAGATCGCGATGACCTCGGAGAACGGCATCGCCCGGGTGCTCTACCCGACCACAGCAGCGCCGGGCTACTTCCCGGTCACGGCCAACTGGGACGGGCAGTGGTATCACGAGATCGCGGACCTGGGCTATCCGGTGCCGCTGCCGACCGGCCCGGACGGTGCGGTGCAGCAGAACCCGTGGGCGTTCTACCCGGTCTTCCCCATGCTCACCCGCGCGCTGATGTGGCTCACCCGCGGCGACTTCTACGTCGTCGGTTCGACGGTGTCCCTGGTCGTGGGGGCCGTGGCCGTCGTGCTGATGTTCCGACTGGTCGACCAGGCGGTCGGGCGGTGGTCGGCGATCGCCGCGACGGTGCTCGTCAGCAGCTATGTCGCGGCCCCGGTGCTGCAGACCAGCTACACCGAGTCGTGTGCGCTGCTGGCCGTGGTCCTCGTGCTCACCGCGCTGCGTTCGCGCCGCTATGGCTGGGCCCTGGCCGCCCTCGTGTTGCTGGCCCTGACCCGCAACATCGTGCTGGCCATGGCGCCGGCGATCCTGGCCCACGGTGCGGTGCGCTGGGCGCACCGAGACCGGGCCGCCTTCCCCGTGCTGGAGCGGGCCTGGGTCGCGCTGCTCACCGCTGCCTCGCTGGGGCTGACCTGGCTGTGGCCGACGATCTGTGGGCTGATCACCGGAGACGGGCAGGGCTACGCCAGGACGATGGCGGCCTGGCGGGTGCAGGCCAGCGAGATCAAGCTGCACACCTGGATCGACTACGTCTACTACGACTACGGATACGGCGGCTGGGTCGTCGCGGGGGCCCTCGTCGCGGCATACGCCTCGTTCATGCTCACCCCCCACGCCCAGCGCTGGGGCCCGGAGTTGTGGGGCTGGGCCGGGGCCTACCCGGCATACCAGGTGCTCGTCACCGGCATCGGACCCTCGCGGATCCGCTACTTCCTGCTCGCCTTCCCGGTCGCCATCCTGCTCGGGTGGCTGGCCGACCGCGCCCCGTGGCGGCGTTGGCGGGCCGGGTTGCTCACCGTCGCCGGCGCCGGCGGGGTGGCCCTGCAGGGCTGGTGGATCTGGAACTACTGGATCATCCTCGGCGTCACCGGCGACATCCAATTCCCTTGAGCGTCAACGCCGGTGGCTCGTCACGACGTCCCACCAGGACACCCCGACGTCGTCGAGCAACTCGCGCAGCAGCGGCAGCGACACCCCGACCACGTTGTGGTGGTCTCCCTCGATCGCCGTCACGAACGGCCCTCCGAAGCCGTCGATCGTGAACGCGCCGGCGACCCGCAGCGGCTCACCGGTCGCGACGTACGCCTGGATCGTGGCGTCGTCCAGCTGGGCGAAGTGCACGGTCGTGGACGCCGTGGCCCCGACGGTGGCGCCGGTGCCGCCGCGCTCGGGCCGGCGGTCGTCGACGAGCCAGTGACCGGTGTGCAGGATGCCGCTGCGCCCGCGCATCGACTGCCACCGGGCGATTGCCTCCGCCTCGTCGGCCGGCTTGCCGTGCACCTGCCCGTCGAGCTCCAACACGGAGTCGCAGCCCAGGACGAGGTCGCCGGCGTGCGCGGCGTCGCCGTAGGCAACGGCCTCGGCCTTGGCTCGGGCGAGCACCAGACACACCTGCGCCGGCTCCAGCAGGCCGAACCGCTCGAAAGCCTCGGCGGCGACGAGATCCTCGTCGAGGTCGCTCACGACGACGATCGGCTCCACCCCGGCATGCTGCAGGGTGCGCAGCCGGGCGGGTGAGGCGGAGGCGAGGACGAGGCGGAGCCGAGCGGCGGACACGCGTCTCAGCGTATGCCGCGCAGCCCCCGCGGCCAGCATCGCCGGCGGTGGCGGCAGCGGGTGGTGCCCGTCGTGGGTCACCTCGGGGTGCCGCTTGCTCGATTCGCCCGGTGAGTCCTGGTGAACTGCCGTAAGGTCCTGGGTGCCGTGGTCTGGTGAAGGTTGGCTCGTGGTGCAGGGGAGGTGGTCTCGTGGAGCCGGGTTTGCCGGGGTTGTCGGGCTTCGAAGAAGTCGGTCGTGGGGGCTTCGGGATCGTTTACGGTGCGTTCGACGCGCGGTTCGGGCGCCGGGTCGCGGTGAAGATCATCCGAGACTCCGGGCTGGGCCGGGACGTGCGCGCGCGCTTCGAGCGAGAGTGCCTGGCCATCGGGTCGGTCTCCGGCCACCCCAACATCGTCGCCGTCTACGACTCCGGCGTGACCGATGGTGGCGACCTCTTCCTCGTCATGGAGTTCCTCGGCGGCGGGTCGGCCCGTCAGCGGCTGCGCGAGCAGGGGCCGGCGACCCCGCTGCAGGCGGTGCGGGTGGGCATCGGTCTTGCCGGTGCCCTGGAGACCGCTCATCGGGCCGGGATCGTGCACCGCGACATCAAGCCGGAGAACATCCTCTACTCCGACTACGACGTGCCCAAGCTCGTCGACTTCGGCATCGCCCGGGTGCAGTTCGGCTACCAGACCCGCACCGGCCTGCTCAGCGCCACCCTCAACCACGCCGCGCCCGAGGTCGTCGGTGGCAGTTCGCCGGGCTCCGCCGTCGCGGACGTCTACTCCTTGGCGTCGGTGCTCTACACCCTGCTGGCCGGGCAGCCGCCCTTCTACGGGGGGGCCGAGGACAGCCTCGTGCCGCTCATCTCCCGGATCGTCACCCAGCCGGCCCCCGACATCGCAGTGACCGCCGGGGTGCCGGAGCATCTGGCCCGGGTCATTGCGCGCGGCCTGGCCAAAGACCCCGCCCAGCGCTTCCCGAGTGCCGCCGACTTCGGCGCCGCCCTCCAAGAGGTCAACGAGCGGCTCGGCGGATCGCCGTTGCCGCTCCCGCTCACCGCCGCGGTCGCTGCGGTGCCGCCGGGCTCGGGCGGGGTGGCGGGTGCCGCGGCGGGAGCCGATCCGGGTGCGGCCACCCGGACGCACGGCGGTGGCGACCCCGAGAGTGGCGACGAGGTCGACGAGGCCGACCAGGTCACCCACGTGTCGCCGGTCGAGGCCCTGGACGAGGCCACCGAGGTGCAGCGACGCGCGACAACCCTGCCCGCCGCCGCGACACCCGCCGACCCGCCGACGCTCATCGGCGCGAGGACGGCGGAGGGCGGGAACAGCCCCGACGCCGAAGCCGACGACCCAGCCGGCCTACCCACCGGCGGCGAAGGCCGGCCGGCGCGTCACCGCGTGGTGGCCGCTGCGGCGGCTGCCGTCGTGCTGATCGTCACGGGGGTCGTCTTCGGGCTGAGCCGCATCGGTGCGGGGTCGGCCGCGGGTGCGGCTGCGCCGGCGGTAGCGACCGGGGTGAACCCCGACGCGGCGTCGGTCGATCAGGCGCCCGGGCCGTCGCCCGCGACGTCGTCGTCGGTGATCTCGACCACCTCGGCGGCACCGGTCACGTCGTCCGGCACGGTCGGCGCCCCACCGACGGTCGATCCCCAGCCGGCCGGCGGCCAACAGCAGGTCGGCCCACGGCAAGGCACTCCACAGGGTCAGCAACAGGGTCAGCAACCAGGGTCCGCTGTGCCGGCCCAACCCCCGCCGCCGGCCAACCGTCCTCCCACCGTGAGCCTCAGCGATCGCAGCAACGACGAGTTGGTCGCGGTCTCGTTCGCTGTCGGGGTCAACGACCCGGACGGTGACGCGGTATCCGTGACGGTGGCCGGGTTACCGCCGGGTGTCGCGGCGGCCGGCGCGTCGGTGAACGGCACGATCAGCCAGGCCGCCTCCTCGACGACCACCGATCGGCGAAACGGTCTGGGCACCACCAGCTTCACGGTGACAGTGACGGCCATCGACAGCAAGGGCGCGCGCACCAGTGGCCAGTTCCTCTGGACGGTCCGCGACACCCATCGGCTGATGCCCGACTACATCGGACAGTACGGGTGCGCCGGTTGCGGTGGGCTCCCCGATGTCGCCGCGGTGACCGTGCCGGGCTTCTACTGCGCCTACGACCCGAGCGGCAGCGGTGATCGGATCTTCCGCCAGAGCATCGCGCCCGGGGCGGTCATCCGCTGGGGGCAGGCCGCGACGTATTGGTACGGCAAGAACGACCCCACGTGCCAGCGGGTCGCCAAGGGGTGGTGAGAGCGCGCTCGAGGCCCCGGACCGTCCGGTCTGGGGCGCTCGGGCCGGGCACCGGGCAGTTCAGTCGAGCTCCCCGAGCACAGCAGCGCGCAGGGTCTGCAGGTCCATCCCGCCGAGATCGAGGGCCCGACGATGGAAGGCCCGTAGGTCGAAGTCGTCGCCGTCGCGCTCGCGCACCTCGTCACGCAGCTGCAACCAGAGTCGTTCGCCGATCTTGTACGACGGTGCCTGACCCGGCCAGCCGAGGTAGCGGTTGAGCTCGAAGCGCAGCTTGCCCTCGGAGTCGTGGGCATGCGCGGTGAGGAAGGCCCAGGCCTTCTCGTAGGTCCACGCTCCGCCGCCGACCTCCGCCGGGGCCTCGAAACCGCAGTGCACGCCGATGTCGATGACCACGCGGGCGGCCCGCAGCGACTGGGCGTCCAACCACCCCATCCGGTTGCCGGGGTCGTCCATGAAGCCGAGCTCGACCATGAGCCGCTCGGCATACAGGGCCCAGCCCTCCCCGTGACCGGAGGTCCAGGCAGCCATCCGCCGCCACTTGTTGAGGACCTCGGATCGGAACACGGTCTGCGCGACCTGCAGGTGATGCCCGGGCACACCCTCGTGATAGACGGTGGACAGTTCGTTCCAGGTATGGAAGATCGTCTCGCCCTTGGGCACCGACCACCACATCCGCCCCGGCCGGCTGAAGTCCTCGCTCGGTCCGGTGTAGTAGATGCCGCCGGTCTGGGTCGGCGCGATGCAGCATTCGATGGTGCGCACCGGCTCCGGGATGTCGAAGTGCACGTCCGCCAGGGCGGTGATGACCGCGTCCGCTTTGCCCTGCATCCAGTCCCGCAGCGCGGCAACGCCGTCGAGCCGGTAGCGGGGATCGGCGTTGAGGATCGCGATGGCCTGGTCGATGGTGGCGCCCGGTTGGATCCGCTCGGCGAGTTCCTGCATCTGGTCGGTGATCCGGGCCAGCTCCTGCTGCCCCCAGGCGTAGGTCTCCTCGAGGTCGACCGCGGCCCCGACGAAGTAGCGGGACACCAGGGCGTAGCGCTCGCGGCCGCAGCCATCGGATTCGGGTGCGGCGGGCAGCAGGTCGCGTTCCAGGAAGTCACGCAACTGCCGGTATGCCGCGACGGCGCCCGACGCGGCGGCCCGCAACCGCTCGTGGACGGCCGGGTCCAGGGGACCGTCGGCGTTCTTGGCCTGCGCGGACAGCGTGGCGAAGTAGCCGTCGTCGGCGACGAGATCGTCGCATTGCTCGAGGCAGGCGCGGACCTGCCGCTGGGGTGCCACGTTTCCGCGGGTCTTGGCCAGGGCCAGCGACTCGGCATACTGCGTGAGGGCTCGGGGGAGCTGCTCCATCCGGGCGGCGATCGTCGTCCAGGCCGTGTCGCTGTCCTGGGGCATCAGGTCGAAGACGTCTCGCACGCCCTGCAGGGGCGAAGCGATGACGTTGAGGTTCATCTCGTCCAGGCCTGCGGCATAAGCCTCTTCGGCCAGGCCGAGGCGGTCGCGCAGGGCCGCGATCGTGGCCCGGTCCACGTCGTCGACGGGCGTCAGCCCGTCGAGACGGTCCAGGATCTCGCGACGCAGGGCCGAGTGCGCGGCATACCCGGCGGGCGAGAGGTCATCGAGTTGGTCGTCGTATCCGGCGATCCCGAGGTAGGTGGCCTCCATGGGTGAGAGGGCCACCGACCGGGCGAGGAAGTCCTCGGCGAGTGCGTCGACGGCGGTGGGCTGGCGAGCGGCGCTCATGGCGTGGTCGGCTGCGGTCACACGCGCGAACCTACCGTGCTCAGAGCCAGATGCAAGCCGGCCGGCACCGCCGTCGACGCACCCCGGTCCGGCCGGGCGGTAGGGAGGTCCGTCCGGTCGGTCGACGAGCGCGCCGAGGCAGTGGCGGGTCAGGCGGTCCGGGGCAGGGCGAGCGGGTCGCGCAGGGCGGCTTCGAGCACGGCGACAACGGCGACGCCGGAGCGGGCATCGGCCAGCAGCACGGGGATCGAGGCGTCGTGGCAGCGCACGAGAGTCGTGATGTCGCGGACCACGGGGCTGTCGCCCACCACATGGTTGATGGCGACGGTGAGCGTGCCGGTGGACCGGTGGCCGGCGAGCAGGTCGACCCAGCGGCGGGCCTGGGCGTAGCCGGCCCGGTCGGAACCGTCGACCCACAGCACGGTGGCGGCGGCGCGGGGCAGCGAACCGCTGTGTCGGCTCACGTGCGCCGGGAGCTCGGAGGCGGTGACGACGGAGACGACGGCTCCGTTGGGAGCGGTCCATTCGCCGACCTCGCTCACGGCCCGGACCTCGTCGCCGACCACGGTGACAGCGCTCGGTTCGTAGCGGACCTGGTGGGTCAGGGCGAGCAGTGCGGTGGTCTTGCCGACGTGGGACGGCCCGACGAAGCGGACCTGGCGCAACTGCAGGAACGGATTGACACGCATGTGGCGAACCCCCCGGTTCTCGTGATTCCCCCGCTCCCCCCGGAGCGTTGACCCGAGTTTAGGGACGCCCGGCGGCGCCGCGCAGCACTTCGGCGAAATCCGGCGAAATCCGGCGGTCGCCCGCCCTCGCAGGGCGGTCGACCTCGCGGTGCCCGGTCAATAGGCTGTGGACATGTTCGCTGTGTATGCCGCGCGCCAGGACCGATCCGACCCCCTCTCCGGGCTGGAGCTGGGGCAACGCCCCGAACCGCAGGCCCGCGAGGGGTGGACCACGGTGTCGCTGCGCACCAGTGGGCTCAACCACCACGACCTGTGGTCGCTCATGGGGGTGGGGTTGTCGGCGGACAAGCTGCCGATGATCCTCGGCTGTGACGGCGCCGGCGTCGACGAGACCGGCCGAGAGGTCATCGTGCACTCGGTGGTCGCCACCGACGGCTGGGTCGGCGACGAGACGCTCGACCCGGCCCGCACCCTGCTGTCCGAACTGCACCCGGGCACCTTGGCGCAGCGGGTCGCCGTGCCGACGGCCAACTGTGTGCCCAAGCCGGAGGGGATGTCCTGGGAGACCGCGGCCTGCCTGTCGACGGCGTGGCTCACGGCATACCGGATGCTCTTCGTCAACGCCGGCCTGACCCCGGGCGCGACCGTGCTCGTGCAGGGCGCCGGGGGTGGTGTCGCGACGGCACTCGTGCAGCTCGGTGCTGCCGCCGGCTACCGGATGTGGGTGACCTCCCGCGACGAGGCCAAGGGCGCGCAGGCGGTGCGCATCGGGGCCGATCGGGCCTTCGGGTCGGGCGAGCGGCTGCCGGAGCGGGTCGACGCGGTCATGGAGACCGTCGGCGCCGCCACCTGGTCGCACTCGGTCAACTCGCTGCGCCCGGGTGGGCCGATCGTCATCTCCGGGGCGACCAGCGGCGACGCCCCGAGCAAGGCGGAGCTGACCAAGATCTTCTTCAAGCAGTTGCGGGTCGTCGGCTCGACGATGGGCACCCGTGAGGAGCTCTCGTTGCTGGCCCGTTTCGTGCAGCAGCGCGGGATCGAGCCGGTCATCGACACGGTGCTGCCACTCACCGAGGCCCGCACCGGCTTCGAGAAGATGGCCAGCGGTGACCTCTTCGGCAAGATCGTCTTCACCGTCTGACCGACCCCGATCCGTCGGCCGGGCGGCTGCTCAGTCGGGCCGGGCGACCTGGACGGCGGTGGCCCGGCCGTGCCGCACGAGCAGACCGCGGCCGGGCAGTTCCTCGGTGGGCACCGGCCGACGCAGCCCGAGCGCGGCCTCCTCGCCGTAGCCGAGCGCGCCGAGCAACAGGCCGGTGCCCGCGCCGGCCACCTGGGCCAGCAGACCACGGAAGCTCTCGCCGACCTGCGCGGGCGTGGCGGCGACCGCGATGACGCCGTCGTCCTCGTCGACCAGACGCAGCACCTCCTGGAGCACGGTCTCGATGGGGTCGCCGGCCAGCCGCGCGGCGTCGTCGACGAGGACGGCCAATGATGGGTGGGCTCGACGCAGCGCGACGAGCCGGTCCAGCTCGTCGGGGCGGAGCACCTCGGCGGCCGCCGGCCAGCCGATGGCGCCGACCGTCGGGGTCGCGGCGGCCACGACGGCCACCGGGCGGCCCAGCTCGATCAGCCCGGCCGCGAGGGCCGCGAGGGCGGTGCTGCGCCCGCTGGCCCGGCCCCCGAGCACGGCGATGCGCCGGTCGCCCCGGCCGGGGGCGAAGCCGACCGGGCCCAGGCCGTCGGAGCCGACGACCGCCACGCCGTCGGGCTGCTCGGGCGTCAGGTCGCGGCGGACGAGCTGCCGGGGGAGTTCCGGCACCGGCACCGGGCCGGTCCCGGCGGGGGGCGTCGGCAGCGTCGCGGCAAGGTCTCTCAGGTATGCCGCGCACCGCTGCGGGGTCGGGTCGGCGGCGACCGCGGCGACCTGCACCTCGGCGTGGGTCGCGGCGTCGATGGCCCGCCCGACCGGCGGATGCTCGGGCACGACCGAGGCCGGCACGCCGAGCAGGGTGACGTCGATGGGGTCGGCGGGCAGCAGCAGCACCCGTCGGGTCAGGGCCCCGGCGACCTGCCCGGAGAGCAACCCGCGCGCCCCGGTGACGACGAGCGACAGACGGGCGTCCGACCCGCGTCGGGCCAGGGCCAGCAACTGGTCGGACAAGGCCGTCGCGCGGGCTCGTTCGAGGGCATCGACGACCCGCTCCCAGTCGTCGACGAGCAGGACCCGTCGGATGCCTTCGGGCGGGTCGGCGCCGAGCAGGGTGAGCAGCCGCCCCAGCCGCGGGATGTCCGACGCCGGCACGCAGGCACCGACGTGCGGCAGGGCTTCCAGGCCGAGCAGTCCGCCGGTGTGCACGGCATACAGGTGCATCTCGTGCGCGCCGAAGCGGCGGGCGAGGGCAGCGGCCACCGTGACCAGGGCCGTGCTGCGCCCGCTGCGCGGCGCTCCGGCGATGCCGAGGTTGCCCTCCGTGTGCGGTCGCCAACACCACGGGGTCTGGCGTTGGGCAGCGGGCTCGTCGGTGCGCCCCAGGGCGACCGCGTCGCCGGCGTCGGTGGCGGTCGGGCCGGCGAGGTCGGCGAGCAGCACCAGCGGCGGCAGCGGCGGCAACCACGGCGAGTCGGGCACCCGAATGCCCAACTGCACCACGGCTTCCCGAGCTGCTTCCACGAGCAGATCGAGTTCGGTGCGTCGCGGGGCACCCAGCTGGGGGGCCGTCGGGACGGGCATTCCCCCGATCGTCACGACGGCCACCGGTGGGTCGTCGTCGGTGCTCACCGGGCCGGTCGCCAACGGGGTCTGCACCTCGGTCAGCCCGGTCGCAGCGCTCTGCACGAACGCCCGACCGGGCGTGTGCTCGGCGATCTCGGCGGCGACCTCGGCGTCGAGCACGTCGAGGGAGTCGACCGCGTCGCGCACCCGTAGGCCCACGCGCAGGCCGAGATTCGCCCGCATGTCGGCGGTCACGACGCCCCCCGGGCGTTGGGTGGCGACGACGAGATGCACGCCCAGCGAGCGACCCAACGACGCCACCCGGACGAGGCCGCTGACGAAGTCAGGCAGCTCTTCTGCGAGACTGCGGAATTCATCGACGACGATGACCAGCCGCGGGATGCGTTCGTCGCCCTCGCGCCACGCCCGCTGGTATGCCGCGAGATCCGCCACGTCGCGTTGCTGCAGGAGGTGCTCGCGCCGTTTGAGCTCGGCGTCGAGAGAGACGAGCGCGCGTTCGGTGAGGTGGTGGTCGAGGTCGGTGACGAGCCCGACGACATGGGGCAGGTCGCGGCAGGCGCCGAACGCTGCCCCGCCCTTGTAATCGACGAGCACGAAAGCGAGTTCGTCGGGGCGGTTCTGAGCGGCGAGCCCGGCGACGAGACTCACGAGCAGCTCCGACTTGCCCGATCCGGTGGTGCCGCCGACCAGCCCGTGTGGTCCGTCGCGAACCAGGTCGAGCCACAGCGCCCCCGCGGCGGTGCCGCCGACGGGGAAGCGCGTCGAACGCGGGTGGTCGCGCCAATGCGTCGCCAGGTCGGGCCGGTCCAGGCCGCCGGACGGGCCGGGAGCGCCGGGCAGGTCGAGCAGGTGCAGCAGCCCGACCCGGGCCGGGATGGCGGCGTCGGCGCGGGCCCCGGCGACATCACGCAGCGGATGTAGCGCCTCGGCGAGCCGGTCGGCCCACCGGGCCGGCACGGCGTCGACGACGAGATCGGTGACCTCCCCGGCGCCGGTCAGCACGGGGCGGGCGCCGGTGAGGTCCAGCACCGTCGTGGTCTCCGCGGGCAGTGCGGTCGGGGTCGGCGCGATGGCGAAGACGTGGACCGATTCACCGGGCTGCACCCGGGCCGGCAGTTCGGTGACGACGAGCACGGCACGTCCGCCGGCGGCCTCGGTCAGGGCGTGCGCCACCCGGCGTGGGTCGGTCTCGTCCGGCCACGGGTGCAGGGCGTGGGGTAGCCGCGTCAGCCACTGCCAATCGTGTTGTGGCACGGCCGGATCCACGGCAATAGCCAACTGCGCGGGGGAGTGGCGACAGGCCAGGGCGCCGAGCACCGCGCGGGCGGTGGCCAGTGCTGTCGGGCGATGACCGGCCACTCCGCAACACCCGGTCAGGTCGACGGTCACCGGCACGTCGGTCAGCCGGGGCGTGCGGTGTTGGCCTGAGGTGCTCACTCGGGACGGAGCCGATCCGACCCCGATCCGCGCCGAGAGCTCCGGGAGGCCGGTGAGCCCGGTGAGCCCGGTGCGGTCCCACAGTGGGGCGAGTCGGTAGCGGGCCAGCGCCAGATGCCACGCCGGTCCCGGGTCCGCGGCCCGGCGGGCCTGGGCCTCCTCGGTGGTCGCGGTGGCCACGGCCGCCTCGGCGGTGGCGAGGGCCGCGGCATACCGGGCCTTCTCGGTGCGCGAGAGCCGGCGGCCGCTGCGACGGTCGGACCACCATTGGCCGAGCATGAGCAGCGGTGACATGAGCCCGAAGAGCAGCATCGTCGGAGAGCCGGTCACCGCGGCGATGACGACGGAGAAGACGAGCGGCAGCACCAGGGCGGCCCACGGCAGGTGGCGGGGTGACTCGGGCGCGGGGGCGTCGGGAAAGGCAATGGGGGTGCCGGGCTGCCATCCGGGCCGGCGCGGCGCGCGGGAGATGAGCAGGTGCCCCGTGCCGTCACCGCGAGCCGCGACCGCCGGCAGGTCGGGGGAGTGCACGGTGAGCGTGCTGTCGCCCACCTGCACCCGGGCGCCTGGGGCGAGCACGACCGGCGCAGCGCCCACGCGGCTGCCGTCGACCCAGGTGCCGTTCGTCGAGCGACAGTCGGCAATGGTCGTCGCCGTGCCGTTGACCTCGAGCACGCCATGCTCGCGTGAGAGCGCGTCGTCGTGGATCTGCAGGCTGCACCCGGGTGCGCGACCCAGCAGGTGACGCCCCGGAGGAAGCTCGAGCACGGCGCCGCAGTCGGGGCCCGAGACCACGTGCAGCCGTAGCAGCCCGGCCCGCTCGGTCGATCGGGTGCCCAGCGGAAGTCGTTGGGCGGCAACGTGGTCTGTGCATCTGCGACCGTGGAGCAAGGCGCCTTGGAGCAGCGGCGGGCTGCCCAGTCGGGCCGCCGGCGGCAGGGTCACCCCGTCGACGGTCACACTCTCGCTCCACCCGGGGTGCCACCAGGGCACCGCGGCGAACTGGCTCTGCAACGCGCTGAGCAGATCGCCGAGGGTGGCGCCCGCGCGGGCCTGCACCTGCACCGACGTCGGCGGTGCTCCGGTCGAGGTGTCCAGCTGCAGGGTGAGGTGCACGGGGTCTCCGAGGTGGCCGGCCGAGCCCGGGCGGGCGCGGCATACAGGTCGGTGTTTCGTCTCGCCCCCGTTGTATCCCTTTGCCGAGCTCGGCGTCGGAAGTTGTCCACAGGCTCGCTCCGGCGTGGCGAACCGGGCCGGCCGCTACCATGCGGCGGTGAAACACGACACGCGAGAACGGGTTCGCCGGCTGCTGACCACGACGCCGGTGATCGACGGTCACAACGATCTCGCGTGGGAGGCGCGGGTGCGGGCGGACTACGACCTGGACCGGCTGCAGCTGGACTCCGGGTCGCCGGGGCTGTGCACCGACCTGCCGCGGCTGCGTGCCGGTGCGGTCGGTGGGCAGTTCTGGTCGGTCTTCGTGCCCGGCACGTGGAGCGACGAGCGCGCCGTCGCAGCGACCCTCGAACAGATCGCCTTCGTCGGCGCGATGACGACCCGGTATGCCGCGCAGCTCACCCCCGCGCGCACCGCCGCCGACGTCGAACGCGCGATGGCGCAGGGCCGGATCGCCTGCCTGCTCGGGGCCGAGGGCGGTCAGTCGATCGGGGGCTCGCTGGACAACCTGCGCCGGTTGCACGAGCTGGGCGTCGGTTATCTAACACTCACCCACAATCAGCATGTGCCATGGGCCGATTCAGCGACCGAGCCGCCACGCCTGGGTGGGCTGTCCGACTTCGGGCGAGAGGTGGTGCGCGAGTGCAACCGGCTGGGTGTGCTCGTCGACCTGTCCCATGTGTCGCCCGGCACGATGCGTGATGCCCTGGCGGTGACGCGGGCGCCGGTCATCTTCTCGCACTCCAGCGCGTATGCCGTGACGGCCCACCCCCGCAACGTGCCCGACGACGTGCTCGCTGCCCTGCCCGGCAATGGGGGAGTGTGCATGGTCACCTTCGTGCCGGAGTTCGTCAACGACGAGGTGCAGGCCTGGACCGACGCTGCCTCCGAGCAGGCGCGTGCCGACGGTGTCGACCCCCTCGACTACCCCGGGATGCAGCCCTACCTGCTCGAACGGGCCCGCCGGATAGCCAAGCCGGACGCCACCATCGCCGACGTCGTGCGTCACATCGAGCACGTCCGTGAGGTCGCCGGCGTCGAACACGTCGGGCTCGGTGGGGATTTCGACGGGTGTGACACGTATCCCGTTGGTTTGCAGGATGTTTCCGGCTACCCGGCGCTGGTGGAGGCGTTGGCCGAGCGTGGGTGGTCCGACGCCGAGCTCGCCGCGCTGTGCAGCGGCAACACGATGCGGGTGCTGCGCGAGGGCGAGCACGCGGCATACCGGATGCAGGGGGTCTAGCTCCTGAGGCTTATTGACGAGAGTGTTTGTCAATGAGATGGTCTGGCCATGGATGTCGAGGTGATCGATCGGCCGGAGGTCGCTGCGGCGCTTCTCGATCCGCTGCGGGCGCGGGTGCTCGCCCAGCTCGCCGTGCCCGGCTCGGCGACGACCGTCGCGCAGACCCTCGGGTTGACGCGGCAGAAGGTCAACTACCACCTGCGTGCGCTCGAGGCGGCGGGTCTGCTCGAGGTGGTGGAGCTGCGGCCGCGTCGCGGGCTCACCGAGCGGGTCGTCGTCGCGACGGCGCACTCCTACGTCGTGTCATCGACGGTGCTCGGGCCGCTGGCGAGTGACCCGGCGCGCACCGACCGGTTGTCCGCGCGGTATCTGCTCGCGGTCGCTGCACGGCTCGTCGACGAGGTCGCCGCGCTGACCCGGGCTGCGGCGCGGGCGCGGAAACCGTTGGCCACGTTGACGATCGACACCGACATCCGGTTCGCCAGCAGTGCCGACCGGGCGGCGTTCACCGCCGAGCTGAGTGCCGCCGTCCAGTCCCTCGCGGCGCGCTATCACGCCGAGCACGCCCCCGGTGGCCGGTGGCATCGGCTCGTGGTAGCCGCCCACCCCCGCCCCGCCGATCCGAATGCCCAGGAGGACTGACATGAGCGACGACGAGCGTTCCATCGAGCTGCAGATCCAGGTGCCCGGCACCCCGGAGCAGGTCTGGGAGGCGATCGCCACGGGCCCGGGCATCTCGTCGTGGTACGTGCCGCACGAGGTCGAGCCCCGGGCCGGTGGCGCGATGACGGCCTCCTTCGGCGCGGCACCGGAGCTGCAGGTGCATGGTCGGGTGGCCGCGTGGGAGCCGCCGCGGCGGGTGGTCTTCGACGGCGGGGAGGGCGCCGGTGGGCTGGCCTTCGAGTGGCTCGTCGAGGCGGCCGACGGGGGCTCGTGCATCGTGCGGCTGGTCAACAGCGGCTTCGGCTCGGGCGAGCAGTGGGACGCCCAGTACGACGGCATGGCCGAGGGCTGGGTGCTCTTCCTGGGCAACCTGCGGCTGCACCTGGAGCACTTCGCCGGGCAGCGGGCGACGGCGATGCTGCCAATGGCGCCTTGGCCGGGCTCGAAGCCGCAGGCCTGGGCGTCGCTGACCCGAGCACTCGGCATACCGGAAGCACCGCAGGTGGGTTCGCGGGTGGTGCTCAACCCCGATCGGTCACCGAGCCTGGCCGGCACCGTCGTCGAGGTCGGCCCGACCCGGCTGGCCCTGCTCGTCGACGAACCCGCGCCCGGCACCGGGATCGTCGCTGTCGAACGGCACGGCGAGGCGTCGGCGGTGTCGATCTGGGCCTACCTGTATGCCGCGGCCGGCGCCACCGCGGCGGCCCGTGACCTGCCGTTGTGGCAGCAGTGGCTCGCCGAGGCGGCCATGGGCTGATCGTTCCGGTGAAGTTATCCACAGCTGCGGCGACTCCTGATGCGAGCGGCGGGCGGCATACCTAGAGTGGGGCCGCACGAGCGCGAGGGAGGTGGGCGGGGCGATGGCCGAAGCGGTGCGGCATGTCGAGGGCGAGGTCCGGGAGCTGATCCGGCGCTCCGGGCTCGACCCGACCCGCCACCCCCACGAGATCGACCGGCTGGTGCGGGCGGCGGTCAACGACTACGACGAGCGGTCCCTGGTGTCGGGGATGCCGGCGTTGCCGAATCTCGACGAGGCGATCAAGACGATCCTGGACACCGTCGTCGGGTGGGGGCCGCTGCAGCGCTACTTCGACGACCCGCGGGTCGAGGAGATCTGGATCAACGCCCCCGACAAGATCTTCATCGCCCGCGGCGGGGTCTCCGAGCTGACCACGACCATCCTCACCGCCGACGAGGTCCGTGACCTCGTCGAGCGCATGCTGCGAGCCAGTGGGCGCCGCGTCGACCTGAGCAGCCCGTTCGTCGACGCGATGCTCGCCGACGGGTCCCGGCTGCATGTCGTCATCCCGGACATCACCCGGGACCACTGGATCGTCAACATCCGCAAGTTCGTCGTGCGTGCCACCCACCTCGACGATCTCGTACGGCTGGGCACGATCACCCGGGGTGCGGCCAACTTCCTGGAGGCCGCCGTCGTCGCGGGCCTCAACGTGCTCGTGGCCGGCGGCACCCAGGCCGGCAAGACGACGCTGCTGAACTGTCTCGCCGCGGCCATCCCGGCCCGCGATCGCGTGGTGACCTGCGAGGAGGTCTTCGAGCTCAAGGTGCCGCTGCGCGATGTCGCGAGCATGCAATGCCGGCAGTCCAGCCTCGAAGGCACCGGCGAGGTGCCGCTGCGCCGACTGGTCACCGAGGCGCTGCGGATGCGCCCGTCGCGGCTCATCGTCGGTGAGGTGCGCCAGGCCGAGAGCCTTGACCTGCTCATCGCGCTCAACTCGGGCCTGCCGGGGATGTGCACGATCCATGCCAACTCGGCGCGGGAGGCCATCACGAAGATGTGCACCCTGCCGTTGCTGGCCGGTGAGAACGTCTCCCCACGCTTCGTCGTGCCGACCGTCGCCTCCTCGATCGATGTCGTCGTGCACATCGCGCTGGAGCACGACGGGGTGCGTCGGGTGCGGGAGATCGTCGCGATCCCGGGGCGGGTCGAGGGCGACATCGTCGAGGTCGCCGACCTCTTCACGACCAAGGGTGGGGTGTTGCGCCGGGCCGAGGGTTTCCCGCCGCATGCCGACCGCTTCGAGCGGGCCGGGTATCACGTGCATCAACTGCTGGCCCGGGAGGCGTGATGCTCGCGCTCTTCGTCGGTCTGCTGTTCGGTGCCGGTGTCCTGTGCATCTACTGGTCCTGGTGGCCGCGTGAGCCACGCCAGCCGCGGGGCCGACCGAGACTGCGCGAACGGATGGCCGACGAGCTCATCCAGGCCGGCTTCGAATCGATCTCGGTGGGCCAGCTCGTCGGTTTGAGCGTGATGTGCTTCCTCGTCGTGTTGCTCGCGTCCTATTCCACGTCGCGGGCGCTGCCGGTGGCGCTGGCCTTCGCCGTCATCGCCGGCAACGGGCCGCGGGCGTTGGTCGGGATGCGTGCTCGACGCCGCCGCACCCAACTGCGTGAGCTGTGGCCGGACGCCGTCGACAACATCGCGTCTGCGGTCCGGGCCGGGTTGGCGTTGCCAGAGGCCTTGTCCCAGCTGGCGATCCGTGGGCCGGAGGAGCTGCGCCCGGCGTTCGCCGGGTTCGCTGAGGACTACCGGTCCACGGGCCGCTTCCAGGACTGCCTCGACCGGCTGAAGGGCCGGCTGGCCGACCCGGTGGCCGACCGGCTCATCGAGTCGCTGCGGATCGCCCGCGAGGTCGGTGGCTCGGACCTGGGCCGGGTGTTGCGCACACTCTCGGGCTTCCTGCGCGACGACGCCCGCACCCGGGCGGAGCTGGAGACCCGGCAAGGGTGGACCGTGAACGCCGCCCGGGTCGCGGCGGCCGCCCCATGGGTGGTGCTCGCCATGCTCTCGGCGCAGCCGGAGGCACTGCACGCCTACTCCAGCCCGGCCGGGGTGCTCGTGTTGCTCATCGGCGCCGGGGTCACGGCTGTGGCCTACCGGTTGATGCTGCGCATCGCTCGGCTGCCCGAAGACCAACGGGTGCTGCGATGAGTTGGCCGGCGCTGTGGTCGGTCCCCGGTGCCCTGGCCGGGCTGCTCGTCGGTGTCGGCGTGTGGCTTGTGCTGTTGGGGCTTCCGGTCAATCGGCAGCCCGATCTCGTGGATCGGTTGGCCCCCTATCTGCGTGACACCCGGCCTCCGTCCCGGCTGCTCACGGCCGACCGCGACAACCGCTCAGGTCTGCTTGCGGCGCTCACCCGGCCACTCGTGCGAGACCTCGCCCGGTGGGTCGAGCGGATCATGGGCGGCGCGGCCTCCGTGCGCCGCCGGTTGCAGCGAGCCGGACGGGCCCCCGATGTCGAGGCCTTCCGTAACGAGCAGGTCCTCTGGGGCGCCGCAGGAGGGGCCGTCGGGGTGCTCCTGGGGATCCTCGCGATGGTGGGCCGAGGAGCCGACCCGATCAGCGTCGTGCTCGTCGTCGTCGCATCGACGCTCAGCGGGGTCATCGCCCGGGACCAGTGGCTGTCCCGGGAGGCGCGTGTGCGCGAAGAGCGGATGATGGCTGAATTCCCCACCATCGCAGAGCTGCTCGCCCTCGCCGTGAGCGCGGGTGAAGGGGCCACCGGGGCCCTCGACCGGGTCTGTCGGCTCTCGCGCGGCGAGTTGTCCGTCGAGCTCAACCGTTGCCTGGCCGACGCCCGAGCCGGCGCGAACCTGCCGACCGCCCTGCAGGGGCTGGCCGACCGCACCGGGCTGCTGAGCCTGGCTCGTTTCGTCGACGGCATGGTCGTTGCCGTCGAGCGCGGCACCCCGCTCGCCGAAGTGTTGCGAGCGCAGGCGCAGGATGTCCGAGAAGCGGGCCGCCGGGCCGTCATGGAAGCCGGAGGCCGCAAGGAGATCGGCATGATGGTGCCCATCGTCTTCCTCGTCCTGCCGGTCACCGTGCTCTTCGCGATCTTCCCCGGCATCGTCATGCTCAGGCTCGAGATGTGACCGCCCATGTCATCGCCACGCCACGCCACGCCACGAAGCGGATTCAGCGACAGTCGGCCGGCCGGGTCAATCCCGGAGACACCCCGACCAGCCAACCACCACACCAGTCAGGGGAAGTCATGAAGACCAGGATCACGACCCGCGTGCCGGCCAGGACACGCGCCATGGTGGACACTCTCACCCACACCGTGACCCACACTCTGCCGTTCGCCGTGCTCGCCGGCGCCGTCATTCTCGAGCGGCTGAGCGTGCAAGGGCTGCAACGGGCCTCCCACCGGATGGGCAGGCGCGACCGGGGCGATGTGCCCGGCTGGGTGCTCATCACCGTGATGACCGTCGCCCTCGTCGGGTTGCTCTGGGCCGTGGCCAAGGAGCAGATCCTCGAGCTCTTCAAGAACGCCCTCAACAAGGCCAAGGGCATCTAGACCCCGTGACGAGGAGCCCGCGGCATCGGGCACCGGGTGCGTCCCTGGTGCGCCACGTGCGCACGGCGCGTTCGGGGGTGCTCCTGCTGGCGCGGTTCCGCGAGCGGGGTTCGGCCATCGCGGAATTCGTCATGGTGGCGGGGCTGCTCATCGTGCTGGGCATGGGCGTCATCCAGATGGGCATCGT
>RRZU010067982.1_pt1 | contig 18499 bp, 18 predicted proteins | sample 2165561 | NCBI WGS metagenome assembly RRZU01 (sample SAMN10456909, study PRJNA506462) | wastewater metagenome | isolation source: wastewater sludge | place: USA: Moscow, Idaho | reverse complement strand
GAAGTAACTGTGTGTACAGTATTATTAAGAATGACTCTTCAGAAAATATTAGAGACATCTTTATTTTATTAGGTTTTCTACCTAAAGAAGGTTTTTGTATTATCTTTACGAATGACAGTTACGTTAAGTCGAATGTTAATAAGTTTTTAATGATTATCGAAGAAATGGATTATTATTGGCTCCAATATAATTACTACGATCAACAAGTTATGTTTATCTTCTCAACTCATAAATTTGATGATTTTCAAAGGCAATCTCTAAGCGCAATGATGAATACATATTTTTTAGAAAAGAAACACATCGGGGTTGGAAGCCTTGCAAGAGCCTACATTGGCTTTCATTTAAGTTATACTGATGCCATTGAGAATATTGGGACAGGATTGTTATTGGAAGTAAAGGAAGATGTATACGAAGTAAGTGAGAATCGAATTATAGATATTAATGAAATGTGCAAGTCGATACTATCGCATATTATTATGGGTGAAGAAGATCGAATTGATGAATTAATTAAGAAGTTCTATCTTGAATTGACGACCTTATCATCAAAAGAGAAAGTGTCTCGTATTGAAGAGTTTAATGATACGTTGTTGATGACATTTAATGAGGAGTTTAAGGTGGAAACAAATGGTGATCGCTCAGAGTATACAATAACAATCAATCATGACCAACTGGAAGAACAACTGTTAGAAGAGATTCAAAAAGTTATTCTTAATCTAACATTATTGTTTAAAGAGTATACAGAGTCGTCGAATGTTTTAGTACGAAAAGCTTTGGCGTATATAAAGATAAACTTTTCAAAACAAATCACGTTGAATTCATTAGCGGAATACTTGGATGTAACGCCCTTTTATATAAGTAATTTGCTCAATACACACATTCAAAAAGGCTTTAGTGAACTTGTAACAGAATATCGTATTGAGAAGTCTAAAGACTTATTAAAAGAAGATATACAAATTAAAGAGATTGCCTTTAGTTTAGGCTTTCAAAGTCAAAACTACTTTTCAAAAGTGTTTAAGAAGATGGTTGGTATGACGCCACTTGAATATAAACGAAAAAAATACAATTAGCACTTATGAAAGTCTAATTGTATTTTTAATTATTTAATAGGTCCAAGTAATACTTCAGCCCATCCATTATGTACTGCCTCTTGATCAGAAGGTTGGAACAAGCCTGCATAAACGTCTCTAAGAAGTCTTGAGAGCTCGTTTGTATTGTAGTAAGACATTCCACCCACAGAACGAATAACTTGGTCTACAGTGTATTTAGATGCTTCTACAGCGTTATTCTTTACGGCTGATAACTTCGGCATCCAGAAGTATCCATAATCATGGCCTTCTTCAAAGTGATCTGATAATAAATCGATTTGAGCACTTGCTAAATCTTGTCTCATTGCAGCGTCTGCAATTCTCCAACGAATATCTTTATCTTGACCGTATACGTTGTTGTGAGTAATGCTCTTTCTCTTATTAACAATCTCTACTCCTAGTTCTAAGGCTCTATTTCCGATACCGTGGTATGTTGCGCCAAGTAGTATTTCAAAGTATCCGAAGATACCAAATATTACTGGGTCAAAAGTTGGTCCTGGATCTACGATTGTTAAGATACGATCGTCAGGTGCAAATGCATCTTTTAGAAGGACACTGTTTGATTGTGTTCCACGCATTCCTAGAGTATTCCAGTTTTCATCAACAATGATTGTTTCAGGATTATTATCTAAATATGCAAATACTGACTTAGGTCCTTCTTCAGTTTCTGCCTGACCAAAGGTAATTAATCGTGTACATTGTTTAATCATAGATATGAAGACTTTCTTACCATTAAAGTAATATCCACCATTACCTTTAGTTGCTTCTGATATTGATGCAAACATAACATTATCATTTGATGGTTCTGAAATACCAAAGGCTAAGAGTTCTCCATTCACCGCATCCTTAAGGATTTGTTCACCTTGCATGTTACCATTTTTAACCATGTGTTTTGCCATTCCAACAATAACGTGATGCATGTTAATTGCAAGTGCTGTCGCAGGAGCTGCCATCGCTAAACGTGTTTGTTCATGAGCAACTTCTTTTAAGCTTAGTCCATATCCACCATACTCTTTTGGAACAAGAGCTTTATAATAACCTGCTTCTTTCAATAAATCAAAATCTTCTTGTGGAAATGCATTTTCTAAATCATAGCGTTCTGCATTACCATGAATCGTATTTAATAATTCTTCTTTTAAAAACATTATCTCACCCCTCGACAAATATCGTATCACACTCAAAAATAATGTTGATTCTAATGCTTTAAATTATAAAAAAATAAAACAATATATTGATAGACACTGCTTTGAAAGGATGGTTTCTTAGGATGTTTTAATAGCCAAGTGATTATAGGTTATCTATGAATTCTTTAATTTCTACTTTAGTACTATCGATTATCAATTCTTTATTTGCGCCTTCTAGGTCAAGTCCTTGTGCTCTAATCAATTCCATTTCAGTAATTCCCATAAAACTTAATAAAGTTCTAAGATAGTGAGGTGCAATATCAGCATTAACATATCTTAAATCTTTTGAATAATCACTTCCAGATGTTTGCACATATAAGACTTTTTTAGAGTTATCTAACAATCCCACAGAACCTGCTTCGGTGTATTTAAATGTACGATTAACAATTAGGACATTATCAAAGTAGTCTTTAAGTTTTGAAGTAATACTAAAATTATGAAGTGGTGAAACAATAATAACAACGTCTGCTTCAATCCATTCATTCAAAAGCGTTTCTTGATGATTTTTTAATAAGTCTGTTTCTTTACTGGTGTTTATATTGTTCCACATGTCTAACATCTCTTTTGTAATGGGATGCACATTTTCGTCCGGGTTGTATATATTTTTTATCGTAAGGCTCTTATCATTCAAATAATCTTGAATGAAATCGACGATCGTATTTGATGCGTGATTTCCATCGTAATCAGGGTGCGAATTTATAACTAGTGTTTTCATATTAAAAACCTCCTTCATTCTCTTATAACATAGCATAAAATCTATTAAAGCACGTGTAAGGTACATCGAAAAAAATATATTGATACATGTACGATTCAAGATCATAAAATAATTATGATGCTCTTGGTTTAAATGAAGTTCTAAAAAAATAGACAGACTCAGTATCAAGAATGTTTAGTGAGCTTAAATAATGAAGGGATTTGTATGCGGGAGATTGTCTGTAGTCCTTAAAGACGTGACTGTAGTAGAGGGTAGAGTAAGTGATTGCTCTTGCGATGTTTTTGTTGAGAATTTCTGGATTCTCTTTTATGAAATTATAAGAAGAAATATTATTAAAGACGGCTTTATTGTCATAAATAAGAGTCCATATTTCTAAAACGTATTCCCCAAGCAATCTTATAATGAATGCATTAATAAAGGCATAATCGTGGAGCAGTTTTTCATCGAGGAGTTTTTTAAGGTATTTTTCTCTAACATAACCATTGTGATGTCTTGTGTATAAACAGTAGGTCAGGATTTCCTCAATTTCATTTCTAAATGTATAAGTATATGGTTCGGTATAGCCAATACGATAAGGAATAAAATAATTTCTCTTATCAATAGTGTAATATGTCGGATAAGCTTGGATTACGGAACGTTTAAAATCACTTAAAAGACCAGGATTATTATTTAAGTAATCATTAAAGATTTCATCCTTCACAGGAAAGTACGCATTCATACTCTTCCACCTCCCTTGATAAAGTAATTATAACACTTAGCGCTTTGACTAAGGATGTAAAGGTCCTTGATATTTGTTATAATAACTTATAAAGAAGAGAAGAGGTTTATATGAGCGGATTTGATAAGTTTATTCAACATATTGTTGAATTTACAGAAGAGGAAGTAGAAGTATTTATTAAGGAACATGAAAACGAAGTATTTTATTCATTTGCTTATGATTGTAATGCAGAAACAAGTGGGATCTATTTAAGTTTTAATACTTTAAATAGTTTTGAAGAAACTTTAGAAAAGTATCGAGAAGGTGAGTACGCTAGTTTTTATAATGATGAAGAATCAGTGCTTCGCTTAAAGTATAATCCGGGTGATTGGAAGTATCAGAATTTTGTCTATATTGAGTTTATTTATGAAGATAAAATTAAAGAACTCTTTGATGTCAGCATTGATAAAAATAGTAACGATTTATTAAACATTGCGGAACGTGCCTTATTAGATTTTAGAAAAACTAAAGTTTATCAGGCCATACCAAAAACAGATGATTTCTTAGCGTTTTGTATCGATCATGATGAAGATGAGCTAGATGCTATAGAAAGATCAATTAAGATAAACTAACAAAAAGTCCTGATATTTGAATGTAATGTCGGGACTTTTTTATTTATTTGTCATAATATTCTTCGATGTATTTTAGAGCGTCTTTAATAATCGTTGTGGGAAATCCAATGACAGTTTCAGTATCACCGTTAATTGATTGTACATATCTATCATCAAGAGATTGAATTGCATACGCACCAGATTTGTCAGTCCAAATGTTAGTGTCTAAAAATTCTTCTAGGTCATCATTAGAAAAGTTCTTAAATATAAGCTCAGTTTTATCAATTAGTTTAATTTCGATATCTTTTGAAATAAGAGCAACTGAAGTATATACGTAATGAGACTTTCCTCTAAGAGTACCTAGTATCTCTCGTGCATGATCACGATCTTTAGGCTTACCAATTGGATGATTCTTAAAGAAGATTAAAGTATCACTTCCAATAACGATTGAATCTGGATTTACTTTAAAAACATCATACGCTTTCTCATAAGCGAGAGTTTTCATTCCTTCTTCTATTCCTTTACTTAAATCTAAAATTTCCATTGACTTTGAAGGGATGACTTCAAAGTCACTTGTAATAGTTTTTAGTAAATCAATACGTCGTGGTGATTTACTTGCTAGAATAATTTTCATAGTATAACAATCCTTTCTATATTATTTCTGAGAATTTGTCTTCCAACCTTCAAACCATGCGACACATTGATAATCATTCCAACAGAATTGTATTTTTGAATAAGATATATTTACCTCGCAAAAATTAGATTTTTCATTGAGATAGAGTAAGGTCACATGATTGTTTTCATAAGTATCTTTTAAGATTATCGATTTTTGTTTAAAAAGCGTCTTTAAAGTTATTGGAGTCTTTAAATCCAAATCGATTGCATAATTAAAAATAGTGTCATGTAGGATCATACATGATTTACTCGTATGCATATGTTTATGTGTAGTATTAAAATTATTCTCTTTTCTAACCGCATATCCATCATTGAAAACTAGTGTAATGGTATCCTCATTTTGTATTAAGTCATCAACAATCATATCGTGTAATGAAATCGTTTTATGATCACTCGAAATATAGTTCCACATTTATTTTTCTCCTACAATCGTTTTGTTAATAAAGCGTAAATGAAATCCATCTCTAATTTGTCGATATAAAAGTTTAAAAGTTTTAAATAGTTCTGAGAGTTTGCTTGAAGAGCAATTAAATTCACTTCATTTTTTAAATCATCGGTCGCATAATTAAATAAAAATTTTCCGACATCTTGATTTCTATACTGGGGTAATACATACAATTCATCGACTTCAAAAACTATTTCTCCGATTTTGTTATAAGAACTTTCTTCAGTAAGTGTTTTAATGTCTCCTAATAAATATGCAATAAGCTTACCATAGATTGTCGCCGTGTAAAGTTCTCTATTTATGTAATAATCATTGTCATTAGCATTATAAAAAGAACAGCTTTCTTCTTTGGACCATAATTTTGATAATTCTGTTAATTCACAGAGAATATTATTGTTCTCAATCGTATTATTAATTTTAGTTTTTTTGCATATTATATTCATATAAACTTGTATGACCTTCACTTTCTGATTTTAAGAAAAATGTAATTGAATTTACTTTTATTTCCTATCTTTATAAGATATATCGTATCACTAACTAAAAATATTACTAGTCTATGTTGTCGTTTATAAGGAAATCAAGTTAGCGTGTGGGAAATACTCCTTTATATCATGATCATGTGTCACAATAACAATTGTTTTCCCTTTTTGATTCATATCGTTTAGAAGATTTAAAACTAAGTCTTTGTTTTCATTGTCTATCGAAGCTGTTGGTTCATCCGCAAGAATTAAATCTGAGTCTTTGACGATTGATTTTGCGATAGCTACTCGTTGTTGTTCACCACCTGATAGTTCGAACACTTTTCGCTTTCCGAAATTAAAAAGTCCAACAGCACTTAAAGCATCATCAATTTTATGTTGATCATTTTTATTAAGGTTTTGGATCACTTTAAAATTGTCATAGACAGTTTCATTATCAATCAAACCGTAATTTTGAAAAATGAAGCTTATGTGATTTCTTCGAAGGAGTCGTTTCTCTTTTTCTCGTGCATATGATGATCCATCATAATATATCATGCCATCATAGTCTTCTATGGTTCCTATCATGTTTAAAAGAGTCGTTTTACCGGAGCCACTATCGCCCATAACGATTGTAATGGTTTTGGAAGGAATTGTTAGGTTATAGTCCTTGAAGAGTTCTTTAGACTCAAATCTTTTACTTAAGTTTTTTATCTCGATTTTCATGTTACTCCTCCTCTTTTCTAATGTTTTTTAGTGTTAATGTATAAGTTAACGTATCGGCTATGAGGATCATACTTATAATAACGAGTAATGAAGGTATCGATACGTTTAAAAGTATTCCGATGATGCTGATAATTAAGTAATTTATTAGATTTTTAATTGTGTTTTCTAAAAGAAAGGCAAGGGGATGTCGACCTTCTACAAACTGCATGTAATGTTTTGTTTTATTGTTTAATGAATCAACTTCTGAGGTGACTTTACTTAAGAAAACATATGCGGTGATTAGCGATAGTAAACTTAAGAGTGCTTTGAGTAGATATGATTGCATAATGCGTCTATCTCCATCAATATTTGCTTCTAAATCTTCAACCGTATGTAAAGGTTTTATATCATATTTTAAATACAAACTATCAAGTGTTTCTTGTGCTTTCTTTAATCCGAATTCATTTTCAAAAATCATCCCTGAAATACTTTCATCCTCGTCAACGAATAAGAGGTATGGACTTTTTTGGTGTTTATAGTTAGGGAAGTATCCGTAAATTGGATATTGTGAATCCGAATGTGGACTGTAGCTTATTAGAGACTCACTTAAATCCGGGTTGTAGATGCACTCCCAGTACTCATGAATTTCTTTATTAACGACACAGTAGTTAGGATCAGAGCTTACGACGAAAGACTGACGTTTTGCTTTTATATTAATGTCGTGTTTTTCTAAATAGTTGACGTCAGCAGAGATTTGTTTATACGAGGATGTGAATGTGGATTCCTCATTTAAGTCTCCTAAGATAAAGTCAACGTATCTAAAAGCCCCATGATCAGTGATTAATTCATTCATAATAAGTTTTAGCTCTTTTTCTTTTCCAAAATCATTTGCGACCGACCCTGAATGTGTTCCACCTATAAAGTATTTGTCTTTCATATAAGTAGCTGTGGCTCGGTAGTATCGTTCTCCTTGTACGTACTTATACACGGTTCCTGTAGCGTGATTCAATGGAATAAGGGATATGACGACAAAGATGATTATAAGGACGTTTAGGGATGAATAGAGGACGTTTAAGTTGTTCTTCCCTTTAATGCCTTCACTGATTGTAATTCGTGAGAAAATCCAATAATAGATTCCTAAAAATATAAGATCAATACTTTTTAACAGTAAAAAGTATCTGAACAGTATGATGTATAAATCAAGATGATTGTATACGGAATGAGATATTGAAAATACACTAAGCATGATTATTATAGATATGAGTGGAACGATGAAAAAAGAAATAAGACTTGTCTTAGCAATAAGTTTAATAAATATTTCAAATGTAGAGTATCCCTCTAATCTCAAAATTGATATTTTCTTTGTGTTCCTAATGACAATGAAGATAATCGAAATCGCTAAGAGGGTTTCTAAAGAAATAAGTAAGAACGTATCCTTTAGTTCTAAAGAATAGGATTGTGTGAAGTCTTCCTCAGGATATCCAACATCAGTAACTCTAAGTTTATAATCTTTTAAACTAAAGTTTAGGTCATCAATAAAGTTCTTTATGGATTCTTTATCTTTTGAATAAATGGAATACTCTCCTTGAATGTTAAAGTCAAACTGATCATAAGCTTTTAAAGGATATACCTCAAGACTGGTATTTTGAGACGGTTTGAAAATTTGAGTTGCATCATTTTTAGAGTTTGAAGAATAATGGTGAGAAGATCGAAAATCAATACGTTTATTTCCTTTGAGTATGAAACTATCAATAACATTTAAATCGTCAGTATAAATGAAATGAATCATATGCTTAGGATTACCATAAGCTACATGAAGGGTCACATTATTTTCTTGAGCATGTTTCGTCAAGGTGTCAATAATAAACGCATCATCAAAATTAGAATCAGATTCAATGAGTAATCCTTTTTGATGATAAAAATAAATATTCTCATAAAAACGTGATCCGATTATTGCATCATATACTTCGAGCGAAAACATGAATAAAAGAGTTGATATGATCAAGGAAATTATTAGTCTTGAATATTTCATAAAAGCCTCCTTTAATGCAAAGTTGGTTTGAATATAATGATGTTTCTTTTAATAATTGTATTTATTACTTATTAAGAATATCGTAAGATTAAAATTAGTAATTGTCAATTTATTAAAAAGAAAAGATGCACTCTTGCATCTTTTCTAAAACGTAAATTATTATTTTTCTAATATAAACTTAGCTGCTTCTTCACCAGCAATTCTACCGAATACTACCGAAGCACTATAAGCACCACTTGTATCAGTAACTTCACCAGAAGCATAAAGTCCTTTAACGACTTCGTTATTGTTATTTAAAACTTCTGTTTTTTCATTAGCAACAACGCCACCTTTTGTCATATGAATTGCGGACTCAACTTGAACACCATAGTAAGGTCCAGTTTCTGTCATTGGTTTTTCAGCAGGTTCATCTCTAAACTCATCTGTTCCAGTTTTTACTGACTCATTATATTGTGCCATCGTTTCTTTTAGAGTTGCAGCATCAATATTTAGCATTTCAGCAAGTTCTTCAAGTGTATCTGCTTTGTAATGATATCCTAGATTATTATGTTTCTGAAGACGATATGTTGCATCATATAGGTTTTGATCATAAATATAATATGCTGCGCCCTCAGGTTGATCTAAGATTGTATGAGCAAACTCCAACCCAGACGTATTTTCTGCGACAAATCGTTTCCCATCTTTGTTAACGAGCATAAATCCGTCACCACCACCTGTTAAGTCTCTACGGTTTTTAATAATCATTTTAAATACAGAGAGTACATCCATATGATCTAACTTTAAATCATGTTCTTCAAAGATTTTTACAAAATCACCTGTTGCTCCCATTTGATTTGAAGTTTCAACACGTTCTGCACCAGGTGCATACTCAGCTAATAAATCTTTATTATGTGAAAAACCTCCAGTTGAAACAATAACAGCATCGGCATTTATATCATAAGTACCTTCACGCGTTTCAACTTTTACGCCAGTATTTACACCGTCAGTCATAATTAAGTCAACACCTTTATTTCCCGTACGAATATCCACACCTAATTCTTTTGCCTTTGCTTCTAAACCACGTTGGATATGATCACCAGCATACTCATCTGCTTCAGCCATATGGTTTGTGCCACTTGCGGAATAGTTTAATTCAATGTTCATACCTCTTAACCATTCATCAAGGTTATAAGCTCCTTCAGCCCAAACCTTTTTACGTTCTTCTGAATCGACTGCATTATCTTTCATTTCAATAAAGTCTTCAACTTCAATAACACGATTGTCTTCTTGAAGTGGTTTAGAGTTTATCATATCAAAGAAATTCATATCAAATTTTCCGTTTCCACTAATGATATCAAGTTTCTCAATCAGAATAACATCTTTAACTCCGTTTTCTTTTGCGGAAATAGCAGCAGCAAGTCCTGATGGTCCAGCTCCTACGATAACAACTTGAGTTTCTTCAGCTGGAAGTTCTTTCTTTTCAGCTTGTTCAGGAACAGTATTTAATTTAATGTCCCCGAAATCGTGACCCGCTTGTTTTAATGCATCTCCAACCGCAACTTTTGCACCAAATGTACTGAATGTTGCTCCAGTAACAGTATCAATAATAGGAGACTGTTCTTCAATGACACGTTCTTTTATAACCTCAAAAGCGCGATCAATGACTGGTTCTGATTCTCCATTATCTTTTAAGATAACATCTGTTATTGAACCATTTTCAACAACGACATCAACAACCATTTCTCCATTAAAACCAATTCCTTTGCCAGAATAAGTTCCGTCTGTAAAATTACCACTTGAAGAATTTGAAGCACATCCCACAAAAAGTGCTGCACTAAGTAGTAATCCAAAAACAATACTCAACTTCTTTTTCATTCTATCACCTTTCATAAAGCCTACAACAATTAGTAGAACAAATTAATTATATCACAAATAGAACAAGTTCTAATGTGGATTGAGAAATAAATCACAATAAATTAAATATTTATCGATTACTACATACTATGAGTTTTAAATCGAAGGAACACTAAAAAAACACTTCGAGAAAATTGACTGTTTTGGAATAAAGATCTATTAATCTAAAAAATGTTAATAGTAAAAATCTAAACAATATAAAGATAAAATGACAACTTAACACTCATTAAAACTGAAGATATGAATAAAAGAAATACTTTTTTGAAGAAAGTAATACAAATTGTATATATTTTGAAAAGTCATATTTCATACTTTAATAGACATTTGTGTTAGAATGAAATCCGGAAAGGAAGGTTGTTGCCTTGTTTTATTTTTTAGTAGTAATTATTATAGTTATTTTGGCTATCATGCCATTCTTTTTATACGGTAGATATTACGAACCTTTTCAACTAGATGTTAAAGAAGTTCATATTTCTAATGAGAATGATTTAAGAGTGATTCAATTTAGTGATATCCATTATGGTAGAGGTTTTAATCTTCAACAACTTCAAAAGGTTGTCGATGCAATAAACGAACTTGATCATGATATCGTAATATTCAGTGGCGACCTTTTCGCAAATACATTCAAAGGAGACCTTGAACCCTTAATCAAAGAATTTAAAAGAATTGAGTCAGATCATAAATATGCAGTGTGGGGAAATCATGATTATAAAAAGTTTGCGAAAGTAAACTTTGATACAGTGTTTGAAGAAGGTGATTTCAAAGTTTTAAAAGATGACAATGAAATTATCAATATTGGTGGAAAAAGAATTAATATTGTAGGTACAGACGATTTTAGAGATGGTAATCCTGATGTGGATCATCTTCATACATTAAATGAGGATGAATATGACTATAGTATTATGGTTGTACATGTTCCTGATGCGGCAGATGAATTCATCGGTGATAACTATGATTTGATTTTGAGTGGACATACGCACGGGGGTCAAATAAGACTCCCTTATGATATTCGTGGTACGACAAAGATGGGAAGAAACTATATCGAAGGATTGTTTCATTTGAGTGATGAGACGAAGCTTTATGTTAGTGCAGGACTTGGAAGTTCTGTAATGAGAATGAGATTTAGAGTTACTCCCTCAATAACATTACTCAATATATAAAAGTATATAACAATAAGTATTTTAAATTAGTTAAGTAATAAAAAGACGAGAAATTGTCTTTTTTTGATAGTAATTTAAGAAACAGTTGTCCCATGATTATGAGAATATTCTAAAACCTAAATCTACATGGAAGAAAATTCTGAATTCATTACAGAAAAAGTCGACCAGATTGTTCTTAGGTTAGGTAAGTCTAGTGAAAATTACTATTTATATATTCGCGTTGATAAGAATTTCCTTACAGCAACTAATTCAAGGTGAGTTCTAGTGAGTTTCAAGTTCTAACCACTTCGTTACCACCGGTCCTTTTAAGCAGTATAGGTATCAAAAAAGCCTTCACATAAAGGCTTAAATATATTTTATTAAAATTTGGTGCGATAGGGGGTAGTTAGTCGAACACCCATATCATTTAGTAAAGAAGTATCTGAAAATACTTGTTAAATGTATAATATGACTATTTCCGGTAACTGCCAATATTTTTCAGAACTTTCAGACAGAAGTTTAATCACTGCTTCCTACTCGGTTCTTTATTAATCTTATGAATACTAAAAGTTATTCCTTTATATCGTCAATACTATCTGTAATAACCCAGTCATCCATATTCTTTTCTCTATTGTATTTAAAGGGCTCAATTTCTTCAATATGTTGTATTTCATACAATCCAACACATTTCTTTCCATACCATCTTTCTTTTTGTTTATCAGAAAGATTCAGTTCAGAACCGTATGACTCAACGAACTCAATTGACTCTTCGCGTGTCATTTTATACTGCTCAATAACTTTAGTAAGTAGTCCTCTGTGAGTAACTATCATGTCCCCACCCTTTTCTACAAAGTAAAGAACATCATTTTCTTTTGCTCTTCCTCCAAGTGGACTCTTTTTTGCAGCTGCCCCGCGTATAATCATAGTTTTGCTCTTGTTTAATAATTTATCCAACTCTTTTCCTTCATTATCTAAATAAACTAAATGTTCTGCCTTACCTTCTCTTTTTTCATACCAATCCCTATTCGACATGTAAGTTTCTCCTTTATCTTTAACTATCTATGATAATTTTACCATATACACTTTATTATTTGAAGGTATTAAAAAACCCTGATCTAGGGCTTAAAAGAATTATATTATATTTTGGTGCGATAGGGGGTAGTTAGTCGAACACCCATATCACTTAGTAAAGAAGTATCTGAAAATACTCGTTAAATGTATAATATGATTATTTTCGATGAATGTCAATAGTTTTCTAGAAACATGAGATAATAAATGTACAGTTGTGATATCAGTCAGAAATATTTGTAATACCAATACAATTGTTTGTATAATACTCAGAATTACATTTATTTTGGAGATAAGTATAAGAGATTAATGGTAAAATGAAAGTAAGGTGATAATAATGAAAATTGATCAATACGAGACTAATACTGTTGAATTTAAGGTTGAATTATCTAATAAAAAGAAAAGGAATTGGTTGAAAAAAGTATGCGCAATGGCAAATAGTTTACAAGGGGGAATTTTATTTGTTGGAGTTTCTGACGAACGTGACGTAATAGGGGTAGAAAATCTAGATTCTACTATAGATATGTTTGTTCGCGAAGTTGGAAATTGCATTACCCCAAAAGTTGAATATGATATTAAGGCTGAACCATATAATGATAAAACAATTCTTAAAATAGAGATTGTTTCAGGAAATCAAACACCATACCAATTAAGAACAGATGGAAGTTCTACAATATATGTAATGCAAGGAAATACCACTGTTCCAGCCTCTCAATCTGACTTAATACAACTTGCTTTACGTTCTTCTAGAGATAGTTGGGATAACTTAGTTTATAAAAATGATTTTATTCCATCTTTCTCGTTTTTAAACAAAAAATATGAAGAAATAAATAATGATATACTTTACGAAAAAGACTTGAGAGAATTACGATTATTAAAGAATAATAGTGTCACAAATGCGGGTATGCTTTTAAGCGATGATAATAAAAGTGATAATTCTTGGATATCTGTAACAGTATGGGGTGGCTTAAATAAGTCTTCAGACGAAGGGATAAATGATAAAGAATTTCGAGGTAGTATTATATCTCAGATAGACAATTCTTATGAATTTATCAAAGAATCTATCACTTCAAAAATGATGTTCAATGATACAAATGCCCAAAGAGAAGATATTTGGGAATATGATTTATTTGCTATAAGAGAGTCTCTAATTAACGCTGTAGTTCATAGGGATTATTCAATTAATAATAACCAGCAAATTGAGGTTGGAATTTATAAAGATAGAATTGAATTTAAATCAACAGGTGAGTTAATGAATAATCATACAATTGACGATTTAATTAACTATGAAACAATAGGAAGAAGAAACCCTGTGATTTGCAACGTTATGAAAGATTTAAGGTATATTGAAACTAGAGGACGAGGGATTAGCAAGATTCTAAATCCGAAATTAGCGTGGAAGAAAGAGCCTGAATTTATTAATACTAGAAATTATTTTCAAGTTACTTTATTTTCGAGATTTTATAAAGAAGATGACGTTGGAAATATGATGTTGAATGAAAATGAATTGCTAATAATCGAGTATCTAAAAACTAATGAGTTTATCACAGGAAAAGTAGCAGAGAAAGTTCTTGGATTAGGTAAGTCCAGTGCAAATTACTACTTAAATAGTCTCGTTGATAAGAATTTGATTATGGCAAATAAATCAAGGCCTATTAAATATTATTTAATAGAACCTTTCTAAATGAAATGATTGAAAGGTGAGTTCCACTAAGTTCCAGTGAGTTCTACTAAGTTCCAGTGAGTTCCAGTGAGTTCCAGTGAGTTCCAGTGAGTTCCAGTGAGTTCCACTAAGTTCCAGTGAGTTCCAGTGAGTTCCAGTGAGTTCTAAAGGAGGGAAAAATGTCAGAAACTTTAGTTGTTACAGCATTAATATATAATATGATTCCTATCCAAAATTTTAAAATTGATGGATATGAATTAAAGAAAGTAAAATTTGATGGGGAGATGTACGAAAAATATCAAGAAAATCCTTTTTATTACAACGAAGGTTTATTAAGAAATCTCAGAGGAAATAGTACAGTACAATATTATTATGTGTTAGAAAAAGTATTCTCACAAACAAAAAAGGAAAATTTCTACTATGAATCAGAGGAGGAAATTGAGAAAGTCTTTAGCGAAGAATTAAGTATAATAGAAAGAAAATTAAAACTAATTTCAAATTTGGATATAATTATACCTTCTTTCGTAGTGGTTGGAAAATATAATGGTAGGGCGATTAATTTGGGTAATTTATCTTCTAGAATTTCAAGTGGGAACATAGAAGAACTGAATCAAAAAAAGATTATAAATATTGCAAAGAGGCTAAAATTCAACTTTGACTACAACTGGTTTTACCGAAATACTCCTAATCATGTCAAACGGAGTATGGATTTGTATTTTTCTTCCTTTGAGGTAAGTGATCCTAGGATTGTTCATGCACTATTATTTTCTTCTTTGGAGTCACTATTTAATGTGAAAGGTAATAAGATTGCTGAGACAGTGTCTGAAAGTGTTTATAAAATAGTTCCTAAATCAGATGGAAATAAATTTGATGTAAAAAAAGAAATAAAAAAACAATATAACAAAAGGTCGAGGTTTCTACATGGAGATAAAGAAAACCACCCTAAGAGTGAAGATGCATTTTTTCTGAGAGAAATTGTTAGAAAAGTTATAATTTGTTATGTATGGATTGTGAAAGAAACAGGACAAAAAGAAATCTCTGAAATTTTAAAAACAATTAATGAGAACGAAATGAATTCAGAAGCTTTTAGTGTAATTGGTATATATTTGAATGATGAGCTAAATTTCGGAGAAATAGAAATATTAGAAAAGAAAGAATAGAATATTTTTTAATGTAGGAAGAATTAGAGAATACAAGTATCATTAAGAGCAAGGCTAAAGTTTACAAAATAATATGCTTTGCTTAAAAAGTAAAAGGGAGGTCATTTGATGGACGATCAATTAATGAAATTAGGAGTAACACTGGCAGAAGTAACTGCTAGAAACACGATAAGTTTTGTAAGCGGTAAAATGCAATTAGCTAAAGAGACTAAAAATATGGAGGAACAATCTCTTGCTTACACAGAAATTATAAATAATCTATTAGCGGATAAAGAGGAATTGACGACAATAGCGAGAGAGTATAAACAAGAATTAGATAATGTTGTGATTAGTGATAAAGACATTGAGTATTTACATAGTACTTTGAATCAGTTTATTTTTATCATGGTATCAATGACTCCTGATTTGGCAGGAAAAGAAGAATTAATGAGCAATTTTGTTGAATTACTAAACAAAGATACTTTAAAGACTATGCAACTTTTAGGGTTTAACTATAAAGAAGCAATAGGGATACCATTAACAGAAGTTTGTTCAGATATGATCAGAAGAAAATTAGGTAGTGGTAGTAAAACCGGTCAAAGCAGTAAAAAGTCAAAAAAGTAGATGGGTTAATAATTAACCTTAAAAAGATGCTATAGGAAAAAAAATAAAGCCCTCCAGTAAGAGGGCTTTATTGATGGAAACTGTGTTAGTTGCATCCGTAATTTAGTATTTTTATTAGTTTGAAAAATAATCTTCTTTTGTAACTTTATACATTAAAGTGTTAATTTCTCGGTCATCCAAATGTACCAAAGTATCTTTTTGTATATGATGAAATTCGAAACCACATTTCTCATTTACTCTCTTTGATCTCATATTAAAATCAAAATGTCCACACCAAATTTCTTCCAATTTCAACTCTTTGAAACCATACTCTTTTACTTTTTCTACGGCTTCTGGGACTAGTCCCTGTCCCCAGTATTTTGGGCTTAGAACATAACCTATTTCCTTAGAAGATTCAGGAAGATTTTGTGTGTTAAACAAACCTAGACTACCTATTACTTTATTATCCGCTTTATGAACGATAGCATACTCATGACTATCAAGAAACATTTTAATAATTTCTTTGCTTTCTTCTTCATTTTTATGAGGTGACCATCCAGCGTTAGGACCAACATTTGGATCCTTTGCATATTCAAATAAATCACTACTGTCGCTTAGCTCCCATTTTCTTAGTATTAATCTTTCGGTTTCCAAGGTTTTCATAATTAATCCTCCATTTATATTTCTACTATTACCTTTTTGTATAGTAAAGTTAGAAGAAACCTTGATGTTCTTTCTAACATATAATGATAAGATAATAATATGAGATATATGTCACCATTAAGACTTAGATCTTGTAGTTCTCCATTCACTGAAATGGAACATTATCTCAATATAGGTCAGAAGAACTGGTGGCTCTTCTGACTTTTTGTTTTAGGCATAAGACAAAAGTGTTGAGGGTGAAAGTATGAGTGCTTTTTAAATACTTAGATATTGTCATAAAAAATGTACTTCATCCTCGCTTATTTATTAAAATCAGTTTATATCTAATTAGGGCTTAGACCCAGTATAAGAAAACAAAAATAGAATGATAAGTAAGACTTGGACTCAACACTTAAACATGTCTAGAGAGGAGGAAACTAAGATGAACAGAGCATGTATCGCAATTGATGTATCGAAAGGTGGAAGTCATGTGTGTGGATTTAAAGGATATAATCAAAAACACAAATCTGTTTTTACGATTAAACATGATCGAGAAGGGTTTGATTTATTAGCTAATCTTTATGAAGAAATAAGTGATACACAAGAAGCAGTATTTATATTTGAATCCACAGGTATCTACCATAGACCATTACGTTTTTACTTAGAAGAAAAAGGATATCCATATATTGAGACAAGTCCTTTATTATCGGCTAAGCATAGAAAGAATTCATCAATAAGAAGTGCAAAGACGGACGCAAGAGATACTAGCGCTTTGGCTAAACTATATTATGAAGTAGATCTCAATGAGACTAACCCCAGGACAGAAGTGTACTATGAACTACGACAACTTCATAGATATTACATAATGATGACAGATTACTTAGTGAAGTCTAAAGTTCATTTCAACGAGAAGTTAGATATCCTTTATCCGAATTTTAGAAAAGAAGTTAGTGATGATGTATATAAAGCTTACTTTTTAGAACTTTTAGAAAAGTATCCCCATTCAAACTTGATGTCAAAAACACGAGTCGATGCGATTGAGAATATATTGATTAAAAATGGTATGCAAAGATCAAGAGCAAACACTCAAGCACATCATATTAGAGAATTCAGTAAAAAATGTTTTTCTGGAACATATGAGAATAGTGTAGATACTTTAATATTTAAAGAGTTAATAAAGGATGTTAAAAGATATACGAAGAGACGTCAAGAAACTATTGACACTATGACTGAGTTAGGACAATCCTTACCGTTGTATAACCAGCTATTATCAATACCAGGAATAGGACCCGTAATAGCTATAAGGTTACTCGCAGAACTCGGTGACTTAAGTAATTTTGATAATGATAAACAACTTACAGCGTATGCAGGACTTGATCCAATAATATATCAGTCAGGAAATATGGATGGAAAAGGTCTCAGTATTAGTAAGAAAGGAAATAAGTATCTACGAACAGTCTTGTATCAAGCGATTAATATAAGTGTGTATTTAAAAGAAAATAATTCATTCAAAGAATATTTCCAAAAGAAAAAGCAGACTGTCACTACACAATCTGCTTATATCGCGTGTTCAGATAAATTACTAAGAACAATATTTAGTATGAATCGAACAGGCGAACTTTATAAATTTCAATAACATTATATCATGAAAATCGAAGTTTAAATATAATGTGTTTTTTAGTTGTGCCAAAATTATCTAAATAAGATTAGTTAATGGTGTTGACAAATCTTATCTAATTTTTATG
>RRZU012231267.1_pt1 | contig 18505 bp, 18 predicted proteins | sample 2165561 | NCBI WGS metagenome assembly RRZU01 (sample SAMN10456909, study PRJNA506462) | wastewater metagenome | isolation source: wastewater sludge | place: USA: Moscow, Idaho | reverse complement strand
GAGTATTTAAGTATTCCTTTATTAAGGCATTTACAGTTACCACAAGTTATAAGCATATAAAAATCCCAACCTAAATTATTTAGATTGGGATATAAGTACCTCGTGTTTTATTTATGTGTCCTTGACATAGGGTACAGTTTATTTTGTTAAATCGTTACAGTTTTTATATAGATTTTGCTTCTAACACCGCATCACTTCGGAAATAGTTTTGTCCGCCAATTTTATGATATAATTCTAAATCATCAATTTTAATTTTGACATCTTGCATTGAAAACAAGTTTTGAGAATCATTATTTTTATGATTTTCAGGATATCTTGTTTTCATGATGATACATCAATGATATTTTAAAAATTATTGAGAGCATAATCAGTTTCTATAAAGAGATATAGTGTTGAATCCTAATAACTTGTTTTTTTAATCATTGAATATTCCCTAAATAGAAACGTACTAATTCTTTGACATGATTTATTGATACAATACGAAATGTAAGAGTTTTTATAATCTTGGATAAAGACTCCATTAGGATTCATTTTCTTTTTAATAATATCTTTTGTCTTATGCTTAAGTATCTGATCATCGACTGGTTTAATAAAGTAGTATCATTTATGGTCCTCGTTAAATCCAAAGGAAGTTTGTGATAGTCTGTAGAATCAAAGAGATTAATATACAGGTTATATCGAAAACTATGTATCGTAAGTTTAATATTATCAAAGTCAAAATTATTTTGTTCCACCACATTGGCACCAAGCACTAGAGTTTACCTTTATTAAAGAAGGGGACTTACGTTTAAGGGTGAATGGTTTCAGTAAACACTATAAATCTGGTGATCTTATGTTAGTGAATCGTGGACAGTTTCATGAACTTCAAAGTTTAGAGTCGGATAAATTTGATGTTCATTGTCTCATCATTTCTCACGAGATGATCAAAGAATTACTTCCAAACTATTATTCACTATATTTTAGTTTCTCTCTTTGAAAAATATTTACTCAAAAACAAGAAACGTATAATTATCTTTTAGTTAATTTTGTAGTGTTAGAAATGTTATATATATTAGTATCAGATCATAGTTATGAAAGTGATACTGACTTTGTTAATAATCAACAATTGATTATTAATGTGATTGATTACATATACATGCATTATGATGAAGATTTAAGTCTTGAAAGATTAAGCCTTGAGTTTTCAATGTCTCGAGAACTTTTCGCAAGACTCTCTAAGGCTTCCATAGGTTCTACATTTTTAGAGTACCTTACGGATTATCGAATTTACCAGGCTTTTCAAGAGATTATGAAGACAAATCAAACAATTGAGTCAATCAGTCGTAAGCATGGTTATCCGAGCTCTAAGGCCCTTATAACACAGTTTAAGAGCAGATATCATCAAACTCCAGCTCAGTTTAGAAGGAAATACAAAATATCAATGTTTGACCATAATGATAATACGATAATACCACAATGAAAGTGGTTTTAAGAATATAATAAATGTATAAATATAAGGAGGCATATTATGTCTAAGAAATATTCTGATACGTTAGTTAATGTAATTAGAGAAAAACAATACAATGATCAAAGAATTGGTGTTGATGTGATTATTAAACCAATACCCGATTGTGATATCAAAGGTGCCATGGATCCACGTCTTTATGATAATAGTAAGATGCTGGTAAGGATGATGAGGTTTATGCCAAAGAAAATGATGGAAATAAACGTTAAAAATATTGAGAAATTAAGAAAACCTTTTAATAATGTAGACAGTACAAATTTTGTCAAAGATACTACGAGGGAGAATGTACTCGTTGAAGCTAAAGATGGCTATAAGATTCCGGTTACAATCTTTAAAGGAAGTAAGACTTTAGAAAACGCAACAATACTTTATTATATTCATGGTGGAGGGTTCTTTGCGGGAACTTATGTTGAGAAAACATTAAAAGAAGAAGGTGTAGAAGTCAGTAGTCTTACGGATGAACAAAAGGCTTTTTTAAAAGATGATTTTGGCAGACATGTCCTCGTAACAATAGTTGATGATGCTAAAGTTGCGGCAAAGTGGTCTAATAATATTCAAAGCTTTACAGAAGGGATTGGACTCGGTATACCTGTTAATATATCGACAGATTCAAGACATGCACCAAGTGCTAATACTGAATTTAATGTGGGAGCAGGAGGCGATATCTCAAAATGGCCTGAACCTCTAGGACTTGCGGCAACCTTTGATAAAGATATTGTAAAGGACTTTGGACTCATTGCTGCAAAAGAATACGGAACCCTTCGAATCAGAACGGCATTATCACCTCAAATAGATCTTGCTTCAGAACCACGTTGTATGAGATTCAATGTAACCTTTGGTGAAGATACTAAACTTGCGACAGATCTGGCAAAAGCATATATTGATGGTTTTCAAACAAGCACTAAGGGCTGAGATCTTGATTAAGTAAATGCAATGGTTAAACACTGGCCAGGCAGCGGTAGTGGTGAATCTGGTAGAGATGCCGTATTATACGATTTCTTATGATCAAGACCATAAGTATGGTGAGAACGTTGGAAATTCATATTCAAAATATATTATTAAGGACCTTTTAAGAAATAAGTATAAGTATAAGGGTGTTGTATGTACGGATTGGATGATTACCCAAAATAACACTGACTTTGAATTTTTTGTGACGGGTAAGTCCTGGGGTGTATCTGAATTATCAGAAACTGAAAGACACTATAAGATCTTAGAGGCAGGTGTTGACCAATTTGGCGGTAATAATGATATTAAACCTGTACTCAAAGCCTTTGAGATGGGATACAAAAATCATGGAGAAGGCTTCAGAGATCGAATTGAAGAAAGTGCTAAACGTCTTTTAAGTAATATCTTTAATACATGACTTTTGAAAATCCGTATTTAGATGCTGAGCAATCACTTAAAGAAGTAGGGAAGGCAGAGTATGTTAAAGAAGGTTATGAGGCACAACAAAAATCTATTGTACTTCTAAAGAACAAAAATAATACTATGCCAATCATCAAGAAGAAAAAAGCATATATTCCAAATCGTAGAATCGGTGAATCTGTTGACTGGTTTGGAAACAAGATTGATGCTCATGAAATAAATCCAATTGATGATCTAATCGTTAATAGGTATTATGAACGGATTATACAAGCTAAAGATGCTGACTTTGCTCTTGTGTTTGTGAACTCATCAAACTCTTTAGACTATACAAAAGATGAGGGATATCTTCCTATTTCATTTCAATACAGACCTTATATGGTGACATATGTCAGAAAAGAAGGTATTTCAGTGAAGGATTCAAGTTCCAAAGATAAAACTAATGTAACATCAAATGAAGAAGATTTAGATATTATATTAGAAACAAAAGAACTTTTGAATGATAAGCCTGTAATTGTGTCGATTAATGCGTCCAATCCTTCTGTTGTATCTGAATTTGAAGGACAAGTGGATGGTATCTTGATAAATTCCAATAAACAAAATCCAGCAATCCTTGAACTTATCAGGGGAGATGCAAATCCATATGAACTACTACTTTTTTAAATGCCAAAAGATATGGAAACGGTAGAAAAGAAAAAAGAAGACCTTGCTCATGATATGATTGTTCATGTCGATACAGAAGTTAATGCTTATGACTTTGCATTCGCTTTGGATTTTACGGAAATAATTAATGATCAAAGAACAAAGTTATATAAGAGATAAATTAAAAGATGGTGTCAAAACCATCTTTTTAAACGTACATTTCTCATTAATTATTCCAATAGTGCGTGTTTTAGAAAATGTGTATTATGCTATAATAATAGAGAAATCTATTGTCTGTTAACGTACCAAGTCTAATGAACAGGGGGATTTGACATGCATGACTTAACATTAAAGAAATTATTACTGGATACTTATCAAAATAGAAAAAATAAAAATTATGTTTATGAACGTAACATGAATGTTTTTACTCCGAAAACTTTTGATAATCTTGTTGAGGATGTTTTTAAATTATCCAAATACTTACTTGATAACGGCTATAAAGGGAAGAAAATTGCGATTTATGCTTATAATTCTTATGAATGGATCGTCAGTGATCTTGCGGTGATGACCTTTGTAGGTGTTAGCGTTCCGATTAATAATGAATGGAATGCTCATGATCTTAATAATATTTTTAATTATATTGATATTGATTTAATGTTCTATAGTAAAAATAATGAAGCTGAAGTACATAAACTTTTAAAAACACATCCTCATCTCACCCTAGTTTGTATTGAGGAAGATTTTTATAATTATTTAGATGATGAAGTTGATTTTAATTTAGAGCAATCAAAACTTCATGAAGTGGTAAAAATTATTTGTTCATCAGGATCAACAGCACTTCCTAAAGCCTCGATGCTCACGCATAAAAATTTATTTTCTGGTTATAAAAGTTTTTCCAAAAGAACTAAGTTGAGAGAAGATGACCGTTGTTATTTATTTTTGCCAATGTATCATACTTATGGGGGTATTAATAATGTTTTATTTACACTAATTGCAGGGACTCCACTTTACTTGTGTTCGAATAAACGATTAATGCTTGAAGAATTACAAATTGTTAAACCTACTATTTTATGTGTCGTTCCGCTAGTACTGGAATCATTGTATCGTGAAATAGATGATGATATGAAACGTATCATGCGTGGATTAAAACTATCAAAGTCATTGAATAAAATTAAGTTGGATATAAGAGAACGATTGTTTTCAAATATCCATAACTTATTGGGAGGAGAACTTAGACATCTATATGTTGGAGGGGCTGCTTTAAATCGTGAACTAAAACAGTTCTTTATCGATTTAGGATTTCCACTGCTTGAAGCATTTGCATCAACTGAAACTTCCTGTTCTTTAGCATTAACTTATCCTAAGGATAAAAATACAAAATCTGTAGGGACAATTTATGAAGATGTCGACGTTATAATTAAGAATTCAAAACAAGGCATCGGGGAAATTTGGGTGAAAGGAGACAATGTTTTTGAAGGATATTATAAAATGCCTGAATTAAATGAAAAGCATTTTGATAAAGAGGGTTATTTCAATACAGAAGATGTTGGATTTATAGATAAAAAAAGAAGACTTTACTTTGTAAAACGTAAAAAGAGAGTCATCGTTAGAAGTAATGGTAAAAATATATATCCAGATGAATTGGAACAAAATCTTGAATTGTATCAAGGGATTAATAAAGCTAAGGTGTATGAACATGAAGAACTCATCAAAGCATTTTTGTATGTTGAAAAAGAAGGAATTTATGATGAGATTGTTGCAGAATTTAATATGACACTACCAAAGTATAAACAAATTCAAGAATTTAACATTATTATTGATAGTTTAGATACACGATTAAAATAAAAATAAGCGACTGTTAGTTGCTTGTTTTTGTAAACTGTTTTAAGAATTCGTAATACTTTTCTGGCTCTTCTAAGATTGGGTTATGAGCACTTTTATCAAATTTGTATACTTTAACATCTAAACCACTTATTATAACGTCCCAAAGTGATGTTGGAGCTACAAGATAATCATAATCACTCAACAAGAGTAGAATTGGTTTCTTGAAGTTTTTGAAGAATGACTCAGTATCAAATACTGCGAATGCTTCACCCCATAAATAATCAAGAGCATCCATATTATTATAAATGTCATCCCATAAGTAGGCTCCATCATAAGTGTAATCATAAAAAGAATGAGGCTGCATACGAATATTCATGTGCGAAAAACGATTATCAGGATTTTTTTGGATAACAGATTCTAATTTTTTGCAATTTCTTGTTAGAAATAAGTTTTTCGATCTTTACTTGCGGTATTCTCGAATATTCAATGCTCATCTCTTGACGCTTCTTTGTATTATTAGGAGCTAGTTTTGAAAGTATGAGTCCTAAAATATGCTCTGGATACTGCTCAGCATAACACATTGCCATAAATTTATGTCCTGAATGACCTAGAATATAAAATTCATCTAATTCTAAATCTTCTCTGATTGCTTCAATATCACTATTAACTGAATTTAAGTCATATGTAATTTCTTTATGTGCTTTTAAAAAACCTCTATGATCAATAAAAATCAAGTTTAGATTACCAAAATTTTCATCTTTAAAAAGGCGAGGGTAGTATATTGTACTTCCAATAACCATAATAGCTGGTTTGTCTTTCTTTATATTATCAGTGTAGTTTAATTTAAATCCGTTTCTAATTATTTTTTTCATGTTAATTTTTCTTAAAGTTAGAACGTGCTTTTTTGAATAAATTTATTTTGATCCGCTCAAATAAAAAAGAGTTACGAAAAACTCTTATTTAGTATATATTCGAGGTACTCGATTTGAAATGCTTGTAAGTACTTCATAATTAATAGTTTTACGCTTATCAGCAATATCAGTGATTGTTGTGTGATCACCAAAGACTTCAACCTTATCATATAGTTTTACGTCATCATCAACTTTAATCATCATCTGATCCATACATATATTACCGACAATCTTATATTGTTTATGATTGATTGTAACTGGATTTCCAGTATCCCATCTTAAGATACCATCCGCATATCCAACAGGGAGGGTCGCAATAAGTTCTTTTTCTGATGCAGTGTGAATGCCGCTATAACTAACAGTACTACCCGTATCAATTTCTTTGATTGCGATCACTTCAGTATACAATTTTGAGACATTTCTTAAACTGTGTGTTCGAATACCACCGTAGAGGCCAATGCCGACACGCGCAGCATTTGTAAAGTCTTCTTTGAATAATAAAGAACTGTATGAACTTGAAGCATGAATGTATTTAAAATCATAGGCTGACAGTTCAACGATATTTTTAAATGTAGAGAAATCCTTGTTTAAAGTTTCTTCATCGTTACAACAGTAATGGGTAAAGATGCCCTCAATGTTTTGCTTATTAAGAAGCTTCAAGGCTTCTTTAACTTCTTCTGTACTTTCAAGCCCGATTCGATTCATTGATGTGTTTACTTTTATATGTACTGTTAAATCAGTAAGTTCAGTATCTTTTAATTCGTATACATAGGATAAACTTGGAATCGTAATTGCGATATGATGTTCTTTCGCAAGTTTTAAAAAACGACTCGGTGTGTGTCCCATAACAAGCACGGGTACTTTAACATTATGCTCCCTTAGTGTCATTGCCTCATCAAAGGTAGCGACACAAATATATGAAGATTTCAAAGATTCAAAGAATTTAGAAATCTCAACAAGTCCACAGCCATAGGCATTTGCCTTAACGACTGTAAAAATATGTTTGTTTGTTTCTTCCATATAGATTTTATAATTGTGTTTAATATCTTTTAAGGAAACTTCAAGATATGTATTTCGATACATCATGATATAAATTGTACGGTGGTAGCTTGTGAGACCGCAACCACAACGCCTAAGCCAAGTTCAACGATTGTATATGATGATCTAATATTAATAATATTGAATAAATCATTTTTTAAGAATGTCATGATATCCATTGAAAAACCTTGGAATGTATATGAAAAATACATCGTAATAAAAATTGAAATTGCTGCTAAAACTCCTGCGATAACAAGAAATTCAATGGTAGTTCCACGGCCAACTTTACGGACCATAGTTCCAACAACATATCCAATTCCTAAAATAAACGGATAATACAAAATATAAAACATTCTAACAATTGGAAGTATTAAGGCTCCCACTAAACCTATAAGAATAGCAATAGGGGTACAAATGATCAACGCTTTTTTGATTCGGTCTTTTTTTCCTACTGCATGAAAATTAAATTTCATAATACCAACTCCTATAAACATTATAACATTGAAAACTATAGAAATGAATATTATTGTATAATAAAGATAGAGGTGAATAATATGGAATTTGTACACAAAGATTCTCGTTTCACAGTGTTGATAGAGGGGCAAGAGGCAGGTTATTTAGAATATGAAACAAAAGACAACTTACTCCATTTAGTCAGTACTGTCGTTGATCCGAAATATAGAGGTCAAGGACTTGCGGCCCAACTCGTCGATGAAGTTGCGAGGTATGCAAGAAAACATAATATAAAAACTATCCCAGTCTGTTCTTATATTGTTTCTAAGTATGATGCTGGTGGTTATGAAGATGTTGATGCACGATAAACGGTCTTAAACGACCGTTTTTAAATACCAAAATATAAAGAGAAATAAGATGTCTTGAACTCTTATTTCACACAACTAAACTTTTTACTAAAACTTTACTGAAATCCTTGACAAAAGCGCTTTCAATCGCTAATGTAGAGAAGTAAATACTTTTTACGAGAATAAATTAATAGCCTTAGAGTAGGGCATTTTTCATGTGCTTTAAAGGATTTACGGAGAGGAGAATATATTTTGAGAAAGATAAAAAGTTTGACTGTATTTGCATTAGTTATGAGTTTGATATTCAACACAATACAAATACAAACAATTAAGGCAAAAGAAGATGATTATTCATTCAGTTCGCCAGAAACACTCACGTACATATCGAATGTGAAATCAAATGTACGTCGTCAATTATTTAATAATAATTGGAAGTTTGTTTATGGAGATCAAAGTAATGCTGAAAATAATGCCTATGATGATTCTAGTTGGAGAGATATTCAATTGCCACATGATTATAGTTTGGAATTGGATTATTCGAAACAAGGAGAAGCTGAGAGTGGTTATAAATTAGGGGGGATCGGTTGGTACCGTAAATCATTTACTCTCGATAAAAATGCTAAAGATAAACGAGTACTTGTAGAGTTTGGTGGCGTTTATATGAATGCAACAATTTTTATTAATGGTCATAAGTTAGGAGAACATCCAAATGGTTATACCCCGTTTGCTTATGATTTAAGTGAATATATAAATTATGAAGGGGAAAACGTGATTGCTGTTAAAGTCGATCATAAATTTCCATCAAGTCGTTGGTATTCAGGAAGTGGTATTTATAGAAATGTTCACTTAACAGTAACTGATCAGGTTTATGTTGATCATTATGGTGTTGTTCTTGATGCACCAAATCTCGAAAATGAACTCGGTGCTACAGTAAATTTAAGTACAAAGACTCAAGTAGTGAATGATACAGATGAAAGTCGAAATCTTACGATCATCCAGGAATTACGGACTAAGGATGCAGAAACTGTTGTAAGCAGTGCTGAAGAAGCGATTGTATTAGATGCAAAAACAAAAGAAGACATATCTGTTAATGTCTCTGTAAACAATCCAACACTTTGGAATCTAGATAATCCATACTTATATGATGTCGTTACAATAATTAAAGACGATGATCAAATATTAGATGAAGTTTATAATGACTATGGTTTTAGAAGTTTTAAATTTACAAGTGATGAAGGATTCTTTTTGAATAATAAGGCAGTGAAGTTAAAAGGTGTGAGCATGCACTCTGATCAAGGATCGTTAGGAGCAGCAGCCCATTACAGAGCGATGGAACGTCAAGTTGAAATACTTCAAGATATGGGCGTCAATGCCATTCGAGTCACTCACAATCCAGCGGCGGATGAACTTATTGAAATTTCAAACCGTAAAGGAATGCTGGTCATTGATGAAGCCTTTGATACGTGGATAGGCAGTAAGAATGGTAACTATAATGATTATGCAGTTTCCTTTAATAAAAAAGTAGGAGATAACCCTTTAATCGGTGCCAAATCTAATATGACTTGGGCTGAATTTGACATTAAAACTATGGTAAGACGTGGTATTAACGCACCTTCTATTATTAGTTGGTCTGTCGGGAATGAAGTTATGGAAGGAAACAGTGGCCCGTATGGTTCATATCCAGATATCTTAAGAAGTTTAGCCGAGTGGGTTGCGGAAGTTGATCAAAGCAGACCGGCAACAATTGGAGATAATAAATTAAAAGCAAATTGGTCTGAAGCGATTCGTTTTGGAGAAGTACTTACTGAATTAGATGGGACTGTTGGCTTTAACTATGCTGATGGGGGCCAATTTGATAGTTTCCACCAACGTTATCCTGAATGGAAGATGTACGGCGCTGAAACAGCATCTTCGATAAACAGTCGTGGCGTTTACAAGCCAAGTAATTACGACCGTCATTTAACATCTTATGATGAATCTAAAGTTGGATGGGGTAAATTATCAGCAGACTCATGGTATGACATCATCACACGTGATTTTATGGCTGGAGAGTTTGTTTGGACAGGTTTCGATTATTTAGGAGAACCTACGCCACATAATAACGTTGGACCAGGTGCAACTGGGGAATGGCCATCACCAAAATCGAGTTATTTTGGAATTGTAGACACTGCTGGTCTTCCAAAAGACCGATTCTATTTTTACCAATCCCAATGGAATGAGGATGTAAATACCTTACACATTCTTCCAGCGTGGAAAAAAGATATGGTTCAAATTGATAACCAAGGAAACGTTAGAGTTGATGTTTATAGTGATGCCTCTAAAGTCGAATTATTTTTTGAAGATTTAGATGGAAATAAAACATCGTTAGGCACAAAAGAATTCACCAAACATACGACAGATGCAGGACACAGTTATCAAGTGTATGAAGGGTCTGATAAGAGCAATCAAAACTTTAGAAACTTATATTTAACATGGCAAGTTCCGTATGCTGATGGCTCTGTATATGCAGTTGCTTATGATGAAAATGATAATATTATCTCTGATACTGAGGGAAGAAGTCGTGTGGAGACGTTTGATACTGCGAAATCATTGAGTGCAAGTGCAGATCGTACAACGATTGTTGCGGACAATAAAGATCTTGCATATATTACAATTGATGTCTTAGATAAGAATGGAAAATTAGTCGATGATGCAAATAATCTTATTAATGTATCAGTTGATGGAAACGCAACACTTCTTGCATTAGATAATGGTGATCAAGTGGATCATGAACCATATAACAGTGGAAAACGTAAAGCATTTAGTGGAAAATTAGTTGCGATTGTAAAAGCACATGATACAACAGGATCCTTTAACGTTAACGTGTCTAGTGCTGGTTTAGAAAGTACAAGTGTAACTGTAAAACTTAGTGAGGATACCAGTCAAGGGACAGAAAAATCTGTCATTGCTTACGAATTACCTAAAAACTATTATGTAAAACTTGGGTATACTCCAAATCTTACGAATTCAACGACACTGTATTTCAATAATGATACGACAGAAGATTCAAAAATTACTTGGAATCTTACTGAAGGAATGTTTGATAACGTTGGTACAGTTAATGTGACAGGTACAGTAGAAGGTCATGATCTTTTAGTTTCAACAAACGTGACTGTTATTGAGTCAGTTGGAGCAATCTTGAACTACTCAACGGCAGTTAATAAAAATGTTGAGCATGTGAACCTTCCATCAAGTCGTCCAATTATTTTAGAAAATGGAGAAATTCTTCAAACTGAACTTCCAGTACAATGGGAAAGCCAAGATTCAAACAATTATAAAGAAGAAGGTCTCGTAACTATTAAAGGGACAACTAAAGTCTTTGGAGAAACCTTTGATGTGAGTGCTTCAGTTCGGGTTGCAGAAGCAGATGTAGAAGTCGGTGCAAACATAGCTCCAAACTATCTTGAACTCAAACAAGATATTCCAGAAGACTTACAATCGGATAATCTTCTAGCCATTGTAGATGGCGATCGAGGCTTTAAAACGGTAAGTTCTGGACCTAACAGTTCAGTATGGACTAACTATGATATGGCCCAAACAGGAATTAATACTTCTGAGATTACCTTTACCTTTGCAACGGCTCAATTTATTGGAGACGTTGATCTATACTTCTACCAAGATGCGTGGGCTTCTAGACTCCCAGAAAATGTTGAACTGTACTGGTCAAATGAAGGAACAGATGATGCTGTATACTCACCAATTACTTATACTGAAACTAAGGGAGAAACAAGCAGTGGAACGCCAAATACAACGAAGGTAAATTATAGTTTTGATGCCGTTCCAGCAGTTGCGTTTAAACTTGTGATCACAAGTAACCCAGGATCAAATGCTGCGGGTAAAAAATTAGCAGTGGGTCTTACTGAGGCAGAACTTAATGTTGTTACATCGAGTTTAGTCGTAAATAAATCAGCTGAGTTAGATTCAATGACTTTGAATGGTGTTTCTGTAAATCAAGCAGAGTTGGATCGTAAAGTAATTAAGACACAGTATCAATTTGCGGATGTTGAAGCGTTGAGCGATAAAAACGTTGCAATTACAGTGCTCGAAGAACAAGACAAGATTATTCGTGTCATTACAGAATCAGAAGATCATTTAAAACGTGAAGTTTATGAAATTCATTTAGATCAGGATGATCAAGGATCTACACTTCCAGCAGAAAGTGACCTTCGTGATTATCCATACTCAAAAACAAGTGCAACAGCAGGGGCTTACCATCAAAATCATAATACTGAAGGACATCCTAAGTACGCCGTTGATAATGATGAAGGAACACTATTCCATACCCCATGGGCTGGAACAAGTACAGATAACTTCTGGATTACTTTAGAATTAGAAGAAGTCAGTAAACTTGAATCTCTAAGATACTTATCTCGTGGTAATGGAACCAATGGTATTGTAAACGAATATATCGTTGAGATTTCACTTGACAATGAGACATGGACAAAGGTATCAACAGGTTCATGGACAAGTGCGATGAATACATGGTCATTAGCGAAGTTTGATGAAGTAGTCGAAGCGAAGTATGTTCGCCTAAGTGCACTTAGCACGTATGGTGAAGGAGCCCAAGCAAATAAATTTATGACTGCTAAAGAGATTCGTTTACGTTTAGCTGAAAATCGTATTTCTTTAGACGATGCGACTCTGTCACTTGATACGGAAGAATTCATATACGATGGAGAAGAAAAACGTCCAAAAGTTACCGTTACTTTAGATGATACAAGAGCAATTCTTACTGAAGGCATTGATTACAAAGTCACTTATGACAATAATATTAATGTCGGAGAAGCGAAAGTTGTTGTTACAGGAATTGTTAAATATACAGGTTCAGTTGAAAAAACTTTTGAAATTAAAGAGGATACACCAAGTTTAGATAAATCGGTGTTAGAAGAAAAACTAGAAGCTTTAGAGCTCTTGAATGAAGATGATTATGTAGCACGTACCTATGATGAATTAAAAGAAGTTATGGATGCAGCACGACTCGTATTAGATCATGCTCAAAATCAAGATGAACTTAATGATATGCTTACTAAACTTGATGAAATTGAATTAGAGCTTATTAAGCTGAGTGACGTTAAAGTAGTAGAAGATAAGATTTCAGAAGTGAAAGACTTAGATGAAACGCTTTACACTGAAGAAAGTTATAATGAATTAATGGAAGTTCTTAAGACAGTCGAGGATTTATTAGTTGAAGAATTTTCTAAGGAAGAGTTGACAGAAGCGTTAAAAGTTCTTGAGAAAGCAATTGATGACTTAACACTGAAGGGTCAAGAGCTTAATAAAGAAGATTTGCTTGAACTCATAGACAAGGCGAAAGCTTATGAGGAAGAAGACTATACTGAAGCATCTTACAAAGTATTAAGTGATGCTTTAGAAGCAGCTGTTAAAGCAATTGATGAGGCAGAGACTCAAAAAGAAATTAATGATGCACTGATACATCTTCAAGAAGCGCTGGATCAACTGAAAGAAAAAGTTGATTTAAGTGATCTTAAGACTCTATTGAATAAAGCGAAATCTTACAAACAAGAGGATTACACAGTAGAATCCTTTGAAGCGCTGCAATCACTCATCAAAGACATTGAAGCGCATTTAGAATCTTATTCGAAAGAAGATGTAATCGAGGCGATAAAACGTCTTGACGAGGCGATTTTAGCCTTAGAAGAGGCTGTAACCGTTGATACAAGTGAACTAGAGGCTCTAATTGAGAAAGCCAATGAGTTTGAAGATCACTTATACACAAGTGACTCATATAAGAATCTTCTAAATGCAATCGCAGTTGCAAAAGAAGCACTCACGACAGTATCAAACGATACAGAACTTACAGAAGCAATCAAAAACTTACAAGATGCGATTGATTCACTACAATTAATTAAAGAGTCTGTAGACAGTTCAAAACTGAAAGAAAAGCTAGACTACGCTAAATCACTAAATAAGGCAGATTATACTGAGGAATCTTACCAAAGATTAACTGAAGTAATTGAAAGTGTAGAAGCACTCTTAAGTAAGGACTACAGTCAAGAAGAAATCGATGAAGCATTACTTCAATTAAATGCAGCATTGAAAGGCTTAAAAGAAAAAGAAAAAACGACAGAAAAACCTAAAGATCCAAGTACAAGTGTAAATAATAATCAAATGATATATCTTACACTAATGCTTGCATCATTAAGTATCTTCGTAATCGTTAAAAGACGAAAACAAACGAAATAAGACTCTCTAAAGTTAGACCGGTTTATAACTGGTCTTTCTTTATATTTACGTTATATAATGAAGAGAGCATAGAATGACAGATGCTAGAACTTTAGATTCGCTATACTGTTTTTTAGGAGGCAAACATGAATGAATTTATACAATGTACCATAAAATATATTGATGATCATCTCGATGAAGATTTGAGTATTGAACACTTAGCGGAACGTGTAAATTATTCTCCGTACTATTTTCAACGAGTTTTTTCTACGGTAGCTCAAACTCCGATAAAAACATACATTAGAGAACGACGTTTAACGAGGGCCGCGTTTGACTTGTTAAATACTGAGGATCATATTCTTGAAATAGCGTATCGTTATGGTTTTAGTACACATGAGTCTTTTACGAAATCATTAAAAAAACAACATGGTGTCACACCTTCAACCTTCAGAAAGAATAATTTATATTTTAATGCTACAAGACCACTTTATGATGTCTCTAAAAAGAAAGAAGGTAAGCGAATGAATGTGAGAATTGAAAAGAATGTAAACGTAATTGTTAGTGGTGAGAGATATAAAATTTCACTAAAAAATGATGAGAATTTAAATTTAATTCCAAAACTGTGGGATGATGTAAATCTTAACAAACGCGATCACATATATTTTGAACAAAATGATGGTGCGATAAAAGGTGTTATGGGAGTATGTAGAAAACTCAATGATTATGAAATTGAATATTGGATTGGATCAAGCGTTTTAGAGAAACAGACTGATTCGTTGATTATTGAAGCGAGCGATTATGCTGTCTTTGAAGTCATAGGACCTTTGCCTGATGCAATACAAAAAGGATGGACTGAAATTATGAATGAGTGGATTCCAACGAGTGATTATGTTGTAGATGAGACCTTTGACTTTGAAGTTTATTCAGAAGACGATCCGTTTTCAGAAGATTTAAAATCGGAAATTTGGATCAAATTAAAACAGTAGAAAATTTCTACTGTTTTTTAGTAAGCATAAATCCTGACTCTGTGATCCAGTTTTCTGGATTTTCGTCCATTGCTGGAGAAACATGAGAGATGTTAACCATTGGTCCTGTTATTTTATAATTGTTAGCCTCGATCCAATAAGCGATTGCTTGTGTGACTTGCGGCATTTGATCAAATGATCCATTAAATGTTATCGATGCTAAAACAAAGGCATCATCTTCATAATATGTAACATTATCAGTATTATCATAGAGTCTTGTCACGGTACTTTGGACTTCCAAATCAATGTTAGTTTCCTTATAGTTTTTATCGTGGTAAAGACTCATTCCTGTAGGTGGCGTTGTTAACGTGACATTTTGAGCAATGCTTTCCTCATATAATTTATTCCATAGCTGTCCTTCATCGTCGTACTTTTTGATTTTTCTTCTGATTGACATTACTTTTCTTTTTGGTATTTCTTTTAATTCAACGTGATATTTTTGCATCTTTTTCTCCTCATTCATTGTTTTAAGATACGTATCGATCATCACTTGTTTTGCATGAAGATTACTGAACTCCTCACTTATTTCTTCTTGCCTTAAGTCATAGTAGTGTTTCAAAGAATCCAAATCATCATGTTCAATGATATCTTTAATTGTCTTTAAAGGAAGTCCAATTTGCTGCAGCATTTTAATCTGGTTGACCACTTCTAATTGTTTTGCACTATAATAACGATAGTTTGAAGATTCATCGATACGATTCGGTATTAAGAGTCCTAATTCTTCATAGTGATGTAAGGCGCGACCGCTTAAGTTTGTAAGTTTTGAAAAGTCTCCAATTTTAAACATAGTATTACCTCTTTCTTGTATCTATTGTCAGTATAGAGTGTGACGTAAGGGGAGAGTCAAGTATAAAAAAGACCGAATATTATCGGTCTGTATTTTATTCGTCAGCGTAGTTATCAAAATATCCTTGAACTAGAACGACAGGCGTTCCTTTATCGCCACTACCGCTTGTTAAGTCGCAAAGACTTGCGACAAGATCACTAATCTGTCTTGGTGTTGTTCCTTCAGACAGTTCTTTATTACTTTGATCTAAAGTTGTATTTTTTAAAGTGTTGATAATTTCGTCTGTTAATTTTGGTCCGCGAATATCTTTGAATTGATTGTCAGCGATGTATTTAATTTTAATTTCATTTGGTGTTCCTTTTAAACCATCTGTAAATGCAACTGCAGATACAGGGTCTGCAAGTTCCCAAATACCACCAACTGGATCTTTAAATGCGCCATCACCATAAACTAAAACTTCGATGTGTTTTCCAGTACGTGCTCTTAATTCTTTCGCTAGTTTCTCAACGACTTCTTCACTTGATCTTGGAAACAATTTAATTTCTTGGTCTGTTGCCTTATTTGATCCAAGTAATCCGAATCGTTCATTATATCCATGTTGATCATTCGGTTCATTTAATATTTCTGCAAGTGTTAAGACTTTATGTGCTCCAGCGTTTACGAGTAATTGTTTATCATCATCTCGTGTATGGATGCTTGCGACTACAACATCTTGAGTGTATTCTAAGATTGCAGTAGGGTCATTTGAGAAAATAATTTCAATGTTATCAGAAATAGATTTATAGAATTCGATGTAATCTAAACCTGTAAATAAGTGTTTTGTATCATATCCAAAAGTTTCTCTAAATTGAGTTTCATTTAACGTGTCTGAATATGGGTTAATTTTATGTTTTAAGATTGCTTGATTACTGACGAGTCTGTTTCCAACTTCATCTGTCGGATAACTTAATTGTAATACGATTTTATCTGCACCTTTCGCAATTCCTTCAAGAAGTACAGAGAATCTGTTTCTTGATTGTATTGGAAAGATAATTCCCAATGTTTCATTAGGGAATTTTGAGCGGACATCATTAGCGATGTCATCTACTGTTGCATAGTTGCTTTCTGTACGTGCAACGAGTGCCTCAGTAACTCCGACGATATCATGATCGTTTAATTCAATATTATGTGTTTCTACAGCATCTATTAGGCTGTCAGATACTGTGCTAATTAAATCATCTTTTCGCTGCATAATTGGCAGTCTAATTCCATAACTTCTTGTTGTTGTTTTTCTCATTTTAACACCTTCCTAAAGTATTATAGACTTAAGTAGTTCAAAAATCAAATAAGGAAATCTTATTTTTACATCAAATAGTAAAGTGGTGATCAAATGAGAGAAAGAATCTTGTATTATGCGATAAAATATGAAGGTAATTACGATAAAATTCACAAGGCGATCTTGCGTAAGGAAAGGGTTGGATCCCTATCTTACGATGGGCAGTATGTCATAAAGGGGGATACGGATTATCCACAAAGACTCTTAGAACTGAATAAGCCACCCTATGTATTGTTTTATAAAGGAGATTTGTCATTATTGCATAAAAACTGTGTTTCTATTGTTGGAAGTAGAAATTCTTGTTCGTACGCACGTCACTCTACAGAGGCCTTAATACAAAACATGGCTCCTACTTGCATCGTTTCAGGAATGGCTCGTGGCATCGATACAAGCGCTCATAAGTATGCGATTATGTATCGTCATCATACGATCGCAGTTCTTGGTTCGGGAATTGATGTCATATATCCAAAGAGTAACACTGAATTATATCATTATCTGGTGAAGCATCATCTCGTTATTAGTGAATATCCTGATGGGGTCGTACCAAAGCCTTATTTCTTTCCATTTCGTAATCGGATTATTGCGGCACTTTCTGATCATCTCTACGTAATGCAAGCAGGTTTAAGAAGTGGGACATTATTAACCGTAAATGATGCGTTAGAATTGGATAGAGAGATTTATGTACTTCCATATCGTGTTGATGATCGTGACGGATCAGGCTGTAATATGTTGATTCAACAAGGTGCTAATATGATTATGAGTGAAGATCTTGAGTAAAGATGCACTGAATTGTAATATCGTGACATTTAGTGTATTTTATTATATAGTGAATAAAAGCAAAGAAAATCAAATAAAGTAAAGGATGATTTAATGAGTAAACTAGTTATTGTGGAGTCCCCATCAAAAGCTAAAACAATTGAAAAGTATCTGGGTGATGATTATACAGTCTTATCATCAGTAGGTCATATTCGTGATTTAGCGACTACTGGAAAAGGTGGTCTTGGTGTTGATGTGGAAGATGACTTCAAACCAAAATACATCATAAGTAAAGAGAAAAAGAAAGTTGTTACTGAAT
>RRZU012690925.1_pt1 | contig 18506 bp, 19 predicted proteins | sample 2165561 | NCBI WGS metagenome assembly RRZU01 (sample SAMN10456909, study PRJNA506462) | wastewater metagenome | isolation source: wastewater sludge | place: USA: Moscow, Idaho | reverse complement strand
TGTCGAGATCAACAAGACCGGCGTGCGCATCCGCGGACTGAAGGTGCTGATCGAGGGCAATGCCATCGACTTCAAGTCCGGCGGCCCCGGCGAAGGGGCACAATGCCTGCGTGCCATGGCCAAATCCGCAACGCCGTTCGTAAAGGCTTAGAGAGCGATGGAGCAATCATGACGGAAAGCTGGACGATTTCACCGCTGATTGGCGTCGGCCCGCTGAAGCTGGGTATGTCGCGAGCAGCCGTCGATGCCCTGAGCGAAAGTCTTGGTCCCATTGATGAGCCTGTATCAGAAGAGACCAGACCTGACGGGCGGACGCTGCTGGTCGAGTATCGGGACAAGGACTCGCCGGAATGTGTGTTCGACGGTGACGCGTTATGCGAGATCGTCCTGTCCGAGTTCGTGCGCTTCGACATCCAACTGGACAGCACATCCATTTTCACCGCACCACCACAGGATGCGCTGGCCGCGCTCGTCCGTGCCTGTGGGCCGGCCTATTGGAAGATCGGCCGGCTGTTCTTTCCGGCAGCGGCGATCCAGGTGATCGGGATTGTTGCTGATATAGGGGATGGCGGAACGCCGGTTTTTCACAGCGCCGAGACCGGCTATACCACGCCGACACTGATCCTGGCGACATCGGGTTCCTATGACGCGCATATCGACGATGGCCTGCAGCTTGACCTGATGAAGGCCTAGACAGGGCCATGGAACGCAATGTTGCCCCGATGGAAACGGCCCGAAGAACGCATCCAGAGGCTGCAGGCCACCCGTCTCTGCGGCTGGCGGACCTGCTTGTTCAGGCAAAACTTCCGGTTTTTGCGGTCCTGGACGGTGCGAAATTCGACGACCTGCCCTATTCGCTGATGCGGCTCGGCCTTGTTCATCGTCCCCTCTATGTCGATCGGGGTGCCCAGACCCGCGATTTCGATCAGACGGCACCCCGACTTGTCTGGCTGGACCAAACCGCCGATAGCCCGGACTGGTCGGTCGACAGACCCTGTTCGCCTCAGGTCGTCGCGCAGGTGCTTGATATGCTGGAAAAGAACCTTTCGGCTGGGGTTTTCTGGATTTGTGCCGCTGGCGGCAACAGCCTCTATCGCCATCTGCGGCGGATCAACATGGTCCGGGTTCCGGCAAGTAGCCTGCCGGAAGACAGCCGGCCAAGGCATCAGAGTTCCGACTGGCAAGCCATGCTTTTTCGACATGCGGATGCCAATGTATTGACCCAGGTTCTTCCCTGCCTCGGCGAGGCAAGAAGATCATCCTTCCTTGGACCAGCGCAGGCGATTCACTTTGCTCCGGACACAGTCTGGTCCGACGACGAACTTGTTACGGTTTCAGCGGCAGCTGAACCCGGCACATCGGGTATGTTGACGCTGGATGCCGGCATATTGGCCTGCATCGAAGCTCGCCGAAAGCAGCGTCTGGGTCATTTTGTCCGCGCCGAGTTGAGGGAATATCGAGATCAGGTTCCCGACTATGAGCGGATCATCGAGGCGGCGTGCCGACGCGCCATCGCCTATGGGTTCGAGACGATCGAGGATGTCCTGACATTTGCACGGACCGAATGCGATTTCGGGCCGCGATTCGAGATGATGCCGCAACACAGCGAAGCGCTTTACTATCTGTCACAATCCACCAAGGCCCCGGCCGAGCGTATCTATTATGCCCGTCGTGCCTGTCTTGAAGCAAAGGACTGGAATGGCACGAGCATGTAGTACCTGCAACAATGGTTGCGGCAATGGCGTCTCTCAGTCGCGGCGTGCCGATCCGGTGTTCCGTGAGATGTGCGCGATCCTGTGCAAAGTCAGAAGCGAAGCCTGCCAGGGGTTGCTCAGCCTGGAGAGCGATCCGGAAAAGCGAAAGGTTCAGCTCTCGAAGATCGCCGAGCAGCGGGCCGCCGAATCTGCCGACCTGCGTCGCGCGATTTCGCGGAAATATGGGACTGGTGCGGTGGGCCGCGTGGCACAGCCACGGTTGGTGCCCTTCGGTCGACGGATCGCCGGGCGCGCCGCTGTATCGGCGGACAAGATCAGGCGCTATCTCAGCCCCTTGCGGGATCGGCTGTTGCGCGAGGCGCAAAACAAGATCGGGCGCGTCGCGGCGAAAAAGATTGCAACGGGCTGGATGAAATTTGTTCCGGTGCTGAACGTCTTGTCGACGGCCTATGACATCTACGACATCGCCAGTACGGGCTACGATATCTACAAGACCATTGATCAGGCACTGGGGCGTTTCAGCAAAAACCCGAATATCTACGAAGTTTTCCCGGATCTGGCCATTGAGGGGCCCGACGGCGCGCTGAAGGATATCTATGATTTCAAGTTTGATGGCGACCGATACAGAAACGAGCAGGACAAACTGTATGACGAGGCCATGCGTGGCGAAGGCGTCCAGAATCCGGATGTCAAGGCGAACGGCACAGTCAGTCCCCAGACCTGCGAATGCGACGGTGGCCGCTGGCCAAGCGGCGGAGGTGCGTGATGAGAGCCTATAATTTTCCGGTCCACACGGCGCCCGACGATGGCTCGGACAGGGTGTTCCGACTGGTTCTGGACCCGCGCTTTTCCGCAGCCGAGATGCTGGCCGATTATCCACGCAATGTGGTTCAGCCATTTCTTGATATCGTCATTGCCGAAGGGAAGCAGCCCGCGCTTTTCAAGGCGGCGGGACCCCACGCCATCGACGTAAGCATGCCCGCGCCGCACCGGGTCAGCGACGCCGACCGTGCCATCCTGACAAATCTGATGGATTTTGGTCAGGATTTTGACTCGGCGCGATCGACGACCATCAGTGAACTGGTTTTCACGATGGTACATCCGGACGAGCATGTTGCCGGGCGCTTTCTGGAAGCTCTGGCCCGCCGCAATGCCGAAGCGGTGGCTTTCATGAACGACATCATGCAGCGCTTCCCACCCGAGGATGACTATTCAACCCGATCTTGGCCGGACGACCTTATCGAGCGGTATTCCTTCGGAATTCTGCTGGACTATGAAAACTCGCTTGATGATCACGGCCTTGATCTCGCGCTTCGCCTGCTTAATTGCCTGCACGACGCCAACATGTGGAATGGCTTCAATACTCTGGCCGATCCGCAAAAGGCCATGATGGCGGGTGGCTCGGGCATCAGCGTCGAGATTGGCGCCGAGAATGGCGCGATCAACTATCTGGTGGAGAGGCCGGTTTGCGATCCGGCGCTGTCGATCCTCATTCTGGTCGAGAAGATCGAGCGCTTGACCGGAGCCAGACCGCGCTCATGGAAAATACATGTCGAGGCCGCCGATTGAGCCCAACCGCACCTCAACATCACAACTGCAGAGTCGCATCATGACCCGCCCCATTGCCTTGATCGGGCATTTCCACAGCTGCCCGGTTCATGGTGGCGGGCCCGTGATCGATCCTGGTCAGGTGATGGTCAGGTTCAATGGCATCCCGATTGCGGTCGAGGGGGGAATTGCGGCTGTCCTGGATCGCCGCCCCTTCCCGATCCCATGGTCAAGGGGTCCAATCCTGTCGGGATCAATGGCCATGGGGTAATGAGAGTCGGCGACAAGACAGCGCATGGGCAAGGTCGTAACGGGGCTGCCGACCTTTTGTGCTGACTGACGCGACATTGCCCCACTGGTCGTCAGGGCTGTGCCGGGCAACGATTCCCTCTTCGTAAAATCTTCTGCGACAGACAGAAGGCGAAATCTGCCACCCTTGGGGTGCTGTGAGCCTGCCTTCAGGGGGGCCTGATCCTGACCGGCTGCCACTTGGGCGAAATCCAGACGCTGCAATGGGCGTTCCTGACGGATTAGCCCCATGTTTCGTGGACGCCTTCTTCGCTAATCTTGAGGTGAAGCGTAAGCGTTCGCAGGCCACCACGGTCAACTTGGCTTGACGGCTTGAGGTTCCGGGGCAGGAGGTCGTCGAGACGGCTTTCTGGATGGCCGATGGCCGATGGCGATGGCGGTGAGGCTGAGGGTGAGGCTGAGGCTGAGGCTGAGGCTGAGGCTGAGGCTGAGGCTGAGGCTGAGGATACCCGACATATCCTGCCATCGCTCAGTCCAGCCTTTGGTAGCTACTTTCTCGCGCTGAGCTGCGCCATCTGGGGGGCGGCAAAGCTCTGCTTGAAGTAATCGACCAACACCGCCGCTGCTGGCGAAAATTCGCTGCCCCTGCGCCAGGCGATGCCAAGATCCATGGATGGAATGTCGATATCGGTCGAGACGGTTTCGATGCGCTTCGTTTCCAGCGACCATGGGCGATAGACCATATCCGACAGGATGGTTACACCGCGGCCATTCGCGACCATCGACCGGACCGCCTCGACCGATGATGTGCGAAGGATGGCCTTGGGACGCACATTGGTCTTGCTCCAGTACTTCATTGTCGTGCTGGCGGACTCGTCGATGGTCAGCATGATGTAATCTTCCTTGGAAATCTCTTCGAAAGTTGTCTTTCCAAGCGAAAGAAACCTGTGACCCGATGGCACCCAGACACGGCGGACCGATCGCAGCAGGGTCTCATATTCGATCTCGGGATTGCTGAGATTGGAGGTTAGCAGCACCGCAAGATCAAGCCGATTGGTGAGCAGGCTCTCCTCGATGCTCTCGCGGCCCAGTTCGCTGACCCGTATCGTCAGTTCAGGATGCAGGCGCGCAAGGCGATCGAGGTGAAACGGCAGAAAATAGCCGATCACAGTATAAGTCGCCGCAAGAGTGATCTCACCGCTGATCCCCGATTTGCGTTTGGTCAGATTCCGGGCATCATCCACCTTTTCAAGGATCTCGCGAGACGCTGCCAGGAATTCTCGGCCGACGTCAGTCAGTTCCATCCCCTGCGACGACCGTGCGAACAGGATAACGCCAAGGTCGGCTTCAAGTTCTTTGATGGCGGCTGTCACCGATGACTGCGCGATCGCCAGGGCACTGGCTGCACGGCTGACCTGACCCGATTCAGCCGTCGCAACAAAGTACTTCAGGTGACGAAGGTTCATGGCCCGTCTTTCGAGATTTTCGTTGTCATGATGTCAGGAAAATCGATGCCACGTCAGGGGCTTTATGACGTTCGCAGGAAATGTCTACAAATTCAAGGGAAAGTCAACGGCGTCAGTCATCTTCTCATTCGGAAATTCCGATACTGTCAGTTCAAAAAATAGAAATATCCTTGCCTGTGCGTATGTGTGAGGATTGCGGGACAACAGAAGGGAGAAGCAGCGTGAAGGCTATCGTCGACCTCAACTGCGACATGGGCGAGGGCTACGGCCAGTGGACGCTTGGCGACGCTCCTGACGAAGAGATCATGCCGCTGATCAGTTCGGCCAACATCGCGGCCGGGTTTCATGCGGGCGACCCGAACTCGATGGATCGGGTCGTGCGGCTGGCGCAGATCCACGGGGTCGGGGTCGGCGCGCATCCCGGCTATCGCGATCTTCAGGGGTTTGGCCGCCGCTATATCAGGACCAGCGCGGAAGAGCTGGTGAACGATATCGTTTATCAGATCGGCGCGATCCGCGAATTCGGCCGCCGCCATGGCGTCCGGCTGCAGCATGTCAAACCGCATGGCGCCCTGTACATGGAGGCGGCGGCCAACGAACAGCTTTCCGAGCTGCTGGTGCATACGCTGGCAAGGACTTGCGGCGATTCGGCCCTGTTCTGCATGGGCATCTCGAAGACCTACGAGATCGCGCGGCAGGCAGGCTATCCCGTCATCCGCGAGTTCTATGCGGATCGCGACTATGACCGATCCGGCTCCATCGTCTTTGCCCGGCAGGTCGCGCGCCCGAAGCCCGAAGAGGTCGCGGCGAAATGCGTGCGCGCCTGCAAGGAGGGTCTCGTCAGGACCGTCGATGGCAAGGATATCGAGATCGAGTTCGAGTCGATCTGCTTTCATTCGGATACGCCCGGCGCATTGGACATGGGGAAAGCCATCCGCGCCGGGCTGACGGAAGCGGGAATCAAGATTGCACCTGCATCGACGATGCTGGGGCTTTGAGCAGAGGGGGGAAACATGGCTCATATCGTCGCACAACTGCCCGGCACCTTTTACATCAAGCCGTCGCCAGAGGCGGAACCTTACAAGAAGCCCGGCGATCCGGTCGCCATCGGTGACACCATCGGCATGATCGAGGTCATGAAGACCTTCATCGAGGTGAAGGCCGAATTTGCCGGAACCTTCTCGGCCTATCTTGCCGAGGATGCCCGCCCGGTCGCGCCTGGCCAACCGCTTGCGGATGTCGCCTGACATGGCGATCAAGCGCGTGTTCATCGCCAATCGCGGCGAAATCGCCGTTCGGATCAATCAGGCCGCCAAAGCTTTGGGGATCACGACGATTCAGGCCTATTCCGAGGCCGACAAGGACATGATGGCCGTCCGCATCGCGGACGAAGCCATCTGTGTCGGTCCGGCCATCGCTAAGGAATCCTATCTGGACATCCGGAAGATGGTTGCGGCGGCACAGGCGGCCGGGGCCGATGCGGTGCATCCCGGCTATGGGTTCCTGTCGGAAAGCGCGGAGTTCGCCCGTGCCGTCGAAGCCGCGGGCATGATCTTCGTCGGGCCATCCGGTGATACCATCGAGCGGATGGGCGACAAGGTCGCCGCGCGTCAGGCTGCCGAAGCGGCTGGCGTGCCGGTCGTGCCGGGTTCCAAGGGGCGGATCGATTGCGTCGATCAGGCCGCCGAGGTAGCGGAAAAGGTCGGCTATCCGGTCATGATCAAGGCGGCGGCGGGCGGCGGTGGCCGTGGCATCCGCTTCGTCAATACCGAACAGGAACTGCGCATGCTGGCGCCCCAGGCGCAGGCCGAGGCGGCGGCGGCTTTTGGCGACGGCGGCCTTTATATCGAACGGTCGATCCCCTCACCGCGTCACATCGAGGTCCAGATCGTCGGTGACGGCACCCGCGCGGTGCATTTCTTCGAACGCGAATGCTCGCTCCAGCGTCGCAGGCAGAAGGTGTGGGAGGAGGCCGGGGCAGACTGCCTTGACCCCGAAACCCGCGACCGGCTCTGTCAGACCGCTGTCGCATTGGCCGAGGCGGTGAACTATCGCGGCGCGGGAACCATCGAATACCTCTATGACGAGAAGACGAAAGAGTTCTTCTTCATCGAGATGAACACCCGGATTCAGGTCGAGCATCCGGTGACCGAGATGCTGACCGGCTTCGATCTTGTGCAGGAGATGATCCGGGTCTGCGGCGGCGCGCCCCTCAGCGTCGCTCAGGAGGACATCGGCAGGAACGGTCATGCTATCGAAGTCCGCCTGAATGCCGAGGATCCGTTCATGCAGTTCCTGCCTTTCCCCGGAAAGGTCAGCGGGTTGAAGATTCCCACCGGCGAGGGCGTGCGCTTCGATCACTTTATGTATGAGGGCTATCAGATCCCGCCCTTCTACGATTCCCTGATCGGCAAGCTGATCGTTCACGGCAAGGACCGCCGGGATGCCATCACCAAAATGGCCAGGGCACTGGATGAGCTTGAGATCAACGGGCTGAAAACGACGATCCCGCTGCACAAGGCCCTTGCCCGGGATGCGGGCGTGATCTCGGGCGATTTTCACACGCAATGGCTTGAACCCTGGCTGGCGGCCGGGAACCTCGCGCCGGTAACAGCATAAGGAACGCCGGATGAAAACCAGATTCACCTTCGGCGGGGACGAGCACGTCTATGTCGAGATCGACGAGGAAATGTCGCTCGACGCCTTTTTCAAGGCCCTGTCCATGAGCAACGCGGTCCGCGATGCAAAGATTGCCGGCGTGACCGAAATCTGCCCCGCGAATGCCTCGTTCCAGGTGCGCTTCGATCCCGATGTCATCGACCCCGAAGACATCATGCAGCGGCTCAAGGAACTGGAGCACAAGGCCGATACCGCCGAAAAGCGGCTCAAGACGCGGATCATCGAAATTCCGGTGTTCTATCGCGACCCCTGGACGCAAGAGACGCTGATGCGCTTTCGCGAGCGGCATCAGGATCCCAGCGGCACCGATCTGGACTATGCGGCGCGCGTCAATGGCTTTGCCTCGGCCGACGAATTCATCGAGGCGCATCACGCGCAGCCATGGTTCGTGTCGATGGTCGGCTTCGTGGCCGGGTTGCCGTTCCTTTATCAGCTTGTCGAGCGTGACAAGCAGCTTCAGGTGCCGAAATACCTGCGGCCACGCACCGATACGCCCAAGCTGACCGTCGGGCATGGCGGCTGTTTCGCCTGCATCTACTCGGTGCGTGGCGCCGGCGGCTATCAGATGTTCGGTGTGACGCCCGTGCCGATCTATGACCCGCAACAGCAGGCGGCGCATCTGAAGGACTTTCTCGTGTTCTTCCGTCCGGGCGACATCGTCAAATGGAAGCCGATCGATCGCGCCGAATATGACCGGATCGTTGCCGCCGTCGCCGAGGGCACCTATGCCCCCCGAACCGCCGAGGTCGAGTTCGACCTTGATGCGTTCAACGCCGACATGCGCGGCGCCAATGCCAGAATGCTGGAGGCCCTGAATGACGCTTAAGATTGTAAATCCGGGGCTGGCGACCTCCATTCAGGATCTGGGGCGGCCGGGCTATTTCCATCTGGGCATTCCGATGGGGGGCGCAATGGACCGCTATGCGCTCAGGGCCGCGAACATGCTGGTCGGCAATGACGAAGGGGCGGCTTGCCTTGAGGCGGTCTTTCTGGGCCCGGTGATCGAATTCACCGAAGACGCGACCGTTGCCGTCACCGGGGCGACCCTGCCGATCAAGGTCGATGGCGACTACAAGGAGCCCTGGACCTCGTTCACCGTGAAAGCCGGGCAGACGCTCAGCTTCGAGTTCCTGAAGGCCGGCGCCCGGATCTATATCGCGATCAGCGGCGGCATCACCACGCCCATCGCCCTTGGCAGCCGCTCGACCTATCCGATCGGCGCATTGGGTGGCATCGAGGGACGTGCGATCAAGGCGGGGGATGAGTTGCCGACTGGCGGTTCGCAAGGCCCCGGCGATGGTCGCAGCGTGCCCGATGCGCTGCGCCGCACGCCGGAAAACCCGGCCCGGCTGCGCGTGCTTCCCGGTCTTTACTGGCATCGACTGACCGAGGCCGCAGGCGCCGGCTTCTTCGAGGACGAATGGACCGTTGCGCCCGAAGCCGACCGGATGGGCTATCGCTTCAAGGGCGGGCGGCCGCTTGAATTCGTCGCGCGCGAACAGCCCTTCGGGGCTGGTGCGGATCCGTCGAACATCGTCGATGGCGGGTATTCCTATGGCTCCATCCAGGTGCCGGGCGGGACCGAGCCGATTGTCCTGCACCGCGATGCCGTTTCCGGTGGCGGCTATTTCACCCTCGGCGCCGTCATTTCCGCCGACATGGACCTGATCGGACAGTTGCAGCCGCATACCTCCGTCCGGTTCGAAAGGGTCGACATGCAACAGGCCCTTGCCGCCCGCAAGGATCGACAGGCCATGCTTGGCCAGTTGCGGCAACGCCTGTCCTGACGGACCGGCAACAGCTTTCACAAGAATGCCCGAACGACATCGCGGGCCGGATTTCCCGGCCCGCCCCAATCTTGCGCGCCATAGGAACACCAAGGACCATGAAAAACGCCGAAATCAGCGCACGTCGCGACAATGCCATCTCGCGCGGTGTCGGAATGCAGACCCAGATCTATGCCGCCCGCGCAGAGAATGCCGAGGTCTGGGATGTCGAGGGAACCCGCTATATCGACTTTGCCGCCGGTATCGCGGTGGTGAACACGGGCCATTGCCATCCAACGGTGATGGCAGCCGTCGAACGGCAGATGAAGGCCTTCACCCATACCTGTCATCAGGTCCTGCCCTATGAGAATTACATTGCCTTGGCCGAACGCCTGAATGCCGCCGTGCCCGGCGCTTTCGCCAAGAAAACGGTCTTTGTGACAACCGGGGCCGAGGCAGTCGAAAACGCCATCAAGCTTGCCCGTGCCCATACCGGCCGCCCGGCCGTCATCGCCTTTGGCGGGGGCTTTCACGGCCGCACCTTCATGGGCATGAGCCTGACAGGCAAGGTCATCCCTTACAAACAGGGCTTCGGCGCGATGATGCCGGACGTGTATCACGTTCCGTTTCCGGCGGATGTGCAAGGTGTCTCTACCGAGGATTCGCTTGCCGCGCTGGACAGGCTTTTCAAGGCGGATCTCGACCCGTCGCGCGTCGCCGCGATCATATTCGAGCCGGTTCAGGGCGAGGGCGGGTTCCATCCGGCCCCCAGCGCATTGGTCCACGCGCTTCGTGCGCTTTGCGACAAGCACGGCATCGTCATGATCGCAGACGAAATCCAGACCGGCTTTGCCCGGACGGGGCATCTTTTCGCGATGGAGGGCTATGGGGTTGCGGCCGATCTTACGACGATGGCCAAGGGGCTTGCCGGAGGACTGCCGCTGGCGGCGGTCTGCGGCCGGGCGGATATCATGGATGCTGCGGGCCCCGGCGGTCTGGGCGGCACCTATGGCGGAAACCCTCTGGCGATCGCCGCTGCCCACGCCGTTCTTGACGTGATCGAAGACGAAGGTCTGTGCGATCGGGCAAATGTGCTGGGATCCCGCCTGAAGCAGCGTCTTGAGGCGATCCGGTCAACGACGCCTGAAATCGTCGATATCCGTGGGCCGGGCTTCATGGTCGCGGCCGAGTTCAACACCCCTGACGGCAAGACCCCCAGCCCGGATTTCGCCCAGAAGGTCCGGGCCGAGGCGCTGAAACGCAATCTTGTCCTGCTGATTTGCGGCACCTACGGCAACGTCATCCGCTTTCTTGCGCCCCTCACCATCGACGATGCGATCTTCGCCGAGGCGTTGGACATCCTCGAACAGTCTGTGGCTGCGGCCCGGGGTCACTGAACATGCTGAAACTGAAGGATCCGACGCTGCTTGAAACACGGGCCTATGTGAACGGCCAGTGGATCGCGAACGGCCGAAGCTTTGCCGTCAACAATCCCTCGACAGGGCAAAAGATTGCCGATGTCACCGATCTGGGCGTCGCCGAGGTCCGTGCCGCCATCGATCTTGCCCATGGCGCGCGGCGCGCATGGGCCGCGCGAACGGGCAAGGATCGCGGCGCGATTCTGCGCAGATGGTACGATCTGCTGGTGGAAAACGCCGATGATCTTGCCTCTATCCTGACCGCGGAAATGGGCAAGCCCTTTGCCGAGGCACGCGGCGAGATCCTTTATGGCGCGTCCTATGTCGAATGGTTCGCCGAGGAAGCCAAGCGCATCTACGGCGATGTCATTCCCGGCCATCAGCCGGACAAGCGGATTGTCGTGATAAAGCAGCCGGTCGGCGTGGTCGCCGCGATCACGCCCTGGAACTTTCCCAACGCGATGATCGCCCGCAAGGTCGCACCGGCCCTGGCGGTGGGGTGCACCTTTCTGGCCCGGCCGGCGGAACTGACCCCGCTATCGGCCCTGGCGATGGCAGTGCTGGCCGACCGCGCGGGTATTCCGGCCGGTGTCTTCAACGTCATTCCCGGCAGTGACGCGTCCTCTGTCGGCAAGGAACTCTGCACCAACGGGAAAGTCGCGAAGATCACCTTCACCGGCTCGACTCGCGTGGGCAGGATCTTGATGGAGCAAGGCGCATCGACGATCAAGAAACTGTCGCTTGAGCTGGGCGGAAACGCCCCGTTCATCGTCTTTGACGACGCCGACATCGATGCGGCCGTCGAGGGCGCCCTGATTGCCAAGTTCCGCAATGCGGGCCAGACCTGTGTCTGCGCGAACCGGATCTATGTGCAATCCGGCGTCTATCGCGAATTCGCCGACAAGCTTGCCGAAAGGATGACGCATTTCACCGTCGGGGACGGATTTCAGGAGGTCGTGATCATCGGGCCGCTGATCAGCGAAGCGGCAGTCGCCAAGGTCGAGGAGCATCTTGCCGACGCGCTGGCCAAGGGTGCGAGCGTCGTCACCGGCGGCGCACGCCACGATCTTGGCGGCACGTTTTTCCAGCCCACGCTGCTGACCGGAATGACGAAAGACATGCTGATCGCGCGCGAAGAGACCTTTGGCCCGCTGGCGCCCCTGTTCGAGTTCAGCACCGAAGATGAGGTGATCGCACTGGCGAATGACAGCGAATTCGGCCTTGCCGGCTATTTCTATTCGCGCGATGTCGGGCGGGTCTGGCGCGTGGCCGAGGCGCTGGAGACCGGGATGGTCGGGATCAATACCGGCCTGATCTCGACCGAGGTGGCACCTTTCGGCGGGATCAAGCAGTCCGGCCTTGGGCGTGAAGGCTCGAAATACGGGGCCGAGGACTATCTTGAAATCAAATACATGTGCTTCGGAGACATCCGCTGCTGAGCAAGCGCTGCGCCTTGCCGGACAAGACCGAGATCCGAACCGACCGTCTCCGCGAGGAGGCTGTCGGCGGGGCGCATCGAAATGCCGGACGAGATGCAGCCGCTGCGGGTTGCGCCTTTCAAGATCGGACTTTCCGGTCCCGCTGGCTACCTGATCCCCTCATCGCCGAGTTGGGCGAAGGCTGCGGCAATCCGGGGCAGGTCATAGCCCGCGCCCAGCATCGCGCAAAGCGCCAGCCGCGCCTTGATCGGGGACAGGTCGCCCGCAAGGATACCGCCCGCCTCGACCAGCGTGCAGCCGCCGCTATCCCGGCCATAGACCGCGCGCGTGCGGCCCTCGGGGCAGCGAGAGGCGATGACGACCGGGAGTCCGGCGGCGGTCAGCGCGGCGGTTGCCGTGGCAAAGCCCATCGGCGCATTGCCACGCCCGAATGCCGCCAGCACGACGCCCGAGGCGCCATTGGCGCCGGCCCATTCCAGATAGCGCGGCGTCGAGCCCAGACCCAGCGCGATCGGTTCCACATCCGGGTCAAGCGAAGACGGATCGATCACCGGGCGCGCAGCAGCCGGCCGCGCGTAAAGGTAGACCCCGCCGCCATCGATCTCGCCAAGCTTCCCCAGGCCCGCCGAGCGGAAGGTATCGACGCGCGCGGTATGGGTCTTGGCAACGTAGCGGGCGCCGTGGATATCGCCTTCGAACAGGATCACCGGACCAAGACCCGCCAACTGCGGGCTGGCGGCGGCGGTGATGGCGTCGTGGATATTGCGCGGCCCGTCCGTGTCGGGCTGACCGGCATGACGCTGCGCACCGGTAAAGACCACGGGCTTTTCCGACTTTACCAGCAGCCAGGCCAGAAAGGCGCTTTCCTCCATGGTGTCGGTGCCATGGGTCACGACGACGCCATCGACGCCGGCATCGGCCAGAACCGCGTCGATCCGGCGGCACAGCCGGAGGACGGTGGCCAGATCCAGGGCATAGCTGCCAGCGGCGGCGAAATTCTCGACCGTGACCGCGATACCGTCCAGCGGCGCATGCAGCGCCGCCAGCAGGGTCTCGCCGGTCAGACCGGCATTGACGGCTCCGCCAGCCTCGCGGGCCGAAGCGATGGTGCCCCCGGTCGCGATCAATACGATATTCTTCAAGACAAGGCTCCGTCAGCTTGCGCGGCGGCTGGGGCGGCGTCTGGAGGCGGACAGCGCCACGACGTCGTTCCAGCGGCGGACAAGATAATTGTGTTCATCCATCGTGGTGTTCCAGATGGCGATATGGCGCGCGCGGGCACGCAACGCACCGCCCGACCGCACCGAACCCGGCGCAATCGCCGGCCTGCCGGTCGTATCGGGCAATTCCGAGGCGGCGGGAAGCCCTTCGTACCAGTAATCCCATTCATCCGGCGAAAGATGCGCCCGCACCCGGCCTGGTGCCGACATGTAATAGCCTTGCCGTGCCACCTGCGCACCCGCCCAGCCATCAAGATACCAGTTGAGCCATTCGTAAGCCCGATCCAGCCGGCGCCCTTCAAGATGGCGCGACAGGCACATGCCGCCGTGCCAGGCGCGATAGCCCTCGATCGGGACCGCCTGACGCACTTTCACGCCCTGTGCCTTCATCTCGACGATGGCTGGCGACCAGATTGACGAGACCTTCAGCTCGCCATTTCTGAACATCTCGACCGGCTCGTCCGCCCGTGTCCAGAACCCGGCAAGATGACCCGATTGCACCAGCCGACGGGCATGATCGGTCAGCAGATCGATCTCGGCCACCGACATGTTGCCCATCTCGGCAAAGCTCATCACGCCCGCCGCTGACAGCGCCAGTGCCAGATCGAAAGGACCGATGGCGGGTTCGTTGACGAACGCGACCCGCCCGAACCAGCGCGGGTTCAGCAGTTCGGCCCAACTGGTCACCTCGCGGTCGACCTCCAGATCGCTGGCCTCGACCGCAAAACTGTCGAAATTGTAGAAGGTCGGCAGCATCGAGATCTGGCCGCTTGGCGAGGATGACAGCGTCGCATCCCGCTGCACATAGAGCCGCGACGAGGGTGAATCCCCCAGCTCGGGCCGGCGGTCAAGCGTATGCGTCAGCGTCAGGTTGTCGAGATCGTTCCATTGCGTGATGCGCTGGGTGTCGATGGCCTGAATGGCGCGCCAGTGCCAGACGATATCCAGATTGTGAAAGCACTGGTCATAGATGTCATAGCTTTGCGGATCGACCGCCGCACGACGCTGGGTGTTGATGAAATCACATTCGATGAATTCGATCCTGAAACCCAGATCGGCCTCGGCACGCTCTTTCAAAAGGCGCCAGGGCTGGATCTCGGTCGTCAGGATGCGCAGGGGCTGGGTCATGCGGCGGCGGCCCTCGCCAGTTCGACACCCATGAAGGCCGCGAAAGAGCGTCGGATCAGGTCGGGCGACAGGCCCTCCATGATGAAGACGATCCGCGACTGACGTGGGCCAGCGGGCCATGTCTCCATATGGGTCGGCGCATGGACCAGATGTTGCACACCATGAATAGCCACAGGTTTTTCTTCCCCCTCGATTGCCAGAATGCCTTTGACCCGGAAAATTCGGTCGCCGTGCTTATGCAGCAGCAGCGTAAGCCAGATTCCGAACATGGTCCAATCGAGTGCGCTGTCGATGACCAGCGCAAAACTGGTGACGTCAAACGCGGCGTCGTGATGCGCGGCGTGTTGATGGTGGTGGTGGTGATGATCGCAACCGGCGCCACAATCATGGGCCGGCGCCTCTGCGAGGACTGCGGCATTCAGGCCTGCCAGAATGTCGGATGCCGGGCGGTCGCCGGTCACAATCTCGGCGGCGGGGTTTATGCGGTGCAGGCGGCTCATCAGGGCATCAATACTGCCCTGATCGGTCAGGTCGGTCTTGGTCAGAACGATCCGGTCGGCTGCGGCGATCTGGCGCAGGGCCTCGGCCCGATGGCGCAATTGCAGATCCAGATTGACGGCATCGACCGTGGTCAGGACGCCGCCGTTCCTGTAGTGGCTGCGCAGAACCGGATGCGCGGTCAGGGTTTGCAGCACCGGATAGGGGTCGGCCAGTCCCGTGGTTTCGATGACCACCCGCGAAAAAGCGATCTCGCCGCGATCACGCAGACTGTGCAGGTTTTGCAGCGCCTCGGCGACCTCGCCGCGGACGGTGCAGCAGATGCAGCCCGATTTCAGCAGCACGACATTCTCGTCGATCCGGTCCAGCAGGTGATGGTCCAGACCGACCTCGCCGAATTCGTTGATCAGGACGGCCGCGTCCGACAGCGCCGGATCGGCCAGCAGCCGTTGCAACAGGGTCGTCTTGCCCGAACCCAGAAATCCGGTCAGCAGCAGGACCGGGGTCATGGGCGCGGCCCTTCCATCCAGTTGAGCAACCCCTCGTCCAGCGGATCGAAGCTGCGTCCGGCCATCGCCTCGGCCTCGGGCCACAGATGCGACAGCGCGTCAAAGACCGTCGAGGCCCCGGTCGGCGAGCTGAGGACATAGGATCGCCCCTGCCATTCGCTCAGTCCCAGCCTGCGATAGGACAGCACCTTGTTGGCCGCCTTCAGACGCCGCGCGGATTCGGCCCGGCGCGACTGGCTGCTGGTGTTGCGGCTATAGACGCCCGGGCGCCCGATGGCGCTGGTCCAGTGGTCATCGCACCCAAGGATACCGCAAAGCGAACACATGGCTGATCCTTTCTGCGTGAGGGTGCCGGGCAGACGGCCGTCCGCCCGGCATATGCGGGCTTTAGCCGCGCGGGAAGCGCCGATCGAAATCGTCGGCCATCTCGTTCATGGTCACGAAGCGCACGCCTTCGTGCGACTTGATGTGGTTGAACAGGCGTTCCAGCATCAGCAGCACCTGCGGGCGCCCCGAGACGTCGGGGTGAATGGTCATCGGGAACACCGCGTAATCCATGTTGGCATAGACCCAGTCGAACTGGTCGCGCCACATTTCCTCGATATCGCGGGGGTTCACGAAACCATGCGAGTTCGGCGCCTTCTTGATGAACATCATCGGCGGCAGGTCGTCCAGATACCAGTTCGCCGGGATCTCGATCAGGTCGGTTTCCTGACCACGCTTCAGCGGGACCATCCAGTCGGCAGGTTTGCCCGCATAGTCGATCTTGGTCCACTTGTCGCCGACCCGCACCCGGTAGGGGGTGAAGTCGTTATGCATCAGCGAGTGATCGTACTTGATCCCCTTTTTCAGCAGCAATTCATTGGTGACGTTGGAAAATTCCCACCACGGCGCGACATAGCCGGTCGGCCGCTTGCCGGAGATTTCGGTGATCACGCTGATACACTTGTCCAGCACCTCCTCCTCCTGCTCGGGGGTCATGGCGATGGGGTTTTCGTGGGTATAGCCGTGGATGCCGATCTCGTGCCCGCGGCGGGCGACGTCGCGCATCTGTTCGGGAAAGGTTTCGGCCGAGTGGCCGGGGATGAACCAGGTGGTCTTGATGCCGAGCTTGTCGAACAGATCAAGCAAGCGGGGCGAGCCGACCTCGCCCGCGAACATCCCGCGCGAGATGTCGTCGGGGCTGTCCTCGCCGCCGTAAGAGCCGAGCCAGCCGGCAACGGCGTCCACGTCGATGCCGAAGCCGACAAGAATTTCCTTGGCCATGAGATAACCTCCTTTGATGAGTTAGGCCTGAATCAGGGTGACCGAGGCGGGATCGACGCCCAGCGTCAGTGCGGCGCCGGGCATCAGCGCCTGCACCTCGGGGCGGTCGGCCTGCACCTCGACCGCGATTTCGCGCGCATCGGCCAGCCGGACGCGCAGGTGCCCGACCGCGCCGACCAGATGGCGGCTGGAAAGCGTGCCGGGCAGATGGATCTCGCCCGGGGTGTTCAGGGGCGCGATGCGGAACGCCTCGGCCGGGATCGCGGCCAGCGTTTCGGTGCCGCCACCGACGCCCTGAATGACCCCAAGCGGCGTGTCGATCCGCGCAAAGCCATCGCCGGCCGCGCCCATCGCCCGCCCCTCGATCACCGTGTTCGAGCCGATGAAGCCGGCGACAAAGGGCGTCAGCGGGCGGCGATACAGCTCGCGCGGGGGCGAGATCTGCTCGACCACGCCATTTGACATGACCACAACGCGGTCGGACAGGCCCAGCGCCTCGGACTGGGCGTGGGTGACGAAAATGAAGGTGATGCCCAGTTCGCGCTGCAAAAGCTTCAATTCGTTCTGAATGATGCGGCGCAGGTTCGCGTCCAGCGCGCCAAGCGGTTCGTCCAGCAGCAGGACTTCGGGCTCGACCACCAGACCGCGCGCCAATGCGATCCGCTGGCGCTGGCCGCCCGACAGGCGGTCGGCCTTGCGGTCGGCATAGGCCGCCAGATCGAACATATCGAGGATGCGGTCGACCTTGCGCTTGCGCTCGGCCGCGGCCATGCCCTTCACCTCCAGCCCGAAGCCGATATTTTCACGCACGGTCATGTGCGGAAACAGGGCGTAGTTCTGGAAGATCATCGACGAGGGCCGCTTTTCCGGCGGCACGCGCGTCACGTTCTTGCCCTTCATCAGGACTTTGCCGTGCGTGATATCCTCGAAACCGGCGATCATGCGCAGCGTTGTCGATTTGCCGCAACCCGACGGTCCCAGAAACGCGACGAACTCGCCTTGTTCGACCTTGAGATCGAAATCCGACACGGCCACCGTGCCATCGGCGTAGGTCTTGCCAACCCCGAGAAGTTCCAAATCATATGCCATCAGGCTTCAGCTTTCCTAGGTTGCGAAGCCGGGCGACAGGGTGCCGCCCGGCCTGACACGGCATCACGCGTTCAGGAATTCGTCCCAACGCTGGATCAGGTGGTCGTATTCATCGGGCCACTGGTGCCAGTAGGCGACGTTCGCCGCGCGCTGCTCCAGCGAGCCGCCATCGCGCAGATCGCCGGGGTTGATGCCGCGCTCCGCCGCACCCTTCCACGGCTGGCCTTCATACCAGAAGGCGTATTTGTCGGGGTCCATCACGTTCTTGATGTTGGTGGACGGCGAGTAATAGCCCTGCTCGGTCACGGCCACGCCCGGCTCGCCCGACAGCCAGAAGTTGGCATAGGCGATCACGGCATCACGGTTCGGCGTGCCCTTCAGCATCGACGGCCCGATGGCCCAGCCGCGATAGCCTTCCTTCGGCGTGGCGTATTTGCAGGGCTTGCCCTGCGCCTTGACCGCCATCACCGCCGGCTGCCATGCGTCGCAAACCACCATCTCGCCTGAGGCCATCAG
>RRZU012397912.1_pt1 | contig 18506 bp, 10 predicted proteins | sample 2165561 | NCBI WGS metagenome assembly RRZU01 (sample SAMN10456909, study PRJNA506462) | wastewater metagenome | isolation source: wastewater sludge | place: USA: Moscow, Idaho | reverse complement strand
GTGCGCCGGGATGACGGGGGTTAGGATCTCAAGGATGCCGATAAACCCCTGAATGAGCGAATATCTTCAGAGGAAGAATAATCGCAGATTCGTGGTGCCTCGACGTGGGATTGAGTTCTGAGTCCCAGCTTCCAAATATCCATGGTCAATCGCATGAAGTCATTGATAATCTGCGGCACGCAGCGGAGCACGGTCGGCTCGGGTCACCCCGACGCGGGCGACGGTTCCGGAGAGCAGGACCACCATGGCGCACTCCCACCCGCGAGCCGCCACCCCGCCTCTCGGCTCCCGGGGGAGCCGAGCCGGTGCACGTCGCGCGCTGTCGTTCGCGGTCAGCATCGTGCTGGCCCTGGGCTGGCTGCTCGTTCACCCGCTCAGCGCATTGGCGGATGGCCCCACCACGTTCAGTAACACCGCCTCCATCGCCATTCCGGCCACCGGGTCTGCGAACCAGATCGGGCCTGCCAGCCCCTACCCGTCGTCCATCACCGTCAACGGAATGACGGGCCTGGTCACCAAGGCGACCGTCACCTTCCACAACCTGACCCACGGCATCCTCAACGACGTGGACGCGATGGTTGTCGCCCCGAGCGGCGAGAACCTGGTGGTGCTGTCGGACGCCAGCGCGGCCAACACTTTCACTTTCGCCAACAATGCGACGCTGACTTTCGACGACGCCGCCGACTCAGCCATTCCCGACAGCGGCAACGTGCCGAGCGGCAGCTATCGTCCGACGAACAACAGCCCGGGCGGGCAGAGCGACAGCTTTCCGGCACCCGCGCCGTCCCCGTCCAGCGACACCACGCTCGCCGGAGCGTTCACCGGCATCAACCCCAACGGCCAGTGGCGCCTATTCGCTGTGGACGACACCACCGGCGACCTCGGCACCATGGCCGGCGGCTGGAGCCTGAGCATCACCACCGAGACCGCGGCCGTGGCGACGACCACGACGGTGACCTCGTCCGACGCCAGCTCGCGGACGGGCAGCCCGGTCACCTTCACCGCAACCGTGCGGGCCGGCGGCACGTCGGTGACGTCCGGCACTGTGCAATTCTCCCGCGACGGCGCCAACCTCGGCGCAGCGGTACCCGTGAACGGCTCCGGCGTCGCGACCCTGACCACCTCGGCGCTGGCCGAGGGAACCCACCTGATCCGCGCCACCTACAGCGGCGCCACCGGCTTTCTGACCAGCAACGGCACGGTCAGCCAGCGGGTCGACAACGCCACGGTCGTCACCGACACCACGTTCTGCAATACCGGCACCATCACCGGGCCCGACCGGGGCGCGGCTACGCCGTACCCGTCCAACATCTTCGTCACGGGCCTGTCCGGCCGGGTCACCAATGTCACCGCTCAACTCAAGGGTCTCAGTCACACCGCACCCATCGATCTGGACGTGCTGCTGTCGGGCCCGACGCCGACCAGAAACGTGTTCCTGATGAGCGATTCCGGCGGCCAGAACCCTGTGAGCAACCTCAACCTCACCTTCGATGACGCGGCCGCGAGCACGATCGGCAACTCGCTGACCAGCGGCACCTGGAGGCCCACCCGCACCGCGGACGAGTCCGTGGAGAACCTGCCCGCCCCGGCACCGGCGTTGAGTGGCGCCACCGCGCTTTCCACCTTCAACGGCGCCTCCGGCAACGGCACCTGGAGCCTGTGGGTGCTGGACGACGCCTCCGGCGACTCGGGCAGCATCAGCGGCGGCTGGTGCGTCACGATCACCTCGGCCGCGCCCACCACCACCACCCTGACGGCCAGCCCCAACCCGTCCACCGTCGGGCAGTCGGTGACGTTCACCGCCACCGTTGCCAGCGGCAGCAACCCGGTCACCGCAGGCACCGTGCAGTTCTCCGACGGTGCCACCGACCTGGGCGCACCGGTCACGGTCAGTGCGGACGGCACCGCGACCCTGACCACCTCGGCGCTGACCGCCGGCACCCACACGATCAACGCCGACTACTCGGGCACCCTGACCTTGGGCGAGAGCGCCGACGACATCACCCAGGTGGTCAACCTGGTCACCTCGACGACTGTGCTCACGTCGAGCCCGAATCCCTCGCTGGTGGGCGACTCCGTCACGTTCACCGCCACCGTCACCTCCGGCGGCGCGCCGGTGACCGCCGGTTCAGTGCAGTTCACCGACGGCAGCACCAACCTGGGTACCCCGGTAACGGTTGCGGCGGGCGGCACCGCGACGCTGACGACTTCCGCGCTGACCGCGGGCAGCCACAGGATTCACGCCAACTATTCGGGCACGGCAACCGTCGGCGAAAGCAGCGACGACGTCACCCAGGTGGTCAACCTGGTCACCTCGACGACTGTGCTCACGTCGAGCCCGAATCCCTCGCTGGTCGGCGACTCCGTCACGTTCACCGCCACCGTCACCTCCGGCGGCGCCCCGGCGACCACCGGTGACGTCAGGTTCAGCGTCGACGGAACAAACGTGGCCACCGTGGCCGTGTCTGCCACCGGCCAAGCGCAATACACCACCGACACGCTGTCCGCCGGCACCCATCGAGTCGTCGCCACCTACCTGGGCACAGCCGCCATCGCAACCAGCTCCGACGACCTCGACCAGGTCGTCGGCCAGCAGGCGTCCAGCACCGCGGTCACCTCCAGCCCCAACCCCGCGGCGTTCGGCGCCACGGTCACCTTCACCGCCACCGTCACCGCGGGCGGTGCGCCGGTCACGTCCGGCACCGTCCAGTTCAGCGTCGGCGGCACTCCGGTCGGCCCGGCGATCGCCGTAGCCGCCGACGGCACCGCAACACTCACTCAGGCCGGCGGCCTGGAGCCGGGCACCTTCACCATGACCGCGACCTTCTCGGGTACCGCCGACGTGGCGGGCAGCAGCGGCAGCGTCGACCAGGTGATCGAAGGACGTCCCACCACCACGGTGGTGACCGGACCGGCGAACCTCGATCTCGGCACCGAGGCGACCTTCACCGCGACGGTGACCTCCGCGGGTGCGCCGGTCACGTCCGGCAGCGTCGTCTTCTCCGTGGACGGGGTTGCGGCCACCGGCCCGATCGGCGTGGACGGCTCCGGCCAGGCGACGTTCACGACAGGGGACCTGGCCTACGGCAACCACACCGTGAGCGCCGTGTACAGCGACCCCGACGGCGGCTATCAAACCAGCAGCGCAAGCACCGCGACCGTTGTGTCTGCGCGCGTCAACGCGGGTGGTCCGTACCAGGTAGCGGAGGGCGGATCCTTGACGTTGGCCGGCACCGGCTCGCGGGGCGGCACCTTCGACTGGGACTTGAACGGTGACGGCGACTACTCCGACGCCACCGGGCTGACTCCCACCCTGACCTGGGCGCAACTCGAGGCACTGGGCATCAACGACGGTCCGAGCACGCACGAGATTCGGCTCCGGATCAGGAGCGGCACACTGGACCTCTCCTCGCCGGCGCAACTTAGCGTCACCAACACGGTCCCGAACTCGGTGCTGACCGGCGACCTGACCGCCACCGTCGGCACGCCGTTCACCATCAAGGTGGGCGCGGACGACCCGTCCTCGGCCGACATGGCGGCCCTGTTCACCTACACCGTCGACTGGGGCGACGGCTCCCCGGTCGAGACCGTGACGGGCCCGGCCGACCCACCGGTCACGCACACCTACGCCACCGAGGGCACCTTCCAGGCCTCGTTCACCGCCACCGACAAGGACGGCGGCACAGGTCCGGGCACCTCCGTGCAGGTGGTCTCGACGTCGCGCGACGAACCGTCGCCGTCGCCGTCGCCCTCGCCGACCAGCAGCACCGACGACGACAACGGCGACGGCAGCCTGCCGCAGACCGGGGCGGACGCAGACCTCAACCGGTTGTTCATCGGATTCGGCTTCCTGGCGCTGGGCGCTCTGGCCACCGTCACCGGCCTGATCACCCGGGCGGTGCGCCGCCGCGGGTGAGCGGCACGGGCCGCACACCGGACAAGAGTCTGTGATTAGCGGTGCACCCGGGTACGGTGTTCCGCGATGGCCAACCCGAAATACCCCGCCTGGGTGTCTCAGCTGAGCGTGCAGCAGCTGGTGGACGCCTTCGGTGTCGAAACTCTCAACCGCGGCAAGGCATATGCCACGCAGGGCCGCGTCGGCCACATCGCGGTGGGGTCGGGCACCCGTGGCTCGCTGGTGCAGGCGCAGGTGCGGGGATCGTCCTACCGCTCTTATGCCACCGTCGTGCGGTACGACCAGACCACCGGACTGCTGGTCTCCACGTGTTCGTGCCCGATGCGCCACCACTGCAAGCACGGTGCCGCGCTGCTGTGGCACATGCGAACCGTCAACCTGCGCGCTCTCACGCCGGCCTGGCAACTGGCCCTCACCGAGGTGACCGCCGACGCCAAGCCGGCCGGCCAAGGCCAGCCGCTCGCAATCGCCGTGGCGCGGCCCGCCGGCATGGTGCAGCTCAAGGCCATGGTCTGGGGACGCTCCGGTCGCTGGGTCAAGTCGGGCATCACCTGGGACCAGGTCGCCTACCCCTGGCAGGGCGACTACCGCGAGGCGCACCGGCAGGCGCTGGCCGGGCTGGCCCGAACCCGCGACCAGCGCAGCAGCACCAGCTACTACACCAGGCGTGCGGACGAACTGTGGCTGAGCGAACTCGGGCCGTCGGCCTGGTACTGGTTGCGCGAAGCACTCGATGCCGGGGTGGTGCTCGTGCCCGGCCAAGGAGTGAACCGGGTGCGCCTGTCGGAGCAGCGCGCTCGGCTGGTCAGCCGGGTCGTCCGTACCCAGGGTGGCCTGGGGCTGCGCACGCTGGCGGTCACCGACGAGGTGGAGCGCGCCGTGCCCTATGCCGACCTGCTCGGCGACCCGCCGCACGGCTTCGTCGTCGAGTCGCCCGAGGAGTTGCTGCTGGTACCGTTCGCCGAGCCGCTGAGCAAGGGCCAACGCACGCTGCTGGTGCAGCATGCCCGGCTGGAGATTCCCGAGGCCGAGGTGCCCACGTTCGCCGCCCAGTTCTACCCCACGCTGCGCCGGATCGGGCACGTCGAACTGGACGATGACGTCGACCTGCCCCAACCCGAACCCCCGGCCCTGGTGCTACGGGTGCAGTTCTTGGCTGACCACGTGACGCACCTGCGCTGGGGCTTTCGCTACCGGGTCGGGGGCGCCGCCCTGGACGCACCCCTGGCCACCGGCATGGACCCGGCCGGCTACCGCGACGTCGACGCCGAGGCGCGCCTGCTGGCCACCCTGCCCGAGGGACCGTGGCCGGTGGCGCGGCTCGGGGAGACGGCCCGTCCGGTCGAGAGCGCAACCCTGACCGGCCCGGCGACGGCACAACTGGCGGAACTGTGGCTGGACCGCCTGCGCGCGCAAGGAGTGATCGTCGAGGTGAGCGGCGAAGCGGTCGAGTACCGGCTGGCCACAGAGGCGCCCGAAGTCACGCTTCGGGTGAGCGATCCGCCAGAGGGCACCGACTGGTTCAACCTCGCGGTCCAGGTCACGATCGAGGGCGAGCCGGTCGAGTACCGCGAGTTGTTCACGGCGCTGGCCACCGGGCAGACGCATCTGATTCTGCCGTCCGGCACGTGGTTCAGCCTGGAACGCCCTGAACTGGAGCAGTTGCGGGCGCTGATCACCGAGGCGCAGGAGCTGAACGGGGGGGACGATGACGGCCAGCTGCGGCTGCGCACCGAGCATGCCGGGCTGTGGGACGAGCTCGTCCAGCTGGGCGTGGTCGCGGAGCAGTCGGCGGCCTGGACGCGGGCGGCGTCCGCGCTGCTCGACCTGACCGAACTGCCGCAGCCGGCGGTGCCGGACGGACTGGCGGCCACCCTTCGTCCGTATCAGGAGGTCGGGTTTCGCTGGCTGCACTTCTTGTACACCAGTCGCCTGGGCGGCATCCTCGCCGACGACATGGGCCTGGGCAAGACCGTGCAGGCGCTGGCGCTGGCCTGCGCGATCAAGGAGGCCGGCGAGTTGGATCGTCCGTTCCTGGTGGTGGCGCCCACGTCCGTGCTGGGCACGTGGGCCGAGCAGGCGGCGCGGTTCGCGCCGGGGCTGCGCGTCCGGGTGGTGACGCAGACGGCCAAGAAGCGGGATCAGCCGCTGGCCGAGGTGGCCGGGGACGCCGACATCGTGGTCACCTCGTACACGCTGGTGCGGCTCGACGAGGACGAGTACGTCGAGCAGCCGTGGTCGGTGGTGCTGCTGGACGAGGCGCAGTTCGTCAAGAACCGGCAGGCCCGGGGGCACCAGTCGGTGCGCAAGCTGCGGGCCCGCACCAAGTTCGCGATCACCGGCACGCCGCTGGAGAACAACCTGATGGACCTGTGGGCGCTGCTGTCGATCGTGTCGCCGGGCCTGTTCGCCGACCCGGTGCTGTTCGGGGAGCGGTACCGGCGTCCGATCGAGAACGGCTCGGACCACGACGCGCTCGCCCGGCTGCACCGGCGGGTGCGTCCGCTGATGCTGCGGCGCACGAAAGAGACGGTGGCCGCCGAACTGCCGCCCAAGCAGGAGCAGGTGCTGTCGATCGAACTCTCGCCGGCGCACCGGCGGCTCTACGACAAGCAACTCGCGGCCGAGCGCAAGAAGGTGCTCGGGCTGGTCGGTGACCTGCAGCGCAACCGGATCACGATTCTGGCGGCGCTCACCACCCTGCGGCAGCTGGCACTGTCGCCGGCTTTGGTGCTGCCGGGCCAGGCTGCGGTCTCAGCCAAGATCGACACGCTGATCGAGCTGGTCACCGAGTTGGCCGCCGAGGGGCACCGGGCGTTGGTGTTCAGCCAGTTCACCACGTACCTGGGCATGGTGCGCGAGCGGCTCGCGTCCGAGAAGATCGGGGCCACCTATCTGGACGGACGCACCCGCGACCGGGCGGCGCGGATCGAGCAGTTCCGCACCGGCGACGACCCGGTGTTTCTGATCAGCCTCAAGGCGGGCGGCTTCGGGCTGACGCTGACCGAGGCCGACTACGTGTTCATTCTCGACCCGTGGTGGAACCCGGCCGCCGAGTTGCAGGCGATCGACCGCACCCATCGCATCGGCCAGGACAAGCACGTGATGGTCTACCGAATGGTCAGCGCCGACACCATCGAAGAGAAGGTGGTCGCGCTGCAGCAACGCAAGCGCGACCTGTTCGACCAGGTGGTCGGCAAGGGCGGCGACCTGGCCGCCCCGTTGACCGCGGACGACATCCGGGGCCTGCTGGAGCCGTAAGGGGGGCGTGGACGATCGCGAGATCGCCACAGGATCTCGGCTTGCCGCTTCGATTTCGTGTTGTGGGGCGACATCGTCGGGTTTGGGCGAAATCGTGCAGCGATCTCGAGATCGCCGGCGTCGCACCGGCAGTCCGAGAGCTCCCGTCACCTCCACAGGGTTTCGGCTTGCCGCTTCGATTTCGTGTTGTACGGCGACATCATCGGGTATTGGCAGTCATCCCGGGAGCTCGAGACACGCCTCAGCGGTTCGACAGGCTCGACCGACGGATCGTGCCGTGATCGGCATGTCGTCACCGGCAGCCCGGTTGCTCGGGTGTGCGCCAGACCTAGCCGACCCGCGCCTCGATCGAGGTGACGTGATCGGCGAACAATGCCGGCCACGCCATGATGCCGTAGGGGGTGCGGGCCACCACCCGGCGGCTGTGGGGCAGTGCCTGGTGCAGCAGTTCCGCGGTGCGCAACGGGTGTGCGGGATCGTCGGCCCAGGCCAGGATCAGCGTGGGCACCTCGATCGTGGCGATCGTCTGCAACGGCGGCAGGTTGGACGAGGCCGCACCCCGCAGCACGGTGGGCAGCAGGTGGTCGGCAACGCTCGGGCGGGCCAGCGGGGCGTCGGCCAGCGCGGGCGGTTCAGGGGTTTCGCCGCCGAGGTCGACGAACGCCTGGACGCCCTCGCGCTGCACCAGATCGGCGTTGGCCCGGTAGGCCTCCGCCTTGGCGCGGCGGGTCTCCCACGCGGTGGGCGGCACCGCCAGGGTCAGGCTGGCGAACCGCTTCGGCGCCCGGACGGCGGCATGCAGCAGCGTGGCCGAGCCCATCGAGGTGCCGACCCCGTGCACGGGGGCGTCCGGTGACAGGGTGTCGAGCAGGGCGAGCAGGTCACCCGCCAACGCCGGCCAACTGTAGGACGCCTCGTCCGCGGTGCCGGAGGAGCGACCATGGCCGCGCGCGTCGTAGCGGACGATGCGGTGCCCACCCAGAGCCCGGGCCAGGTTCAAGCCCAAGGCGGTGTCACGCTCGCGGCACGAGGTCAGGCCGTGCAGTTGCACCACGATCGGCCCGCTCTCGCCGGTCACGTCGTAGTCGAGCAACGCATCGCGAACGCTCAGCACGGGCAAGGCGACCTCCGTAACCGGTTCGACGTTTTCGGCTTCTAGGGTAAGGCGGCATGCGGCTGACGAACGTCTCGCGGATGGTGCTGCCACCGGGCCGAATGATGAGCTATGGGGTGCGCCTCAGCGACGCCATGGGTCGCCCCCTGCCGGTTTCGTTCGATCAGGGTCGGCACGTCGGGCAGGGCCAACGCCCCGGATCGTGGATGGCCATCGCCGCCCGGGTGCCCGCCGGCACCACGCCCGCGCACCTGCAGCAGGCGTGGTGGGCCGTCGTGCAACGGCACGGCACCTTTCGCACCGGCTTCGGCCTGGACGGCGAGGGCCGGGTGGTGCTGCACGAGTTCGAGGCGGTGCCGGGGGAGTGGCGCGAGCACCCGATAGCGGACGGCGTCGACCCGCGCGAGGTGCTCCGGCGCCTGTTCGATGCGGCCTGCGCACCGTTCGAGCAACCTTCGCACCTACTGGTCGTGATGCAGCCCGACGCCGACCAGGCCGACGCACGTCCGATGGTGATCGTCGGCTCGGACCATTCGCACGTCGACATGTGGTCGTTCCTGATCGCGTTGCGGGACCTGTGCACCTGCCTGGACGACCTGCACGCCGGCCGTCCCCCGGGTGTCGGGCTGGCACCGGTGCCGGCATTCGCCGAGCACAGCGCGGTGCTGGAGGCTCGTCCCCCAGCGCCTGCGGAGGTGCATGAGCGCTGGGCCGGCCTGCTGGCTGCCGAAGACGGTGTGATGCCACGGTTTCCGCTGCCCCTGGGCAACCCGGCCTTCGAGGGCGACAGCCTGGTCGAGGTGCGCGACCTGCTGGACGCCGGGCAGACTGCCCGGTTCGGTGCGCTGGCCGCGCAGCAGGGCGTCCGTTCCATCGCCTTGGCGTTGTCGGTGATCGTGACGGCCACCCGCGACGTGGCCGACGCGCCGCTGCGCGTCCTGTTCCCGGTGCACAGCCGTGACGAGGTTCGCTGGCGCGAGTCGGTCGGCTGGTTCATCACCAACTCGGTGCTCGAGTGCGCCGACCCCGACCCGGCAGCGGGTATGAGTGCGGTCAAGGAAGCGGTCGCTCTCGGCTCGTACCCGCTCGCTCCGATCTTCGCCCCCTACGGCGGCATGCCGACGGCACCGGGCATGTTCGCCCTGTCCTGGCTCGACACGCGCCGGCTGCCCGAACTGCCCGTGGACGCGCAGGTGCAGTACGTCTCGGCCGTGATCCACGACGACGGCGTGATGGTGTGGTTCATCGTCAACGACACCGGGCTGCACCTGCGGGCCCGCTACCCCGACACGGCCGCCGCTCGCGCGCATGTGGTGCCATGGCTGGACGCCGTCGAACGCGGCCTTCTCGCGATGGTTCGAACCGAGGATCGCCTGACGGTGTGACCATCTCCGTCTTTAGCTTGTCCAGACCCTCATGGACCGGGGTTTTGACAGTCTCAACCAACGGATCGCGTGAGGATCCGCTGGTCGAGCCTGTTGAGACCCTCCTGGGTCGGGTTCTCGACGGCCTCAACCGGCGGATCGCGTGAGGATTCGCTGGTCGAGCCTGTTGAGACCCTCCTGGGTCGGGTCTTCGACGGTGTCAACCGGCGGATTGGGCAAGGTGCCTGGGGGTGCTCGGTCGCCCACCAACGGAGCGGGTGGCTTTTGGCACCGACTGCTATACCAAAACCCACCCGCTATTGCGAGCCGACCCGGGCCGGCCTGGTCAAGCGGCCAACCACCTTCTTCGCCCAAGCCCGCGAGGGAGTGGATGGAGCCGGAACACCCGAGGAGGCACCCATCGATCGCCGGCCGAGCTTGTCGAGACCTCGGTGAATGTCGACTGGCTCGACCCGGATCGCGCAATGATCAGCACTCCCATAACCGCGTCAGCCGGGCCGGACCGGCGCGCTCCGGTCGTCGCCATCGGTTCCGGACGAATCCCGAGCGGGAACTCTGGGGCATGCGCCCGGGCCAGCCCCGCGCCGAGGGGCTCAGGTCCGATCGTCCCCAGGTCAGATCGCCCCAAGGTCAGATCGGCCCCCGGGCGCCGGGCTCAGGTCCGATCGTCCCCAGCTCAGATCGCCCCAAGGCCCGATCGGCCCCCGGGCGCCGGGGCTCAGGTCCGATCGTCCCCAGGTCCGATCGCCCTCGTGGTCGCGGGCTCGGGTTGGATCTGGGTCTCAGCATTCCTGCGTTCACTACGATCCCGTAGGGTTGGGCCAATCGTTCTGAAGTCGCCGCTCGGGTCTCTTGCAATGAACGCTCAGAAAAGAGACTTGATGTCGGCCACCGATGTCCCGGCGCCCCCGCGTCAACGCTCAGCCCGAGGCGAGGCCGTCCGGGTCGAATGGGAACGGCGCACCAACAGCTTCACAGAACTGGCTGCCCGGGTGCGCGAGCAGGGCCTCAACCGCCGCCACCGCTGGTTCTACTTCGCGCTGCTCGGCGGGTTGGTCGTCGCGCTGGCCGGGGCCTTCACCGGCATGGCGCTGCTCGGCGACTCGTGGTTCCAACTGCTGATCGCCGCGGCACTCGGGGTGATCTTCACCCAGTTCGCCTTCGTCGGGCATGAGGCGTCCCACCGTCAGGTGTTCACCTCCGGCCGCGCCAACGACCGGCTGGGACGGGTCGTCGCCACCTTCTTCGTCGGCATCAGCTACGCCTGGTGGATGACCAAACACAATCGACACCACGGCAACCCCAACCAGGTCGGTCGCGACCCCGACATCGCCCCCGGTTGGGTCGCCTTCACCGAGGACGATGCTGCGGTCGCCACCGGCTTCCGGGGCTGGCTGAACCGCCGCCAGGGCTGGTTGTTCTTTCCGCTGCTGCCGCTGCTCGGCCTCGATCTGCACCAGGCGTCCATCGGACGGCTGTTCCGTCGCGGCAAGCTGGAGGGCCGCGCACAGGAGTTGTCGTGGCTCGCGCTGCGGTTCTCGCTGTACCTGGGCGTGGTGTTTTGGCTGTTGCCGATCGGCCTCGCGTTCGCGTTTCTGGGCGTGCAGGTGGCCGTGTTCGGCACGTACATGGGGCTGAGCTTCGCGCCCAACCACATCGGCATGCCGATCGTGCCGCATGGCGCGAAGCTGGACTTTCTCGACAAGCAGGTGCTCACCTCGCGCAACGTGTCGGGCGGCTGGTGGATGACCATGCTGATGGGCGGGCTGAACTACCAGATCGAGCATCACCTGTTCCCGAGCATGCCGCGGCTGCAGTTGGCCAAGGCCCGGCGCCTGGTGCGCGAGCACTGCCGCCGGCATGACGTGCCGTACGCCGAGAACAACATCGTGCAGGCGATGACGATCGTGGTGCGCTACATCAATCAGGTCGGCTGGGCGGCGAGGGCGAGTTTCAGCTGCCCGGCAGCGGCCAGTATGGGCCGGTTCTAGAGACTTCCTGCCGCTGGACGGCCGCGATTGGGCCGGGCTGTTCCGGATCGTCCGTTGAGCCGGATAGAAATGGTGTTCACTACGGTCAGAAGAACGCTGATCCACGGTGGTTGAGACCTGTGGAGACCGTTGTGAGCCGGGGTTTCGACAAGGTCAACCCATGGAGCGGACCTTGATCGGCGCCTCCTTGGAAGCATCGCTGGTGAGCTGGAGACCCTCGTGGCCGTTTCGACGGCCCACTGTGCTTCGAACCTCGTGACGGCCCTCAACGGTGAACAGACGTCGCCGAACAGCACACAACCCGGGGTATGAACCGTGCGACATGCACGGCTCACACGCCGGGTTGTGATCAACGCAAGTGAGCGGACGGTGTACCCGTCCGGGATGGGGGGACTGAGCCGGCGAGCCGCCTCACGCCACCCCTGTTGCTCACAGGGCGCGGATGTTGGTGGCCTGAAGGCCCTTCTGTCCACGCTGGGTTTCGAACTCGACCTGCTGACCCTCGAAAAGGTCGCGACGGCCGGTGCCGACGATAGCCGTGAAGTGCGCAAAGACGTCGGCAGAGCCGTCGTCGGGAGCGATGAAGCCGAAGCCCTTCTCGGAGTTGAACCATTTGACAGTGCCAGTGGCCATGTCGTTATTCCTTCGTGTTTCTTGGGCTGCCGATTGCTGCCCTACTGACCTCTTCGACGGCGCCGGAGAGGAATCCATGGGTGTGCCGGCCATGACCGCGCGCGTGAGCGCCACCACCCAGTGGGGCGGCGGGAGCGAGGCGTACAGCGGTACTGATCTGGCTGGCTTTCGGTGAGGCGGTGAAGACCGAGTGGTCTGGAACGCGGGACGGACGGGGGAGTGGTGTGGCTGCTCGACCCTGTCATTACAGGCGCTACTGCCGGTGGTGGCCTGGCTCCTGGCACCAGAACCAACTCGGGCTGGACATTCGGTGGCACCAAAATGGTGCGACGAATCACTCTAGCAGGCATGCCCCGATGGTGCGATAGCGCCGTCCAGGTGAACTCGTGCGACAATGGACGCATGGTGCGCACCTTGCGCGCCGCATCGCACCCACCGTCCGCAACGCGCCGGCGCTTCATCGCCCAGGTTCGCGAGTGGACCCAGGATCGTGGTGCCCCTCGTCCAAGAGAGCAGTACTTTGTCGCAATCCGTCCTGACCGAGCCCACCTTTGCCTCGCTCGGCGTCCCCACCTCCCTGGTCGCCGCCCTGCGCGATCAGGGCATCGAAACCCCTTTCCCGATTCAGTCGGCCACCCTGCCCGACACACTGGCCGGACGAGATGTGCTCGGCCGCGGCCGCACCGGCTCCGGCAAGACGCTGGCCTTCGCCCTGCCCCTGGTGGCGCGGCTGGCGGGCCTGGTGTCGTCCACCGGGTCGATCGCGCAGCGCACCCGTCCGGGCGCGCCGCGAGCGCTGATCCTGGCTCCCACCCGCGAGCTGGCCAATCAGATTCTGGCCACGCTCGAACCGCTGGCCAAGGCCGCGGGCCTGCAGGCGATGACCATCTTCGGCGGAGTCGGCCAGGCCAAGCAGGTCGCCCAGCTGCGGCGCGGCGCCGACATCGTGGTGGCCACACCCGGCCGCCTCGAAGACCTGATCGGTCAGGCCCACGTCCGGCTGGACGCGGTCGCGATCACCGTGCTGGACGAGGCCGACCACATGGCCGATCTCGGCTTTCTCCCCGCCGTCACCCGCATTCTGACCGGCACCCCGGCGGGCGGACAGCGCCTGCTGTTCTCGGCGACCCTCGACCGTGGTGTCGACACCTTGGTGAAGCGGTTCCTGAGCCGTCCGCTGGTGCACAGCGTCGACTCCGAGACCTCGCCGGTCGCAACCCTCACCCACCACGTGTTCCTGGTCGGCGATGCCACTCAGAAGCGGCAGATCGTCCGCGAGCTGGCCGGAGGCGCCGGGCGTCGGCTGCTGTTCCTGCGCACCAAGCACCAGGCCCGCAAGCTGGCTCGCGACCTGACCGCGGACGGCATTCCCGCCGTCGAGTTGCACGGCAATCTGTCCCAGAATGCGCGCGAGCGGGGCCTCAAGGCGTTCGCCGACGGTGAGGTCACCGTGATGGTGGCCACCGACATCGCCGCCCGCGGCATTCACGTGGACGATGTCGACCTGGTGGTGCACGTCGACCCGCCGGCCGAGCACAAGGCGTATCTGCACCGTTCCGGACGCACCGCGCGCGCCGGCAATGACGGCGACGTGATCACGCTCGTGCTGCCCGAGCAACGGCGCGACTTCCAGGCTTTGGCGCGCGCGGCCAAGATCAGCGCCACGCCCGCATCTGTCCGCGCGGGTGACGGCACGGTTCGAGCCCTGGCGGGTGAACCGGCGCCGCTGGTCGCTCCGGCCCAGGCGCCGGACGCCGCGGCCCGAAAAGGCCAGCCCGATCAGTCGTCCACGGGTCGTTCCGGCGGGGGGCGCCGGTCGTCGGGCGGTCGGGCCGCTGACCGACGCCCGGCGCAGACCGCGTCCGCTCGGCAAGGCTCCGGCGGCGCTCGTCACGGCCGCGGCACAGTGGCCACCGGTTCGCAGAGCGTGGTGCAACTGTCGCGACAGGGCAACTCGCGGCGGCATTCGGGCGGACGTGGCCGGGCGCGCACGTCTGCCTGAACGACTCCGTGGTCCCGGCCTGAAAGACCCTCGTCATCCCGGCCTGAAAGACCCTCGTCGTCCCGGCCTGAAAGACCCTCGTCATCCCGGCCTGAAAGACCCCCGTCATCCCGGCGTACGTCAGCCTGAACGACCCTGTCATCCCGGCGCACGCCGGGATCTCTACGTGAGGCGGGATCCCGGGGCAAGCCCGGGATGACGGCTACGCCGCTGGTCGAGACCCTGTGTGAGGAGCGGTTCCGGCAGGCTCACCGTGTCGTGTCCCCTGTCATCCCGGCGGACGCCGGGGTCTTGGGGTGAGGCGAGATCCCGGGGCAAGCCCGGGATGACGGCTAACGCCGTTGGTCGAGACCCTGCGTGAGGAGCGGTTCCGGCAGACTCACCGTGTCGTGACGCCCGTCATCCCGGCGCACGCCGGGATCTCCGCCTACGCGGCTGGTCAGGTCAGCCTTCGGTCGACCAGCTGCAGCGCGCGGTGCACGGCCGCTGCCGTCTCGTCGGGGCGCTCCTGGCCGATCACCACGCCGTGCACCATGTGAATCAACAGCAGCACATCGGAAGCGTGCCAGGCCGGGTCGGCGAGACCGGCCGCTTGAGCCCGGCGCAGCGGCTCGACGATCAGGCGTTCCAGGCGCTGCTCGCCGACGCTCTCGGGCAGGGTGGCCCGCACGTCGATCACCAGGTCGATGAAGGCCGTCGACGCGATCGTCTCGTCGACCAAGCGACGCCACAACACGTGGAAGGCGTCGGGTCCCGGGGTGTCGGTGGCCAGCCGCTCCAGCGCCACGAAGCTCTCTTCGAACACCGCCTTGGCGAGGTCGATCCGGCTCGGGAAGTGCCGGTACATCACGCCCTGGCCGACACCTGCGGCGCGGGCGATGGCACTGACCGGCACGTGATAGCCCTGCTCGGCGAACACCTGCCGGGCCGCGGCGAGGATCGCCGCCCGGTTGCGCGGAGCGACCGACGGGCCTCCATTGTGTGCGCGGCGAGGTGCAGGCATGATGGAAGCATAGAACCGGACAGTGGTGTCCGGTTCGGATCGACACAACGGGAGAATCATGAGCGAAACCTGGGACGAGGCCTTCGACCTCGTCGTCGCAGGCACCGGCGTTGCGGCACTGTCGGCGGCTGTCACCGCGGCGGACGGCGGACTGACCGTGCTGATGCTCGAGAGCACCGACCGCTGGGGCGGCAGCAGCGCGATGTCGGGCGGTGGATTGTGGCTTCCGAACAACCCGTTGATGCGCCGCGATCACGTCGGCGACTCGCGCGACGAGGCGCTGGCCTACCTCGAGGAGACCGTCGGCGACGCGGGGCCGGCGACGTCCAGGCAGCGCAAGGAGGCCTTCGTCGACGGCGTCGACGGCTTCGTCGACCTGGCCGAGCGGCACGGCGTCCGGTTCGCGCGGGCCGCCGATTACCCCGACTACTACCCGGAACTCCCCGGCGGCAAGATCGGACGCGCGATCGAGGTGGAGCCGTTCGACGTCAAGACGATCGGCGAGTGGTGGAGCACCTCCCGCGGTCAGGACGGTGTTCCGGCGCCGGTGAAGACCGACGACTTCTGGCTGTTGTCGCGCGCCTGGTCGACCCCGGGCGGCTTCTACCGCGGCGCCAGGGTGGTCGCCCGCGTGCTGGGCACGCTGGCCACGCGCAAGCAGGCCGTCGGCATGGGTGCCGCGGTGACGGCGTCCCTGATGGACGTCGCCCTACGTCTGGGCGTGCAGGTGCGGCTCTCGTCCCCGGTCGAGGAGTTGCTGGTCGAGGACGGACGGGTGGTCGGCGTGCGTACCACCGCAGCCGGCCGGGAGCGGCGGATCAAGGCCGAACGCGGCGTCTTTCTCGGCGGCGGTGGCTTCGACCACAACCGGGCGTGGCGCGAGCAGTTCCAGGGCGTTGACGGACGGGCGTCGTCCGGCTCCAAGGGCAATGTGGGCTCGGCGATCGAGGTGGCGCAGCGGGTCGGTGCCGCGGTCGACCTGATGGACGACGCCTGGTGGGGCGGCTCGATTCCGCCCGCGACGCCTGAGCACAGCGCGGGATTCCTGGTCAGCGAGCGGTCGATGCCGTTCTCGATCATCGTCGATCCGGCGGGCCGGCGGTTCGCCAACGAATCCGAGTCCTACGTCGATCTGGGCCACCACATGCTCGAACACGCCACGACGGTGCCGGGCACCTGCTGGATGATCGCGGACGCTCGGCACGCCCGCCGTTACCTGCGTTCGTACGCGATGGATCCGCGGGCCGTCAAGGCGATGACCGAGGCCGGCATCATGGTGAAGGCGCCCACGCTGGCCGAACTCGCGTCCAGGATCGGCGTGGACCCGGCCGGGCTGCGGGCCACCGTCGAGACGTTCAACGGCTATGCCCGCTCGGGTATCGACCAGGAGTTCGGACGGGGCAACTCGGCCTACGACCGGTACTACGGCGACCCATTGGTGCGGCCGAATCCGAACCTCGGCCCAGTCGAGAAGGGACCGTTCACGGCCGTGCAGGTGGTGCCGGGCGATCTGGGCACCAAGGGTGGTGTCGTGACCGACGAGTATGCCCGGGCGCTACGTGAGGATGGCTCGGTGATCGAGGGTCTCTACGCCGGCGGCAACAACTCGGCGTCGGTGATGGGCCGCACATATCCGGGTCCGGGCTCGACGCTCGGGCCGGCCGCGGTGTTCGGGTACCTGGCCGCCAAGCATGCCGTGGGGGTGCCCGTCACGGCTTGACCCGGATCCACCGATCGGTGCCTACTGCGCGGCCATACCCGGCACCCTGACTGCGTCGGCCACGCTCGACCGAGGTCCGGTATCCCCGATCGGACCGCGCGACAAGCGGTCGGCCTGGTGCCGTTCGCGACGGTGCTCAGCGGCGGATCCCAGACGTCCGCCAAGGAACTGGTCGAGCTGGCCGGGTCCTTCGCGGGCCGGGGTGTCGACGCAACCGACGGATTGGGCATTGTGTAGCGCTCTGCCTCAGCGTTGGCGGGGTCGACGTCCTGACGGTCGCACGAAGTGCCAGGGTTGCTGACCCCGCGACGGCGTGGTCGGCCTCCGACGACGCTGTTCGGATCCGAGACATCAGTGGTGCCGGCCTGGATTCCGCCCCGCCGACGCGCCACGGTGTGGGCGAGAGGAGTGCGCATGCAGGTCACGAATGTCGCCGTGGGAATGGGTCCGCTGAGTCGGGAGCAGGTGATTGCTGTCGCCCGCCACGATGCTCGGGTCAGCATCGCCCCGGACGCGTTGGCGGCCCTGGCCGCCACTCGGGCCCGGATCGAGGAACTCGCGGTCGCGGACCGTCCGGTCTATGGGGTCTCGACGGGGTTCGGTGCACTGGCCACGCGGCACATTCCGTTGGAACGCCGCGCCGACCTGCAGCGCAGCCTGATCCGCTCGCACGCCGCCGGCACCGGGCCCGAGGTCGAGCGCGAGGTCGTCCGGGCGATGATGCTGTTGCGCCTGTCGACCCTGGCCACCGGACGGACCGGCGTGCGTCCGATCGTCGCCGAGACCTACGCCGCGCTGCTGAACGCCGGTATCACGCCGATCGTGCATGAGTGGGGGTCGCTGGGTTGTTCGGGTGACCTGGCACCTTTGGCGCACTGTGCGCTGGCGGTGATGGGGGAGGGGTTCGTCCGCGACGGGACCGGTGAGCGGCTTCCGTCGGCCGACGCACTGCGTGAAGCCGGCGTCGCCCCGGTCACCTTCGCCGAGAAGGAGGGTCTGGCGCTGATCAACGGCACCGACGGCATGCTCGGGCAACTCGTGTTGGCTGCGCACGACCTGAAGCGTCTGCTGACCACCGCCGACATCGCCGCCGCGATGAGCGTCGAGGCGCTGCTGGGCACCCCTCGGGTGTTCGCGCCCGACCTGCAGGCGCTGCGTCCGCAACCCGGCCAGGCCGCGGGCGCACGGGTGATCGCGGCGATGCTGGACGGGTCCGCGATCGCGGCCAGCCATGCCGAGCAGGACTGCCCGATCGTGCAGGACGCCTATTCGTTGCGCTGCGCCCCGCAGGTCAGCGGCGCCGCCAGGGACACGCTGGCGCATTGCTGTTGGGTGGCCGAGGGCGAGTTGGGCGCGGCGATCGACAGCCGCGTGGTCACCCTCGACGGGCGGGTCGAGTCGAACGGCAACTTTCACGGCGCGCGCGTGGCCTACGCGCTCGATTTTCTGGCCAGTCCGGTCGCCGACGTGGCATCCATGAG
>RRZU011864952.1_pt1 | contig 18511 bp, 16 predicted proteins | sample 2165561 | NCBI WGS metagenome assembly RRZU01 (sample SAMN10456909, study PRJNA506462) | wastewater metagenome | isolation source: wastewater sludge | place: USA: Moscow, Idaho | reverse complement strand
TATTTAGTATTCAATGTATACAGACTTTTGTCTCATTATACTGACAGTATAAATAACCTTTATTCGGCAGTATTTTCGCTTTCATCTTCCACTAAAGTTATTTTTTCCACAGGGGTGATTCTTTCTATTGGTTTCCGCTTTACTACCAATGGTACATTTTCAACAAGTACATTGCTGGTGGCAAGGCCGAAGGCTTTGGGCATATTCGCTTTCAATCGCGATACAATACTGTAAGCATTCATAATGAGACGCTCTTTGGTAGATCCGGAATTGAAAGCAGCGTATACGCGATGGATAAAGACAAAGATAAAATTACCGGCTATATGGTGTTTGTTCAGTGATGGATAACCGCTGTCAAGTGTCATGCGATTTCTTTGTACAAGATCTTCAATGATCTGGCGTAAGTAGAGATTGATGAATGGCTGGATACGGAATCCCAACTTAAGATTGATACGATAGAGTGTATTGGGAATAATCTCATAAAACTCATATTGAAGTGTTGACGGTGCATCCTGATAATCTATGTGAAGCAGCCAGTAATGGTCTGCTCGCATTGGGTGCTTGTTGATAATGGAATAGAGAATACGTTGTTCTATTTCATATTTTCCGGAGAGTTTGCTCAAGTATACAACGTTAGTGGCAAATTTGGCTATCTGGTTGTCTGACTTGATGTCTGAGATAATACTGCTGTATTGGCGTATATCCTTCGCTTCAACCTGATGACTGCGAAAGGCAGAACCATTGTACCATATATACATGATAATGAAAATGATACCGGCAAGCAGCATCGTTACCCATCCTCCATGAGTGAATTTTGTTAGATTTGCGAGAAGGAAAATAGATTCTACGGTGACAAAAACACTAATGACAGGTATGGTAATCAGTTTGTTTACATGTTGCTGTCTAAGGAAAATACTCAATAAGAATGTTGTCATAAGCATCGTAATCGTAATGGCAAGTCCGTAGGCTGCTTCCATATGGGCAGAACTTTGAAAACTCAGGATAACAACGATACAAAGTATGTAGAGTGTTATATTGACAAATGGGATATAGAGTTGTCCCTTTATATCTGTAGTATATTTTATTTTTTGCCGAGGCCAGAATTTTAGGTTCATTGCTTCACTGAATATAGTAAAAGAGCCACTGATGAGTGCCTGGCTGGCAATGATCGCTGCGATAGTAGCCATAATAATGCCGAAGAAAAGCATATTTCGAGGCATAATAGCATAGAAGGGGTTTACACTATCAAAAGATACGTTTGCGTGAGCGATGATCCATGCTCCCTGTCCCAGATAGTTTGCAATAAGCATTGTCTTGACAAAAGCCCAGCTCACACGAATATTCTTAACACCACAGTGCCCTAGATCAGAATACAAAGCTTCGGCTCCTGTGGTACAGAGGAAAACAGCACCAAGGATAAGAAACCATTCCGGACTAGTAATAAGCAAATGAATGGCATAGTAAGGATTAAAGGCTAGTAGAATGCGAGGATACGTGCCTAGCTGAGAAAAGCCCAGGACACCAAGCATAGAAAACCAAATGAACATAAGTGGCCCAAAGAAGCGCCCGATCATTTTTGTTCCAAATTGTTGAATGAAGAAGAGGACAGAAACGATACAGATACATATTGGAATGACTGGTGTAGAAGGCTGATAAGTTTTGAGTCCCTCTACTGCTGATGTTACAGTAATAGAAGGTGTGATGACACCATCGGCAACCAGCGTGCTGGCTCCGGCTATTGCCAGCAGATAAACCCATTTCTTGCTGTGCTTGCGGATCAGAGCATAAAGGGCAAGTATTCCACCTTCCCCTTTGTTGTCGGCACGGAGTGCGAGAATCACGTATTTGAATGTTGTCTGTAGCGTGATAGTCCATATTATACACGATACTGCACCAATAATATAATCAGCATTAACGGTATCGCCAGCTTTGACAATGGCATTCATTACATATAGAGGGGATGTGCCTATGTCACCGAAGACTATACCTAGAGTGACGAGGAGTCCTGTTAAACTCAGTTTATGGGTGATGTCGTTATCCTTTTTTGTAGTAGACATTTTTTATATGTTAATATTTAATACTTTTTCAATAATAGGAGCCATATCATAGTATTTGTATTCGGCAAGGCGTCCACCAAAAATGACAGCTTGTTCCTGACTCTTGGAAAAAGTTTGGCTTAGTTTGTCTGCCTCTGCCTTGTATTTAGTAAAAAGAGCTGTGTTTTTTTCATCGTTAACAGGGTAGTAAGGTTCCATTCCATCCTGCCATTCCATAGAGTATTCACGACTGATTACAGTTTTGGGATTGTCATAAACTGATTGCCCGAAACTTTCGAAATGTTTGTGTTCAATAATACGGGTGTAGGGTATTTCAGCTTCTGTGTAATTGATTACGGCGTTGCCCTGGTAATTTGGCATATCTTTTATTTCCGTATCAAAGCGGACCGTGCGGAAGTTGAGTTTTCCATACTTATAATTGAAGTATTCATCAATCTGGCCTGTATAGACCAAGTGATCTGCAATATTTTCCCAAATGCTTTTGAGGCTACCCTGTTGGGGAAGCTTTATACCGGCATTTGCCAGTATTTTATAGAGTGAAGATAATTTCTCGCTGGTATTATTCCTTTCTAAGGGGGCAAAAAAATCAATACCAGTTATAGTGTCAATATCTTTTAAGAGCCCGGCTGTCAGTTTGTTGTATCCTCCAATGGGGATGCCTTGGTAGCAGTCATTAAAATAATTATTATCAAAGACCAGCCTTACTGGCAGACGATTAATGATAAATGCAGGAAGTTCTTTACATTTACGGCCCCATTGCTTTTCTGTATAACCCTTGATGAGTCTTTCATAGATATCTTTTCCGATAAGAGTTAAAGCCTGTTCTTCGAGGTTACGAGGGGTGACAATACCTTCCCTTTTCATACGAGCGATAGCTTCAGCTTTTTGCTCGTCAATTTTAGCTTGGGCTTCATCAGGAGTTTTCACACCCCACATCTCATGGAATGTATTCATGTTAAAAGGCAAATTATAGAGTTGGCCTTTATAATTGGCTACAGGTGAGTTGGTGTAGCGGTTGAATTCGACGATGGAGTTAACGAAATCCCAAACTTTCTTGTTGCTGGTATGGAATATGTGTGCACCATACTTGTGGACATTAATGCCTTCAATGTTTTCGCAATAGATATTGCCTCCGAGGTGGGAGCGCTTGTCTATGACCAGGCATGATTTACCAGCTTTGTGAGCACGATAGGCGAAAGTTGCTCCAAAAAGTCCACTTCCGACAATGAGGTAATCATATTTTTTTATCATATCCTCAAACTGTTTTTTCTTCTTTTTGAATTCTTTAATTAGGCAATTGATACTTTTTATTCAGTATTAACTAAGTAATCATTATATATCGTGACCATACTTAGTCTAAATTGGCTTTGTTTTCTATGGTAAACATAGAATTTACAGTTAAGCATCCCAATGTAAGGAGAATAAAATATCTGGTCTTTCTCATTATTACCTATTTATATTTCTCTATTCAAGAGATGTGTCAAAATGCAAATGTACGGAAAAGTTGTGATTTGGAAAAAATGTTTTTCATTTTTTTCAATGAGATCATTCCTTTAAATAGAATTAACTTTGTACTTTTGTCGGGCATTATGAATTAATTATGCGATATTGGTAAATGAATGGTTTAAATTATGATCTACCTTGATATATTGCTTCTTTCTGTCGCTTTAGCGATGGATTGTTTTACGGTTAGTATTGTCAGTGGCGTTATTGTCAGACAGCGTAGATGGAGTGTTATCTTGAGAATGAGCTTGCTCTTTGGCTTGTTTCAGGCACTTATGCCTTTTCTTGGGTGGGCTTGTATAAAGCATTTTGCTCATTATGTTGAAGCTTACGATCATTGGATAGCATTCGGACTACTTGCCTTTTTGGGTATTCGCATGATTAAGGAATCTTTTGGGCCTGAAGAGAAACAGCATTTTGATCCAGCTCAACTTCGTACGCAATTGGTTCTGGCTGTTGCTACGAGTATAGATGCACTCGCTGTAGGTATTTCTTTTGCCTGTACAGGTTATACTACTTTCAGCCAGTTGGCTTTTCCGCTTTGGAGTATTGGCATTGTTTCTTTTCTCTTAGGTGTCATGGGGTATTTGCTTGGAATACATTTTGGCTGTGCCATTCGCAAACGCTTAAAACCGGAGTTGCTGGGAGGTGTCATCCTGATTTTTATCGGGGTAAAAATATTGCTGAATCATCTTTTTACATAATTTACTTTTGGAGTTAAGCCTTAAAGAATGGCCGGATCTATTTCTTGTTTTCTATTTTCTCTAATCTTCTTTTTGCTTCCGGTATAGAAGGACATAATTCCAAGGCCTTTTTATAGTTCTTGATAGCGGCATCTTTCATGCCTTCCTTTTCACATTCTTTTCCTAAAAGATTATATTCCGTTGCAAGTTTTTTCAGATAACGTTCCTTTTTGCTTTGTTCGTCCTTAAGTTTTTTATTTTCATATTTTAGCTCATTGATAATATTGAGTTTATTTCTGATCAGTCTTTTTACTGCAGGCTTTTCGATATCATAGCGGCTATGGATGGCAAGAAAAAAATAGTCCAGAGCTGTTTCCATATCTCCTTTATCAAAAGCCTTTACGGCATTATAATATTCTTGATCAGCTTTACTTTCTACTAAAGCGGTATTGATGATATTATAGTCATTATAGTTTTTGGCGAAATTTTTAATTTCGGGACGGACAAAAATTTCACTTCTTCGGATCGGTTCTTTGAGACTGATGCCCTCCAGACTTGTGCAGCGTGATAGGGCTACATAGGCCTGACCACCGGCAAAGACTCCTCCGGTAAAATCAATCTTTACCTGTTTGAAGGTAAGTCCCTGACTTTTATGAACGGTAATAGCCCAGGCAAGGCGGATTGGATATTGGATATATCTTCCGATTTCTTCTTCCTCTATTTTTTTTTCTGTATCATTGAATTTATACCGTGTGTTGCTCCATGCTGTTTTTTCTACAATAATATCTTGTCCGTCTTCTGTCTCTACATAAATTTTAATATTATCTTCATTGTTGTCTGCTTCATCATCTTCGTCAAAACCAATGACTTTTCCCAGTGTTCCATTGACATATTGATGGTCAATGTCATTTTTGATAAAGATTATCTGTGCGCCTGGCTTGAGATTAAGTTCGATAGGAGTAGGGAGACTACTGGCAGGAAATTCCCCTTCTATTCGTCCCTTGAAAAAGGTCGTCTCTCCATCAAGTTCTTTTAATTTTTTTTCATTGATATAATCTACGGTATCTCTTCTTGTAGACAGAGTAATAGCAAGGTTATAGTCATCATTTTCTATTGGTGCATTAACCCGGTTGTTGAGAAGTTCGAGATCCTTAGGAGCAATTTCACTGGTGCGGACGTGATCAAGGATGTTAATGAAAGCAGGATCTTGTTGGCGGTATACCTTGCGTAGTTCGATACTTACCAGCTGCATTTGCTGGAACATTTTGGCATTGAAAAAGAAGGCAGAACTATAGAACGGATTAAGAAGTCTGCGGTCTTCCTCTTTTACTACGGGTTCCAATTGATAAATATCACCTACAAAAAGTAATTGTTTTCCTCCAAAAGGTTCACGCATATTTCGGCTGTAAACTCTTAGTACTTTGTCAATAAAGTCTATAAGGTCAGCACGTACCATGCTTATCTCATCTATGATTATGAGTTCTACTTCTTTTATTAATTTCCGTTTCTCACCGTTATATTTAAGGGTATCTTTAATGTTACGGATACTGAACCGACTGTCATTAGGCAGGAGAGGATAGAAAGGAAGTTTAAAGAAACTATGCAGGGTGCTGCCCCCTGCATTGATGGCTGCTATGCCTGTCGGTGCAAGGATAATATGTTTCTTTTTGGTAGTTGCAGCTATATATCGTAAGAAAGTTGATTTGCCCGTACCCGCTTTTCCCGTAAGGAAAAGTGAGCGATGAGTAAATTGGATAATCTGCATGGCTTTTTGCAGTTCCGGATTGCTCAAGTCAATATTGTGAGTCGCAGATAGTATGTTACTTTTATTTGTTTGTTTTGCCATATATAAAGGAAAGAGGCATCCTGTAATAATGTTTACAGGATGCCTGAGTTATTATAGATTATCGAAATTTACTTCTTCTTCAGTAGTATGACTTTTTTTCTTTGTCTTCTTATCTGGTTTTGTATTGTTAGGAGGAATTGGAGTATTGTTGTTGTTATTTCCATTATCCATATCTTCATCCTTTCCAGGTTTAACAATCGGATTGCCATTTTCATCGAGTTCAATTTCTTCTGTCGTTGCCTGGGTAGTATCCCTTCTTACAATAGTATCTTTCTTTACCGGTGGGGTGTAACTTGCGCAAACATACATATCTGATGTGACATCTTCATCATGTGGTTTATCAAACCTCCCATGGTATTTTTTGAAAGCCGGATCTTGCAGTATTTTTTGTAAGAACATACCACAGATCGGCAAGGCCGTTCGTGCTCCTTGTCCCAAAGCTGCCGTTCGGAAGTGAATGGACCGATATTCACCTCCAACCCAGGCTCCAACAACTAAGTGAGGAGTTACTGACATATACCAGGCATCGGAATGGTTATTGGTTGTACCCGTCTTACCACCGAAATCAGTATCTGTGTAAGGTCTGATATATGCCCACATACCTTGGGATGTACCGCCCGGTTCTTTTAGACCCCCTTGAAGCATTTGCTGCATTAAGAACGCACTCTTGTAAGGAATGACTTGTTCTTCATCAGAAGGAGCTTTATAAACTTCATTGCCATCCTTGTCGACAATACGTGTAACGAGTACAGGAGCGTGATGCTTTCCATTGTTGGCAACACAGCAATATGCATTAACCATCTCCAGCAGATTCACGTCACTTGAGCCCAAGGCTAAAGAAGGTTCATCATCCAATGGACTCTTAATACCCATCTTCTGTGCAGTTTCAATGATTCGTTTAATACCTACTTCTTGTCCAAGCCGAACAGCAACAGAATTGATGCTCTTTGCAAAGGCACTCTTTAGAGGAACAGAATCACCGGAGAATGTCCCGTTGGCATTGCTTGGGGTCCAAGTCACCATTTCGTGCTTCTTCTTATCGTACACCTGCATAGATATATATTCATCTCTACGCTTATCGCATGGTGTAAGCCCCTGATTCATTGCTTCTGTGTAGACGAACAACTTGAATGTTGATCCTGGTTGCCGCTCAGCTGTAGCCTTGTCATATTTCCAATTCTTGAAATTGATGTCTCCAACCCAAGCTTTGACTGCTCCTGACTGCGGTTCCATAGCAAGCATGGCACAATGCATGAAGGATGTCATATATTTGATAGAGTCTTCCGAAGTCATCATTTTCGTAATGATTCCCTTATCATAATCGTAAAGTTTAACTGGGTGTACCCATTTCTTGTAATAGTAGGTTACTGAATCAGGAAGGTTTGCATATTTTACAAGCAGAGCTTTATAGAAAGGTTGTCTTTCTGCTATCTGTTGAATGAAGTTAGGTATAGTATTCCCGTTTTGATCAATCCATGGTTCCCTTCCCATCCAGTTTGACTGTCGGTTTCTATTAATAGACCAATGACTGTCAAAATTCTGCTGAACGATCTTCATTTCTTTGTGGGCTGCATCCTCTGCATCTTTCTGCATCCGGGTATCAATGGTTGTATATATTTTTAGTCCACTTGTATAGAGATCATACCCGTTTTCTTTGCACCAGTCTTTCAGATAATCAGCAACAGCCTGACGGAAGTATAATGCTTGTCCATCATAGTTTTCTTCAATATTGAAGTCCAGTTTGATTGGAATTTGTGAAATGGAGTCACAGGCCGTTCTAGAGAGGTCACCATGTGTGACCAAATTGTTCAGTACCGTATTTCTGCGCGTAAGGCTGTTTTTGGGATTCGTGCGCGGGTTATAGTAACTTGTTGCTTTCAGCATACCTACTAATACAGCAGCCTGCTCGATAGACAGTTTCTTTGGGATTGTATTAAAATAGGTTTTTGCAGCTGTCTTGATACCGTATGCCCCCGATCCAAAGTCTACGGTGTTGGCATACATCGTAATGATTTCTTTTTTACTGTAGACTGTTTCTAGTTTGGTTGCAATAATCCATTCCTTGCTTTTTATAATAAGGATGCGAAGTCCCGGGATCTTTCCTATCAGACCTGTAGAATATTGTGAACGGACGCGGAACATATTTTTAGCCAGCTGTTGTGTAATTGTAGACGCTCCACGACTGTCATGATGAAGGAGTGCATCCTTTGCAGCAGCAAATACACCGATAGGATCGATGCCAAAGTGCTTGTAAAATCTTTCATCCTCTGTGTCAATTAATTCCTTAAAGAAATAAGGATTAATTTCTTCATATTTTACTGGAGTACGGTTTTGGTTGAAATATTTACCAATGAGCTTACCATCGGCACTATATATTTCAGAAGCTGCATTCGTTTCTGGATCGAGTATACCGGAGAAATAGCCAGGACTGCGGCCGAAGAGCCACAGAAAATTAACGTCTACTGCTCCTAGATAAAGGAAAAAAGCTACAATCATGGAAATGAATGCTATAACCGATTTGGTATACCAAGCTCTTCCTTTGTATAGGTTTTTGTACCATGGCCAAAAGGCTTTTATCTTCACCCATGCCCATCGTAAAAATCGTTTTAATTTATCAAACATAATATGTTGTTTTCTTTTACTTGCAAATTTAGTTAATAATTCGTTATTTAGATATTGCTATCAATATAATTTATGATTTCTTTACTGTTTTCCGGATTAAACCATTTTATTTCATTATCTTTTTTGAACCATGTTAGTTGCTTGCGCATATATTTTCTTGTGTTACTTTGTATTTTGAAAATGGCTTCGTCACGTGTTGTCTTTCCATCAAAATATTCGAAGAGTTCTTTGTATCCCACTGTATTTAAGGCATTCAGTCCTTTTTGTGGATATACACGGCGTGCCTCTTCTTCCATGCCATGATCCATCATTTGCAGCACACGGTTGTTTATGTTTGCATAGAGTCGTTCCCGATCCATATTTAATCCAATTTTAAGAATATGGAACGGCCGCTTTTTGATAGCATGTTTTCTGAAAGAAGTATATGATTTTCCTGTCATATAGCAGATTTCCAAAGCATGGACGACTCTTCGTGGATTGCTCCTGTCCACTATCGTCCAATGCTCAAGATCTAATTTACGGAGTTCTTCCACTAAGGCCGGAAGACCTTCCCTGAAAAGTCTTTCTTTCAGTGTGTTACGGGTGTTGTCATCGACGGTCGGAATGTCGTCAATGCCTTTGCATACCGCATCAATGTACATCATAGAACCTCCTGAAAGTAAGACCTGTTCGTGTTTCTGAAAAAGTTTTGTAAGAAGATTCATCACATCTTCCTCATACATGGATGCACTATAGTAATCCTGGATATGATGATTCCCTACAAAATAATGTTTTATACGTTGTTGCTGCTCTACAGTGGGGGCTGCTGTACCGATAGGCAGTTCTGCAAATATCTGTCTTGAATCCGCATTAATGATGGGAGTGTGCAGATGTTCTGCCAGTTGAAGGCAAAGCTCTGTCTTGCCGACAGCTGTTGGTCCAAGGACAACAACAAGTGTTTTCACTGTTAATGAATTATACCACGTTTTGAAGCGGAAACGAAGTCAATGATGTACTGTATCTCGGGAGTGATTTTTATCGTCTTTTTAATTTGTTCGATTCCGTCTTTGATTAAGCCACTTGAGTACAGAATACGATAGGCTTCATGGATGTTTTCTATCAGTTCATTGCTGAAACCGTGTCGGCGAAGCCCAACAAGATTAACACCAGCATAGCGTGTTGGTTCTTTCCCCGCAATGACGTAAGGAGGAATATCCAGACTGAAGCGGCAACCACCCTGAATCATTACATAACCACCGATATGGCAAAACTGATGACAGAGAACGGTGGCACTGATAATGGCATTATCGTCAATAGAAACCTCACCGGCAAATTTCGTGGAATTCCCAATAATACAATGGCTTCCAAGTATACAGTCATGTGCCAGGTGCATATTCTCCATAAGCAGGTTACCGTCTCCAACGACAGTTTTACCTTTGGATGCTGTACCACGGGAAATCGTTACATTCTCACGAATACTGTTTTCATTGCCAATGATACAGAGGGTATCTTCACCATTGAACTTCAGATCTTGAGGTTTAGTAGAGATACTTGTACCAGGGAAAATCTCATTGTTATTTCCTATACGGGCACCATAGTTTATCGTGACACTGTTCTGGAAAATATTGTTATTTCCAATAACTGTATTTTTATCGATATAACAAAACGGGCCTATAATATTATTATCGCCTAGTTTTGCTTCGGGATGTACAAATGCTAAAGGACTAATTTGATTCATTAATCTATTTGTTTTTTACAATTTGAGCTGTGAATGTGGCTTCAGATACTATCTGATCACCTACAAACATATAACCTTTCATCGAACTTATATTATGTCGGACGGGCTGTAAGAGTTCTACACGGAAGAGCAGGGTATCGCCAGGTACTACTTTATGGCGAAATTTTACATCATCAATCTTCATAAAGTAGGTAGACCATCTTTCCGGATCTTCCAGCTGGTTCAGTATCAGTAATCCTCCACATTGAGCCATTGCTTCTATTTGAAGTACGCCTGGCATTACAGGCTCTTGAGGGAAGTGTCCCTGAAAGAAAGGCTCATTGGCTGTTACATTTTTTACTCCAACAATACTAGTAGGCCCCATAGCTATAATCTTGTCAACCAATTGCATAGGATAGCGGTGAGGGAGAAGTTCCTTAATGCGTACATTATCCATAATGGGTTCTTCATTTGGATCATAGATAGGAGCTTGAATCTCATGCTTTCGGATTTCCTTGCGCATTTGACGGGCAAACTTGTTGTTAATGGTATGCCCTGGTCTCGTGGCAATAATTCTGCCCTTGATAGGTTTGCCTATCAAGGCCATATCTCCGACAATATCAAGGAGCTTATGACGGGTACATTCATTCTCCCACATCAGTGGCTTGTGTTGAATGTAGCCAATCTTTGTGGCATCTATATGAGGTACTTTCAGAATGTCAGCTAATTTATCAAGTTTCTCTTGAGAAACTTCTTTCTCATAGATAACAATAGCGTTATCAAGATCTCCTCCCTTAATAAGGTTCGCTTCAAGCAGAGGAACAATATCGCGTACAAAAACGAAAGTTCTTGCCGGAGCAATATCTGTAGCATAGTCACCTGCATGATCAAGGGTCGCAAACTGACTGTTGATAAATTTTGAATTGAAGGAACACATAGCGGTGATGCTGAATTCATCATCAGGAAGAATGGTTATGGTAGATCCTGATTCTTCATCCTTGATCTCTATCTTGTGACGAATGATATAGTAATCTTTTTCTGCGTTTTGTTCTGCAATACCAACTTCCTGAATTTTCTGCACATAGATAGCGGCAGAACCGTCAAGAATAGGAAATTCCGGACCATTTACTTGAATAAGACAATTGTCTATGCCTAAAGCATATAAAGCAGACATTCCGTGTTCTATAGTTGAGATACGTATATTATCTTTAGCTATAACCGTTCCGCGTTGAGTGTCAACGACATTCTCTGCAATAGCTTCAATAACAGGCTGATCTTCTATGTCGATACGCTGTATCTTGTATCCTGTATTTTCAGGAGCTGGGTTGAAAGTAACAGTCAGGCTCAAACCTGTATGTAAACCTTTTCCAAAAATGGAAAAACTTCCTTTCAGCGTTCGTTGTTTTGACATATATCTTTTACTTTTATTTGTTTCTTTTATTCTTTAGTTCATCTAATTCTTTCTGCAGAATGTTGAGCTGTCTATACATATCGGGCAGTTTGCTCATCAGGGCACGTGATTTGAAGTAAGGTATCTTTTCCATAGCCAGAGTACCGATAAGGGCCTGATTGTCTTCGATGTCTTTTAGTACACCACTTTGTGCACCAAGGGAAACATTGTTGCCTATAGTAATATGACCAGATATGCCAACCTGGCCTCCAAACACACACCATTGACCGACTTTCGTAGAACCGGCAACACCTCCTTGAGCTGACATTACTGTGTTTTCTCCGATATCGTCATTATGAGCAATCTGAACCAGATTATCCAGCTTAACTCCCTTGCGGATATATGTACTGCCCATGGTAGATCGGTCTACGCAGGTGTTAGCTCCGATCTCAACACCATCTTCAATGATTACGTTGCCGATCTGAGGAATTTTGTCATAGCTGTTCGTTTCTGGATTTGGAGCAAAGCCAAAACCGTCGGCACCAATGACACTGCCGGCATGCAGAGTGACATGGTTGCCTAATATGCAATGATGATATATCGTTACATTAGGATAGATCAGACATTCCTGACCTAATTTTACATTTTCACCAATGACAGCATGAGGATATATCTGACTGTTATCGCCAATTTCAGCACCATCACTGATTACAGCGAAAGGACCGATATAAACATTTTTTCCTATCTTTGCTTTAGGTGAAATATAGGCTTCGTCGGCTATTCCTCTTTTGGGAGGATTAACAGCCGAAGCATAGAGCTGTAGTAATTTTGCTACACTGTCGCGTGAATCTTTTACACGAATAAGGGTAGCTTTTACTGGTTTTTCCAGTTCAAGAGACTCATCAATAAGGACAATACTTGATTTTGTATCATATATGTAATGAGTATATTTTGGGTTGGAAAGAAAAGAAATAGCTCCCGGGACACCTTCTTCTATTTTTGCGAAGGTATTAATGGTGGCATTCTCATTGCCTTCTACTCGTCCCTGGATATACTGTGCTATTTGTTGTGCGGTAAATTCCATTTTATCTCTGAGATTGAATTATTTTTGCAAATATAGCAAAATAAATTTATAATACCCTTTAACGTTGATAATATTTAGTCATTTTTGTTATCTAAGGGCTTGACTTTACCCTAAAAACTGTTATTTTTTTTTACTATATAACAAGTAGTAGAAAGAGAGATTACAACTTTTTTGTTTAGTATAGTGCGTTTTATTTTATTTATCTTTTCTCTAATTCGATTGCCATCAACTCTTGTAAGTCCTTGGCCTTTTGGGCAGCGGCAACTCCGAAGTCCTTTTCTTTGCTCGCATAGATAATCCCACGACTGGAATTGACCAGTAGACCACAATCTTTTATAATACCATAATGGCAAACTTCTTGTAAGCTGCCTCCTTGTGCTCCAACTCCGGGGACAAGTAAGAAGTGGTTAGGAGCATATCTGCGAATCTCTTTAAACATCTTTCCCTGAGTAGCTCCAACAACGTACATCATGTTTTTTTCAGAACCCCATTCCTGAGTCTTTTTTAGAACTTTTTCGAAGAGCAGTTCTCCATCTTTGTCTTCTGTGAGCTGAAAGTCAAGACTGCCCTTGTTGCTGGTCAATGCCAGTATGATAACCCATTTATCTTTATATTCAAGAAAGGGAGTGATACTGTCTTCACCCATATATGGTGCCACTGTTAGGGCATCAACATTGTATTCATCGTAGAAAGTCTTGGCATACATTGCTGAGGTATTGCCTATATCACCTCGTTTCGCATCAGCAATAATGAAGTGATCTGGGTAGAACTTTCTGAGATATTTAATCGTTTTTTCAAACGATGCCATTCCCTTCAGACCATAGCACTCATAGAAAGCCATGTTCGGTTTATACGCTACGCAATATGGGGCTGTGACATCGATGATAGTTTTGTTGAACGTAAATATCGGGTCCTCTTCGTTAAAAAGAGATTCCGGTATTTTTTCAATGTCAGTATCCAGACCGACACAAAGAAAACTTTTCTTTGTGAAAATCTGCTTTATAAGTTCTTGTCTGTCCATTACTTTTCAGTTTCTGTTCTAGGCAATTCCGTTTCCTTTTCAGGATCTTTATTGTTGGAAACCATTCGTCGGATAAACTCTGTTGTGGGAACCGTCTTCTCGTCGGTATCCTCTTTTTTCTTTGTATAAAAAAGTCCCATAGCTTTTGTTATTTTATTTTTAAAGTTCTGATTCCTTTAATTTTTCGGCGTTCTCTGCAACCGTCAAGTGGTCAATAAGGTCTTGAATATCACCATTGAGGAAACCTTGCAGGTCATGAGTGGTATAACCGATACGGTGATCTGTAACACGTCCCTGTGGAAAGTTGTAGGTGCGGATCTTGGCAGAGCGATCACCAGTTGATACAAGTGACTTGCGTCGGCTAGAAATATCATCCACGTATTTTTGATGCTCGTGGTCGTAAATATAGGTATAGAGCCGGCTTAATGCGCGTTCCTTGTTTTTTGGCTGGTCACGGGTTTCTGTACATTCGATTAAAATTTCTTCTACTTCACCTGTTTCCGGGTTTTTCCACGGGTAACGTAGACGGACGCCAGAACTGACTTTATTGACGTTCTGACCGCCGGCACCAGAACTACGGAAAGTATCCCATTTGATATCTCCTTCGTTAATGTGTACTTCAAACTTTTCCGCTTCTGGAAGTACGGCAACAGTTGCCGCAGAGGTGTGCATACGTCCCTGAGTTTCTGTTGCGGGAACGCGTTGTACACGATGGACACCAGATTCATATTTCAAGGTTCCATATACATTATTACCACTTACGGCAAAATCTATTTCCTTGAAGCCACCGACAGCACCTTCATTGGCAGATGTAACAGATATAGTCCAACCCTTCTTTTCACAATAACGTTTGTACATATTGAAAAGATCACCGGCAAATAAAGCTGCTTCATCTCCACCTGTTCCAGCTCGGATTTCCATTTGAACATTTTTAGCATCTTCCGGATCCTTTGGCACAAGGGCTATCTTGATTTCTTCTTCGAGTTTAGGGCGGAGCCCTTCATTCTCAGTCAATTCCTCACGAGCCATTTCTTTCATGTCAGAATCATTTTCATTAACGATGATATCTTTTGACTCCTTGATGGTGTTGAGGCAGGCTATATAGCGTTTGCGGGCATCCATGATGTCGCTGAGCTCCTTATATTCTCTTGTCAGTTTTACGTATCTTTGTTGGTCTGCTATGACTTCCGGGTCGGTGATGAGCGTGGAAACCTCTTCATATCGGCTTTCAAGGCCATCTAGCTTTTCCAATATGCTATTATTTTCTGGCATGTTTATTTATAATTAATAATTGAATTCTCCGAATTCGGACTTTATAGTGAGGCTGCGTTTTCCTTCTTCTATATGCCCGATAATTTGTGCGTCAATGTTGAAACTTTTGCTTATAGCAATAACTTCTTCTGCAATTTCCGGTTTGACATAGATTTCCATACGGTGGCCCATATTGAATACTTGGTACATCTCTTTCCAGTCTGTGCCACTGCAGTTATGAATCGTTTTAAACAATGGAGGTACAGGAAACATATTATCTTTGATAACTTTACAGTTTTCGCTTATAAAATGCAGTACTTTAGTCTGAGCTCCACCGGTACAGTGAACCATTCCGTGAATTTCCGGTCGCAGTTCATCAAGAAGTTTCTTAATAATTGGAGCATAAGTACGGGTAGGAGAAAGAACTAGTTCCCCGGCATTGACAGATACTCCTTCGATTCTATCTGTCAGTTTATATTTGCCACTGTATACGAGCTCCTCCGGTACAGCGTGGTCATAACTCTCAGGATATTTTTCTGCCAGATATTTTGAAAAAACGTCGTGGCGCGCACTCGTCAGTCCATTGCTGCCCATTCCTCCGTTGTAACGGTGCTCGTAAGTAGCCTGGCCGGTAGAGCTAAGACCGACGATGACATCTCCCGGACGAATGTGCGCATTATCAATGATATCACTCTTCTTCATGCGACAAGTTACCGTAGAGTCGACTATAATAGTTCGTACCAGATCACCTACATCAGCGGTTTCACCGCCAGTAGGGTATATACCAATGCCCATCCTGCGCAATTCTTCAAGAAATTCATCTGTACTGTTTATGATGGCGGAAATGACATCGCCAGGTATAAGCATTTTATTTCTTCCGATAGTGCTGGATACGAGAATATTGTCAACAGCACCAACACAGAGCAAATCGTCTGTATTCATGACAACAGCATCCTGAGCTACACCTTTCCAGATGCTCATGTCACCAGTCTCTTTCCAATACATATAGGCAAGAGATGATTTAGTTCCGGCTCCATCGGCATGCATGATATTGCAATATTCCGGATCACCTCCTAAGATATCAGGGATAATTTTACAGAATGCCTGTGGGTAGATACCTTTGTCTATATTTTTGATGGCATTGTGTACATCTTCCTTAGCAGCACTTACGCCGCGCATCATATAGCGATTTGATGAGTTACTCATTATAAATGTTTCTTTGTATAATTGATTTATTCATTCCAAAATTCCCAACTGGCAAAAGCTTGCAGAAGCAGCATTTCCAGTCCATTCTTTACTCTTGCCCCCTGAGTTGCTCCTTTCTTCATGAAGAGAGTCTCATTAGGATTGTAAAGCAGATCGTAAAGTAAATTTTTTTCATCCATAGCCTCATAAGGGATATCTGGACATTCATCGGCATGTGGGTACATTCCGCATGGCGTACAGTTTACTATGACGTTATATTCTTTGATGATTTCCGGAGTGAGACTTTTGTATTGAATTGTTCCAGGACGCTCATAGCGACTTACAAAGACCGTTTCCAGTCCAAGTGATTTCAAACCATAATTAATGGCTTTAGAAGCACCGCCTGTTCCTAGGATTAATGCTTTTTTATGATAAGGCTGCAGCAGAGGTTCTATACTTCGTGTAAAGCCGATGACATCGCTGTTATAGCCTTTCAAGAGGGTATCTTTACCTTTGTGAGTGATACGGATAACGTTTACAGCACCGATGGCTCTAGCTTCAGGACTGAGAGAATCCAAGTAACTGATCACTTTTTGCTTGTAGGGGATAGTCACATTAAGTCCTTTCAGATTAAGATTTGTCTCTAGGATCTCTGTAAGATTCTCAATAGAAGGAATCTCAAAATTCACATACTCAGCATCGATTTTCTCATCGGTGAATTTCTGATTGAAATAATTTTTCGAAAAAGAGTGTCCCAGAGGAAACCCTATCAGTCCATACTTATCCATACTAACATTATTATTTTGTTGCGAAATACATCGTGCATATACCGAAAGTCAGTCGTTTAAAGCTTACTTTATTAAAACCTGCCTTTTTGAAAATCTCCATCATTTCCTCTCCTTCCGGAAAAGCTTCTATGGTTGCTGTGAGATATTTATAAGCACTACGGTCTTTAGACAGAAGTCTGCCGTATACCGGAAGAAATGTGTTGGAGTAGATACGGAAAAGCTGATGCATAGGGAAGGATACCGGCTCTGTTAGTTCAACGATGCTCAAGTGCCCTCCTTTTTTGAGAACGCGGCACATCTCTTTTAGTCCTAGATCCAGGTTTTGGAAATTGCGGATACCAAAGGCAGCAATGATTGCATCAAAGGTGTTGTCCTCAAATGACATATGCAGGCAATCCTCTTTTTGGAAAGAGACAATGTCTTCTAGTTGTTTTTGTTTTACTTTTTCCTTACCAATAGCCATCATGCCTTCTGAAATGTCAACACCCAGAAGTTGTCGAGGCTTAAGCATGGATGTTGCCAGAATGGCAAAATCGCCAGTTCCTGTAGCAATATCCAATATTTTTTGAGGATGGAAGGGAGCCAGCTGTCGTATAGCCTTCTTCCTCCATCCCTTGTCAATATTCCAGGAAAGGCGGTGATTAAGTGTATCATAAGTAGGAGCGATATGATCAAACATCTCTTCTACTTGCTTTCTCTTCTCACTTTGTTCGCCGTACGGCTTTATCTTTTCCTGATTATACATGTTTTTTATTTGCGTGTTGCAAGATAATTCTTGACATTCTTTTCAATACGTGCGGCGATATCACCTTCTTCTGCAGCTTTATCGAATTTTTCACCGGTGATATGTTCATAGAGTTCGATGTATCTCTCGCTGACACTCTCTGCATATTCATCAGTGATCTCTGGCACTTTTTGCCCCGGTTCGTTCATGAAGTCATGTTCAATCAGCCATTGACGGACGAATTCCTTGGAAAGCTGTTTCTGAGGTTCACCTTTAGCAAATTTCTCTTCATAGCCATCAGCATAGAAGTAGCGACTTGAATCCGGTGTGTGAATTTCGTCAATCAGGTAGAGCTTTCCATTGCGCTTGCCGAATTCATATTTAGTGTCAACGAGAATAAGATTACGCTTAGCAGCGATTTCCTGGCCGCGTGCAAAAAGTTTTCGAGTCCAGTCTTCGATAACGGCATAGTCCTCAGCACTAACGATACCTTGTTTTATGATTTCTTCCTTAGAAATATTCATATCATGCCCCTCGTCAGCCTTAGTTGTAGGAGTGACGATTGGTTCAGGAAAACGCTGGTTTTCTTTCATCCCTTCAGGAAGTTTTATACCACAGAGTTCGCGGCATCCATCTTTGTAGGCTCTCCATGCGCTGCCAG